>VOFB01002898.1_pt1 | contig 10515 bp, 17 predicted proteins | sample 5384141 | NCBI WGS metagenome assembly VOFB01 (sample SAMN12384721, study PRJNA508395) | human gut metagenome | isolation source: healthy gut A | host: Homo sapiens
TAGATTTCCTGAAAGGATTTCTATGTAAACACAAGGCTATAACTCCTGTGGAGAAGGCTAACCGCCTACCGAATAGGGTAGCACTAAGAATATTATAACAAACATATGTTATAAAATCAACTGCGACATGGAAGAATTTGTAGGCACTAAGCATATGAAAGTTAAACTTGAGATGTATGTGAGAAGGGTTCATCGAACATTAAACAATCAGATATAACAGGAAAGATGGGAGAATATCCCATTTATGGAGCATCAGGCTATTTGGGAAATGTTGATTTTTATCAACAAGAAAGCGCATATGTGGCAGTAGTTAAAGATGGAGCAGGAATTGGAAGAACATACTTACATCCAGCCAAATCTTCCGTAATAGGTACTATGCAGTATCTTTTGCCAAAAGAAAATGTTTTGCCGGAATATTTTTTGCTATGTAGTGAAATATATGCATCTTGAAAAGTATTTTTCTGGTGCAACAATTCCACATATTTATTTTTTATGGAATACATTCGAGAACTTTGTTTTTAGATGATGATGATTTGTCGAGAGATGTTTGGAGAAAGGCAAACATAGGGGTGGACAGTTGCGGATTTCGGTACCAGATATTGGATACGAAGATGATTCATAACTTTGAAGGATATGAAGGTTATCCACATATAGGTATAGACAGTATAGAAAAGGAGACTGGAAGGTTGGTGGGGTATAGAACGATTGCCGATGATGGCGTTGTTAGTGGCAAATATTTGTTTACACCAGCTCATATTATCTACAGCAAAAACTCCCAAATCTTAATAAAGTGGCACTTCCAGATTTTGAAGGGTTGTGTTCTGCAGATGCTTATCCAATATTATTAAGGAAGAAATTTGTAATAGAGAATATTTGGGTTATACATTAAGAAGTAAATGTTTTTTGGATTATATATTGGCATTTAGTAATCGTACTAACATGCCAAAGGTAAATAAAAATCAAGTAGAGGGATTTAGGTTGCCTTTACCACCCATGGATCTCCAAAACCAATTTGCAGATTTCGTCCGTCAAGTCGACAAATCAAAATCTGCCTAGTTCCATTTTACTATCCACCATAAAAATGCTATAATTATACCAATGCACTGCGTTTTCATGAGAGTAGAATATGGAATACAAATGTGAGGTGGAGAGTATGACTAATTTTGATTATTTTAAGAAAAAAAAAAGTTTGATTCATTCGTGGATGTTGCGATAGTAGCGGAAAAAATCATCTATATTGACACAGCCACGAGTGTGGTCAACTGTCGTCGTGCAATGGAATTTGCTATCAAATGGCTGTATTCCGTAGATAGTTCTCTGGAAATGCCTTATCAGGATAATTTAAGTAGTTTAATGGGATCTGAGGATTTTCATGATTTGCTTGATGATGGTTTATGGAAAAGACTGGATCTTATTAGAAAGAAGGGAAATAAAGCTGCACATAATGGCAAAAAAGTGGTATTTGACGAGGCGGTATTGTGTCTGAAAAATTTACATACTTTTTTGACTTTATTTTTATTGTTACTCTCCACATTACGAAGAAAAGCCTTTTGATGAGCAGCTTTTGGAAACTCATAAAGGAGTACCTGTTGCAAAGCCAGAGATCGAAAATGTTGATTTAAAGGCATTAATAGAAGAGAATAAAGCACTTAAGGAACAGCTGACACAGCAGAGAAAAGCCAAAGAAGAAAGTTATGTGCCAAAGCCGTTGGAACTTTCGGAATATAAGACAAGAAAAATCTATATTGATTCTATGCTTGAGGATGCCGGTTGGGTCGAAGGCAAAGATTGGTTAAATGAAGTGCAACTTTTAGGAATGAACAATAAATCCAGGGGTGGGTTATGCAGACTATGTTCTTTACGATGATGCACACAGACCACTTGCGATTATTGAAGCGAAGAAAACTTGTGCAGATGCGGCAAAAGGACGGCAGCAGGCAAAATTATATGCAGATATTATAGAACAACAATATGGCAGAAGACCGGTTGTATTTTTGACAAATGGTTTTGATACGCGCATTATTGATAATCAGTATCCGGAACGGAAGATAGCTGCAATCTATTCTAAGAGAGATTTAGAAAAATTATTTAACCTTCAATCTATGAGAAGTAGTTTGAAAAATATAACGATAGATAAGAAAATAGCTGGAAGATATTATCAGGAAGCAGCTGTGCGGGCTGTATGTGAAAGCTTTGATGATAGAAACCGTCGAAAGGCATTGCTTGTTATGGCGACCGGATCCGGCAAAACAAGAACGGTAATTGCATTATGCAAAATTTTGTTAGATGCAGGCTGGGTAAGGAACATTTTGTTCCTGGCAGATCGCAATTCATTGGTAACACAGGCAAAGCGAAGTTTTGTCAATTTACTTCCTGATTTATCTTGCACAAATTTGTGCGAAGATAAAGAAAATTATAATGCACATTGCATTTTTTCAACTTACCAGACGATGATGAGTTGCATTGATAACATCAAAGACGAGAATGGCAAATTGTTTACCTGCGGCCGTTTTGATTTGCTTATTTGTGATGAAGCACATAGATCAATCTATAACAAATATAGAGATATTTTTAATTATTTTGATGCACCTTTAGTTGGCTTAACTGCAACACCAAAGGATGAAATTGATAAGAATACCTACGCTTTGTTTGATTTAGAGAAGGGTGTACCAACATATGGATATGATCTTGCGCAGGCAGTAAAGGATAAATTCCTTGTGGATTATGTATCTATTGAAACTAAGCTTAAATTTCTTGAAGAGGGAATTTCTTATGCAGATTTGTCTGAGGAAGATAAGGAAGCATATGAAAATACTTTTCAAGATGAGAATGGTAATCTTCCGGAACAGATCAGTTCATCTGCATTGAACACATGGTTGTTTAATGAGGACACGATCCGTCAGGTGTTGCATATTGTTATGAGAGATGGATTAAAAATTGATTATGGGCAAAAACTGGGAAAGACAATTATCTTTGCCAAAAATCATGATCATGCGGAAAAAATTTTGGAAGTGTTTAATAAGCAATATCCTTATCTCACTGAGAATAATGGTGGACAGCCGTTTGCCAAAGTGATTGACAATTATATGACCTATGCACAAAGCGCAATAGATGAATTTTCGGATCCAAACAAGATGCCACAGATTGCTATTTCTGTGGACATGCTTGATACAGGTATTGATGTGCCGGAATGTCTGAACCTTGTTTTCTTCAAGAAAGTGATGAGTAAGGCGAAGTTTTGGCAGATGATTGGCAGAGGTACGAGACTATGTGAAAAGCTTATTGATGGAGAGGATAAAAAGCAATTTTATATTTTTGATTTTTGTGGTAATTTTGAATTTTTCAGAATGGGTAAAGGAAAGGAAACTCACAATAGTCTTGCATTACAAGGAGCAATCTTTAACATAGAGTTTCAGATTGCGTACAAGCTGCAAGATCTTAATTATCAAGTGGATCGTTTGATTCGTTACCGACAGGATCTTGTAGAGAAGATGACAGGAAAGGTAAAGAATTAAAGAGAGACAATTTTGCGGTTCGACAGCATATTAAGTATGTCGATCAATATTCCAATGCACAGAATTATCAAAATCTTTCCTATGAGGATACCTTGTTGGTTAAAGAGGAATTGGCGCCATTGATTCTTCCGGACAGTGATGATGCATCGGCTGTTCGATTTGATGCATTAATGCTGGGGCTTGAGTTGGCGCAGCTTGCTGGCAATGGGTATGGTAGATTACGTATTGATTTATACAAGAAAGTAAGTGGTATTGCGTCTGTTGCCAATATTCCAGAGATCCAGAATCAGAAAGAGTTGATCGAAAAGATTTTGCAAACTGATTATGTCGATCATGCAGGAATCGAGGATTTTGAATACATTAGAAAGCAACTTAGGGACCTTATAAAATATATTCCAAAGATAAAATGGCATTATGAGACAGATTTTACTGACAACATTCTTTCTTCGGAATGGAATGAATCTGAATTGGAAAATGACGATTTGAAGAACTACAGGGCAAAAGCGGAATATTATATCCGTAAGCATCAGGATAATATCGTTATTGCGAAATTAAAGAATAACAAACCTTTAACCAGTACAGATGTTGAGGCGTTAGAAGATATTTTATGGAAAGAGGTTGGAACGAGGGAGGATTATGAAAAGGAGTACGGTCATAAGCCTTTAGGCGAATTTGTTAGAAGCATTGTTGGTTTAGATATGAACGCAGCGAAGGAAGCATTTTCGCACTTTCTAGACGGATCGTCTTTTTAATAGCCGTCAGATTTATTTTGTAAATCAAATCGTAGAGTATATCGTGCGTAACGGCATGTTGACTGACCTTTCTGTACTTCAGGAATCACCATTTACTGATCAAGGTAGTGTGGCTGAAATTTTTACTGATATGACTGTTTGGCAGGGGATTCGCGGTGTGATCGATCAAATTAACGGAAATGCAGTAGCATAATTTAATAGAAGAATTGACGCCTTAATGATTAACAGATATGATCTACAAGCAATTTGATTGCAAAGAGAAAGGGGTAATTTTGTGGTGATAGATAGAGAACGAGTAAAGCAGGCGTTCCAAGAGTATACAGGCAGGTATGATATACACGATGAAAAAATCCGATTAAAAGTGGAACATACCTATCGAGTGGCAGATATCAGTGAACAGATTGCTGAAAAATTAGGACTTTCGGAGGAAGATATTGCATTGGCATGGCTGATCGGAATGTTACATGATATCGGACGGTTTGAACAACTTCGCCGTTTTCATACTTTTGTAGACAGTCAATCGATCGATCATGCACATTTTGGTGTGGAATTGTTATTTCAGGACGGATTATTGGCACGCTTTGTGGATAACTCTGGTGAAAATGAAGAGCTGATCAAGAAGGCGATTTACTGGCACAGTGCTTTTCGGATCGATCCGCAGTTGAATGATCGTGAAATGTTGTTTGCAAAGGTGATTCGGGATGCAGACAAGATTGATATCCTAAAGGTTGCTACGGATTTTCCGCTGGAAGAAATCTATAATGTGGCAACGGAACAGATCCACGCACACCTCATCACGGAAGAAGTCATACAGCAGTTTCGACAGAAACAGGCGATTTTTAGAGACACGAAAAAAGTGCCGATCGATAATTTGGCAGGTCATATTGCTTTGGTTTTGAATTGGAGTTTCCGCAAAGCTATGAAATTGTCAAGGAACAGGGCTATTTGGATCGATTGTTAGCGTTCCAAAGTCCAAACGAGGGACTTATGCTGCAATTTCAGGAAATGAGACAGATCATGCAGGAACATTTACAGGTGATGGCGGAAAAAATCGGCAGACTGTGTGATCCTGGCTTTTGCAGGGGGCGAGTTAGCAGTATGGCGTATAAGAGAAAAAAAGATTCATACTTTTTTCATAAAGATTTGTTATACTTCTATTCTAATCCTTGGTGATTGCTGACGGAAAAATGCAAGAGATACTATTGCCACTGTGGTGAAGAACTTGGTTAAGGAGAATGACTTTGTCGATCCGATAGGAAAATTTAGGTGGATTGTGGGAAGGGGGATTTTATGGAGGGAAACCAAAGTGCCTATTATGGACAGTATTATATACCGCTGCAGAATCTGGAACAGGAGATATTGCAATGGTTGCGAAAGTTGGTAGATGCCTATGCGAAACAAGCTGGGGGAGACACCTGTAGAACATATTCGAAGTCGTATTAAGACGGCAGAGGGGATGCAGGAAAAGTTACATAAAAAGGATTTGAGACAACGGCCGATTCTGCACTTGCTAATGTTTCCGACATTGTGGGATTTCGCTTAGTGACACATTTTGTGGGAGAGGTGTACGATATAGTTGAGCGCATGAAACAGGATGGCACGTTCCGCATAGTCAAAGAAAAGGATTATATTGCAAATCCTAAGCCAAATGGCTATCGTAGTTATCACGTGATCTTGGAATGTCTGTTTTCGGAAGCAGAAAGCGGCACGATTCGAGTAGAGGTACAGCTTCGAACGATTGCGATGGATTGCTGGGCAAGCCTGGAGCATGAAATGAAGTACAAGAAACATATTGATAACGTGGAATTGATCGAGAGAGAGCTGAAGCGCTGTGCCGGAGAAATGGCGTCCACAGACTTGACGATGCAGACATTGCGGGACATGATACGCAAAGGCTAGTATGTACGGCTGTTGCGCAAAGGCGGGTATGTACGGCTGTTGCGCAAAGACAGGAATGTATGGTTATTACGCAAAGACTAGCATACATGATATATTTGCATGGAAATCTATGCAGAAACGAGGATAAGGATATGAGCACAAAAGGAAAAATATTATATGCGGAAGATGAGTTGGGATTGTCGATGGCAGTTTCGGAGATCCTTAAGATGGAAGGATTTGAGGTGACGGCCGTGATGGACGGGCTGGCAGCAGACGAGGTACTGCAAAAGAGCACTTTGATATTGCTATACTTGACATTATGATGCCCGGTATGGAAGGGACGGAAGTGGCTAGAAATATGCGTGACCGAGAAGATTATACGCCGGTTTTGCTGCTGACTGCCAAAGCAGAGACCGAAGATCGTATCGAGGGACTGAATATGGGCGCTGACGATTATCTCGCCAAGCCGTTTGCAATGGGTGAACTCGTTGCGAGGGTGAAAGCAATGGTGCGCCGCAATAAGGAGTATCAGCAGACGGTATTGAATCTTGCCAACGTAACACTTGACTTGGAGAGCAATGAACTGTCCGCAAAATCCGGCAGTTTGATATTGAGCGTCAAAGAAGCAAAGCTCCTTGCTTTATTTTTGGAAAAGGAAAATGTCAGTTATTCCAAAGAAGAAATTGTAAAACGAGTATTTCCGGGAGAAGTTGACACGGAAGAAATTGCACTATATATTGCCTATATCAACAATAAATTGGTGCAGATCCATGGCAATCTGCAGTTGGTGCAAGAGGAAGAAATCATACAGCTTCGTAAGACTGCATAGAAGCTAACCATAAATAGATTGTAGTAGGAAGGAGTGGCTGGACTTATGAAAAAACTGCGCTTGAAAATGATCGGGATTGTTTTTGCGTCTGTGGTCGCTGCATTTATGGTTATGACGATCATTCTAGTTATGTGTTTTGGAGCATATCGGAATCGTCAGGCGGACCAGATCACAGCGATGATCAGTGAAAATAATGGTACCGTTCCACAATTAAAAGATTACAAACAGCAGCAAAAAAACAGTCAGGCCTTTGAAAGATATTTTAACAATTATAATGAGGATTCGTCTTATCGCACTCGATTTTTCCAGATTTTTTGGATGAAGACAAAAAAGTGACCAACGTAAATATGGATCACATTGCGGCGGTTGATGAGAAAAAGGCAGTTCGAATGACTAAGATGGCGATGCTTCGCAGGGGAAAGGTAGGTCTGGTAGGCAGCTATCGTTACCGCAAAGAGTATAAAGATGGTCAAGTGCGTTCCATTATCTTTCTGGACTGCAAAGAAAATCAGAGCTTTTTATCACTTGGCAGTGACGATCACCATCACGGTATCAACACTACTCACCTGTTTGATCACGGTTATTTTTGCCATCGCTTCCAAACGCGCAGTTCGTCCGTTTGAAATCAATTCCAACCGGCAAAAACAGTTTATCACCGATGCCAGCCATGAACTCAAAAACACCGCTTGCCATTATTTCAGCAAATGCTGAGGTACTGCAGTACAAAGGTGATGGAAATGAATGGACGCAAAATATTATTGATCAGACCAAACATATGGGAAAGCTTATCAACCAACTGCTCGTTCTCGCAAAGTTAGATGAGGTTCAAGAAAAGAGTGAAAAACAAGAAGCAGATCTTAAGCTGCTATTAGAAGAAACAATTGAGCCATTTGAAGAAGTTGCAACACAAAAGAAGGTAACATTAAAGCTGCACCTGGAAGAGGGGTTACGATTCGCGTGAATCGTGAACAGATTGCACAGTTGGTATCCATTCTTACCGAAAATGCTGCGAAATATGTCAATGACGGGGGCAAGATCGTATGGCGTCTTACTAAAACACAACATGGTGCGGTATTGGTTGTGAAAAATACTACCGAAAAAGAGCTTCCGGACACTAAGCGGATGTTTGACCGATTTTATCGCAGCGACAGTTCCAGATCTTCCAAAACCGGAGGGCAGGGTATTGGTCTGTCCATTGCAAAAAAAATCGTCGATAGTCATAAAGGGATCTATTACTGCAAAAGCGGGAGATGGCATGGTGACTTTCCGTGTTAGTTTGCCGAAATAGTAAAATAAAGCTATGTAGGCAATCGAGCATTGTCAGCTTGCCGAAGTAGTGGAATAGAGTGATGCAGGATCTAAACTGTGTCATCTTGTCGAAATAGTAACGTATATAGCACAGGGATAATTTGGTTTGCGCAATTTTAGGGTATGTTATATAATAGGGTTAGATACTAAATCATCAATATTTTTAAGATATGGGAGGAAAAAATGAAATCATTTCGTAAAATTCAAGTTATCATTCTAAGTATTTGCTTAAGTTTAAGCACATCATTTTCAATGGCAGGAGCACATTCCGGAAGAACAGATGCTATGGGCGGTCATCACGATTATCAGAACAAGAGTGGTCTGGGATCCTATCATTATCATTGTGGGGGTCATCCGGCGCATTTACACAAAAATGGTCAGTGTCCATATTCTACCACATCACGCACAACAACTCGTAAAACTACCAAAAAAGTATCCAAATACTATAAGGTATCAACTGTCCGAAAAGTGCAAAAAAAGTTGAACAAGCTTGGGTTTAAATGCGGTAAAGCAGATGGACATTATGGAAAGAAAACCAAAATTGCGATTCGCAAATATCAGCGCAGCAAAAAGGGCATGGCAGTAAATGGAAAAATTAATAAGCAGTTGTGCAAGAAATTACATATCCGCATTTAAGGAAAGAGCTCACTCTTGTAACCAATTCGAAAATAATGTATGATAGAACCATATTGTTAAATCACAAGGAGGTACTACATTGAATAAGGAATTAGTCATCGTGCTGGACTTTGGCGGACAGTATAACCAGTTGGTCGCACGAAGAGTCAGAGAATGTAATGTATATTGCGAGATTTATTCTTACAAAACTGATATAGAAAAGATCAAGGCGATGAATCCGAAAGGAATCATCTTAACAGGTGGACCGAATAGCTGCTATGAAGAGGGTGCCCCTACTTATTCTAAAGAACTTTTTGAACTGGGAATTCCAGTGTTGGGACTTTGCTATGGTGCTCAGTTAATGCAGCATGTTCTTGGCGGTAAAGTCGAGAAAGCACCTGTGCGCGAATATGGCAAAACCGACGTGGCTGTTAATACGGAAGTTCCTTTGTTCAAGGGGATTCATGAAAACACAGTGTGCTGGATGAGCCATTTTGATTATATTTCAAAAGTTGCTCCAGGTTTTGAAATTATTGCACATACAGCAGACTGCCCGGTAGCGGCAGCTCAAAATACAGCAAGTAATCTTTATGCGATCCAGTTCCATCCGGAAGTGCTTCATACACAGCAGGGAACAGAAATGCTGTACAACTTTGTACGTGGTATTTGCGGCTGTGCGGGTACTTGGCGTATGGACTCCTTCGTAGAGGAGCAGGTCAAGCTGATCCGCGAAAAAGTTGGCGATGGCAAAGTGCTTTTGGCACTGTCCGGTGGTGTAGACTCTTCTGTGGCAGCAGGTTTGCTCTCCAAGGCAATCGGTAAACAGCTTACTTGTGTATTTGTAGATCACGGACTTCTTCGTAAAAACGAAGGCGACGAGGTTGAGCAGGTATTTGGACCGGCAGGAGACTTCGATCTTAACTTTATTCGTGTCAATGCACAGGATCGTTACTATAGCAAACTGGCAGGGGTTACCGAGCCGGAGCATAAGCGCAAAATCATTGGCGAAGAATTTATCCGCGTCTTTGAAGAAGAAGCAAAGAAGATCGGTGCGGTAGACTTTTTGGCACAGGGAACTATTTACCCGGATGTTGTAGAATCCGGTCTTGGCGGTGAATCCGCTGTCATCAAAGCCACCACAATGTAGGTGGATTACCGGACTTCGTAGATTTCAAAGGAAATCATCGAGCCACTTCGCGACCTGTTCAAAGATGAAGTACGTAAAGCAGGTCTGGAACTTGGAATCCCGGAAAAACTGGTATTCCGTCAGCCATTCCCAGGTCCGGGACTTGGCATTCGTATCATCGGCGAGGTAAACGCTGATAAAGTTCGCATCGTACAGGACGCTGATTTCATCTATCGTGAAGAAGTGGACAAGGCTGCAGAAGCCTACAAAAGCGAACACGGCAAAGAAGCACCTTGGATGCCAAACCAGTACTTCGCAGCACTCACCAACATGCGAAGCGTTGGTGTCATGGGAGACGAAAGAACCTATGACTATGCGGTTGCCCTGCGTGCAGTACAGACCATCGATTTTATGACGGCAGAAAGCGCACAGATTCCATTTGAGGTGCTGCAGACAGTCATGACGCGAATTATTAATGAGGTCGTATCTTTT
>VOFB01004562.1_pt1 | contig 10514 bp, 23 predicted proteins | sample 5384141 | NCBI WGS metagenome assembly VOFB01 (sample SAMN12384721, study PRJNA508395) | human gut metagenome | isolation source: healthy gut A | host: Homo sapiens
AAATGTAATATAAGAACAGATATATTTGATAAATACATTGCAGATATTCAGGAACAATCTGAAAAATAAACAACTATATTATAGGCTTAAAATAAATTAAAATCATATAAATCAAAAATATATGTAACATATTATAATTACAAACAAAATATAAAAATTACATTATATTAAAGGGAGTACAAATTTGAGTGAAAATAAAATAAATAGAATAAAAAGTATTGTAAAGAAAATATTAAAGAAAATAAAAAGACAAATTACAAGTTATAGTTATGATTAAAATATTAAATATATTAGAAGTTGATTAAAATATCAGCTTCTTTTTTTTGCTTTCTAAAACGAAAAGTGATACATTTGCAAAGAGAGGAGCTTACAGAACAAATAGGAAAATTAAATATCAAAATAACTAAAGCAAATAAGGAATTAGATGAGCTTGAGCTTAAATATAAAAAGAAAAAAGTTAGAAATAAGGAAATACAAAATGAATCAGTAGGATTACAGCTTGAATTACAAGAACTTGAACTTGAAAATTGGAAAGAAATCCAGGAGGAACAAAAAATAAAAAGAATTCAAAAAGAAACAATGAAGAAGTATTCTGATCCCAACAATAAGTATTATTCTCAAGAAAAAGCTATTACAATTCTGAAGATTTATACAAGAGTTACATGGAAAGAAATATACTTCCTTACAATGACTAGAAAGGAGCTTATTTTGGATAAAAATATTAAAATTATATATAACAAATTAGAAAATATAAAATTGAATCAAGGATATATTGATTTAAGTAATTCTAGTATTCAAAATAAAAATGATTTAGTAGATGTTTGTAATATCTTCAGAGATCCTCGTTATGAAACATTTAGAATATTTTATATGAGAGATAATAAAATTGTTGGTCAAGCTATGACAAGTAAAATTCCAGACAGGTGTTTATATTTAATGAAAAGACTGGAGATCAATTAGAAGTTATGAAAAAAATGACAAATAGAATGAAAAGATTAAATGCAGATGGCTATTATTTAGCACATAATCATCCTTCTGGAATAGCAAAAGCTTCTAAAGAAGATATGGAAGTTACGAAAAACTTTTCTGCAAATGTTGAAGGTTTTTAGGTCATATAATTATTGGAAGTGCTAATAGATATTCAATTATCGAAGAAGATTCAGAAGGAAGAATACTTGTACCTAAAGAGCAAATTTTAGATAATTCAGTTTTAAATACTGTTGAAGAAAAACTAATAGATAATTCGTTTTATAATATGAAAATTTCAAGTCGTGATGAACTAATTGCTTTATTTATGAAAATGAAAAACAACAGAGAATATTCAACTGCAATACTTACAGACACACAAAATAATATAAGAATGGTAGTTGATATTCCTAATAAAATGTTAAATCAAAGTATAGAAAATCTAAACGGATTTTTTTTAAAAATTTAGGAAGAAATCTAGGAGCAAATAAAGTATTTATAGGCACACACGATCAGAAAACTTATTTTAAAATAATAGAACACCAAAGATACGGAACTTTCAAAGATATGGTATTTATTGATAATTATAATAGAATAATTACTCAAAAAATGAAAGATAGTCCTAATTTATTTGACAAAAGAAAAAACGAGAAAAATCAAGAAAAATAGAGATGCTAGATAGCAAGATAGGAGCTATTTATGGAAGATAAATTACAAGAAAAATTAGAACAAGAACTTAAGGAATATAAGCAAGAAGTAAAAAAGAAATGGGCGTTGATGTTGCAATAGACAGAGCTTATGAATTAACTGTAAAACAAGAAATTATTGATGGTTTATTATACGATAATAATTTATCAAAAAAAAAGAAATAAATGCAATATTATCTTGTAAAAAACCGCTTCAAAAATATATGATGATTGGCTTACACAAGATGGAACTTTAAGAGAAAGTTTAAATTTTTCTATTGATAAGTCAGTAAATTCATTAACAAGCTCTTACATAAAAAGAGTAAAAGAGGCAAGAGAAAGCGCCAGATAATTTTAAAGAAAGGAGCAGGAAAATGAACGAATATGTTACAAAAGAAATGTTAGAAGAAGCAAGAAAAATTGATTTATTAACATATTTACAAAACTATGAACCTTACGAATTAGTTAAGGTTTCAAGTTAACTTATACAACAAAAAAACATGATAGCATTAGGATTAGCAATGGATTATGGCATAGATTTTCTGCAAATATTGGTGGAAAAAGTGCAATAGATTATTTAATAAAAGTTGAAGGCTATACACTACCTCAAGCAGTAAAAAGAGTCTTAAATAAAATTGATATAAGTCCACCTCGTTATATAAAACAAGAATCAAAATCAAAAGAAAAAAAATTGTACTTCCTAAAAAGCAAGTACAAATGAACAAATAATTGATTACTTAATGAACAGAGGAATTGATGAAAGTATAATAAATTATTGCATAATTAACAATTTGATTTATCAAGAAGAATCAACAAATAATGTTGTTTTTCTAGGTTATGATAATAATAAAAATATTAAATATGCAGGCTTAAGATCAACAGATAACGAACGATTTATGAAAGATGCAAAAGGAAGTAGTAAAGAGTTTTCTTTTAGAATAGTAAACAAAAAATTAACACAATACACCTTTTTGAAAGTAGTATAGATTTATTATCTTATGCAACTTTATTAAAAAGAAAAAAGGTTATAATTGGAAAGAAAATAATATGATAGCTTTATCTGGAGTTTATCAAACACAAAAGAAATATCTGAAAGTAAGATACCTATAACAATAGAAAATATAAAAAAAGAATCTTATCAGAACAAGATGTAAGAATACCTTTTATAGAAGAATATAATAAACCTTTTTAAACATGATTTTACTTTATCAAAAAGAAAAATCAAAGTAAAAGGATTTATGGCTATATATTTTCATTACATGTATTTGTTAAGACTTAATAATAAAAATCCTTATATAAAACTAACACCAGAAATGAAAGCAGATATTGCAAAAATGGATAAATATTCTGAAGAAGCTAAATTATTAGCAAATAATAAAATAGAAACATCTTCAGATCTTGAATCTTATTATATGAAAAAGAATGAAGAACTGAAATTAGCTTTAGGAGAAAGAGAAGTTTTATGGGATAGAAGAGCTTCAAAGAAAAATGAAGATATAAAGGCAAGAACTATGTAATCAAATTTCAGAAAAAACTGAAATTATAAATAGATTAAGAAAAAAGAGGTGTTGCTGTGCGAAGATATTAAAACAAGAATACCAAAGATGAAAAGATAATTTAAACGAACTAAAGAAAGAAGAAAAAAAGCTCGAGAAGAAGAGCAAGAATTAAAAAAAAAATAAAAGAAAGGAGAAACGCTTATGAATACTGGAGGAGATGCTGCAAATGAAATGGTACAATATTATTTTTGAAGCCATTAAATGCGCTGCTACTATAACAGGTAAAAGGCGCAGAACATGCTTTAGGAATTCTTCTTAATGAAATGAAGAATCATAAACAAACTAAAGGAAAAAGTTAGATTAAATTCAATACTTAAATCTGGAAAACCTTTAAAAATTTTACAATGCAAAAGAAAGATTTAGCTAAATTTACAAAAAGAAGCTAAAAGTTATGGAGTTTATATTGTGCATTAGTAAATCGCAAAAAATAAAAATTTTGATGATATGGTTGATATATTAGTAAGACAAGAAGATGCAAGTAAAATAGATCGTATAGTTGAAAGATTTAAATTAACAACTTCAAATCCTGCTCAAATTGAAACTGAAATTCAAGAAGAAATAGCAGAAAAAGAAGAAAACAATATAGGAGTTCAAACAAAAATAAAGAAGAGTTAGAGCAAGATATAAGCTTTAAGAAGCCTCTTAAAAAGAGGATATAGACACTTCAAATTTCAGTATGGCGAAAACGGAAACAAGTCGTCCGTCAGAGCCTTACTCAAAAATATCAAAGGAAGTAAACAACGAAAATCGTAAATCAGTTAGAAAAGAACTTCAAGATATAAAAGAAGAAATGAAAGACTTGAAATCAAAAGATAAAACAGTTACTAAAACTAAAAATAAATCAAAAAAAAGATAAAGTAAAGTAGGAGGTAGCGATGAAAAGAGTTTTAATTGTAACAGAAGATCAATATCACTTGATTATAAATGCCCTTAACGATTTAAGAACAAAATGTATAGAAAAAATATTGATACAACAGATATTAACGAATTATTACTATATATAATTGATAAGGGCAAAATGCAAAAGAGTAGCGTTGAACACACAAGATAAAAAGTATAATTATTTATTATACTTTATTGGAGTTATTCAATAATAGGGTTAGCTTTACTAATTGCGCCAATAACTGAAGGCGGATTAGTTAGTATTTTTAATAATTTTGGAAATGTAGTTAATAATCCATTTAATATTTTTATGGTCAGAGAATAGCATAAAAACTATTCTTATTTTTTTACTCATTTATATTTTTGTAATAATATTCTACGAATCATCAAAAGAAATTATAGAAGAAAAGAAGAACATGGATCAGCAAGATGGGCAGCAGCAAAAACTTCAAATAAAAAAAGCATAAACAATTCCAGAACACCTGAATAAGCCTTTGAAACAAAATGTCAAATTCCGTCTTAATCGTCCAAAACATAAAAGAAATGTAAATGTTTTAGTCGTTGGTGGATCTGGAGCAGGTAAAACTTTTCATATTGCAAGCCAAATGTTATGCAAGCAAATTCGTCTTATGTTATTTTAGATCCTAAAGGCGAGATTTTGCGTGATACAGGTTATTTACTTAAACTTAAGGGATATGAAGTTAAGGTTTTAGACTTAATAAATATGGATAAATCGCATTGTTATAATCCATTCGTATATTTAAAAAATGATAATGATGTTCAAAGGTTGGTAACAAATTTATTCAAGTCAACTACTCCAAAGGGTTCGCAAACAAATGATCCTTTCTGGGATACAGCTGCTAGTATGCTTTTATTAGCTCTTATTTTTATTTAGTATATAAAGCTCCTCCTGAAGAACAAAATTTTAGTATGGTTATGGAAATGCTACGAGAAGGAGATGTAAGTGGCGAAGATGATACTGAAGAAAGTCCTTTAGACACTTTATTTAATAGATTAGAGGATGAAGAGCCAAATCATATAGCATTAAAATATTACAGAAGTTATCATAGTGGATCTGCTAAAACTTTAAAATCAATACAAGTAACTCTTCAATCTCGTTTAGAAAAGTTTAATTTAGAGAGTCTTGCAGGAATAACTTGCACAGATGAAATGGAACTTTCAACTTTAGGAGAGAAGAAAACCGCATTATTTGCAATTATTCCAGATAACGACACTTCATTTAATTTTTTAGTTAGCATTTTATATACTCAATTATTTCAACAATTATTTTATACCGCTGATTATAAATATGGCGGTAGTCTTCCGATTCATGTTCATTTTGTTATGGATGAATTCGCAAATGTTTCTCTACCAGATGATTTTGATAAAATTTTATCTGTTATGAGATCTAGAAATGTTTCTGTTTCAATTATTCTACAAAATCTGGCGCAGCTTAAAGCCTTATTTGAAAAGAAATGGGAATCAATAGTAGGAAACTGCGATACATTTTTATATTTAGGAGGAAACGAACAATCAACGCATAAATATTGTAGTGAGCTTCTAGGAAAAGAAACAATAGATATGGATACTTATAGCAGAAGTTATGGACAACATGGCAACTATACAACAAATATTCAAAATACAGGTAGAGAGCTTATGACTCAGATGAAGTAAGGATGCTTGATAACAAGTACGCCTTACTTTTTATTGGCGCTTTAGCTTGAAAAAAACCACTGGTTCTACCAGTGGTAGGTAAAAACTTTAGTATATAAAAACTCCTGATATAATAGTAAGTGATTTGGCGATCGCATTACTAAAATAAGAGGAGGTAAAAATGAAGAATGAAAAAAAAAAAATTAGAACATTCATCATATAGGTGTCAATATCATATAGTATTTGCACCCAAATATAGGAGAAAAGTAATATATGGAGAATTTGAAAGCTGATATAGGCAAAATACTAAGAAAATTATGTAATGAAAAGAAAGTAGAAATAATCGAAGCAGAAGCCTGTCCAGATCACATCCATATGTTAGTAAGTATTCCTCCATATCTGAGTATATCACAGTTTATGGGGTACATCAAGAGTAAAAGTGCATTGATGATATTTGATAGACATGCAAATTTAAAGTATAAATATGGAAATAGACATTTTTGGGCAACAGGATATTTTGTAGACACAGTAGGAAAAATGAAAAAATAATAAAAAGAATATATAAGAAATCAACTGCAAGAAGATTATATAGCGGATCAAATAGGAATAGAAGAATATATAGATCCATTCAAAAAAAAATAAGTAGAAAGAGCCACTGGTAAGTGGCAGCAGTAATAGTAATGCAATGTCAAATATTCAATACCGCCTTTAGGTGGTGAGCAAGTAAATCCCTTCTAGGGGAAGAACAAACCACCCGTTTACGGGTGGTTATGATTCGTGGGAAAGACCAGTTATGGATTTTAAATACAACATGTTACAACACCCTAATATTGAACTTACAGCTAATGGAAGAGCTAAACCTTATGAGCATGGAATAACTGAAAACGCTATTGCAAGCGTTTCATTTAATTATAGTGATATTGAAAATATTAAGAATTCTAAACAAGTACACGAGATGAAATCAGATTACGAATTGTTATCTGAAGAAGAAGTAGAAAAAATTTGTAAAGGAGATAATTGAAGATGAAGAAAGAAAAATATAAAAAATAAATTTAAAGTAAAAAATCCAGGTTGGAAAATAGCATTCATAGTATTCTATGTAGTATTGCTATTTGTTTTACAAAGCAAGTAATGTATTTGCAGCTGACGATCCTATCGCAGTTGTAAATAATTTGTCGAATTTTGTATTCGGTTTAATTAGAGCTGTTGGTATGATTATTCTAGGATTTGGAATAGTTCAAGTAGGTATGAGTTTAAAATCTCACGATCCAACACAAAGAGCTAATGGAATAATGACACTTGCAGGAGGAATCGTTATTACATTTGCTAAAGAAATATTATCACTAATAACAGGAGGGTAGAAGAAAGGCGAGCTAAAACTCGCCTTTAAAATATTATGGAAAAATTCAATATTATTTATGCTGATCCGCCTTGGAAATACAGAAGTAGAAATATACATAGTAAGTTTGGAGGCGGAGCTGCAGCTCATTATAATTTAATGACTATGGAAGAAATAAAGAATCTTCCTATAAATGAATTAGCTGATGAAAATTGTGCTTTATTCCTATGGGTAACATTCCCTTTGTTAGATGAACAAATAAAAGATGTTTAAAGAATGGGGTTTTAGTTATAAGACTTTTTAGGCTTTAGTTGGATCAAAACAAATAAGAATGATAAAAAACCTTGTTTTGGGGTTGGTTATTATACTAAATCTAATTGTGAAGTTTGTTTATTAGGAGTAAAAAGGACAGATGAAGCCAGTTAGTAATAAAGTTTCGAGCGTTATTATTTCAGAGCGAAGAGAACACAGCAGAAAGCCAGACGAAATTAGAGATAAGATTGTTGAACTTTTGGAGATATTCCACGAATTGAATTATTTGCAAGAAAAAAATTTGATGGTTGGAAAGCTTGGGGCAATGAAATAGATAGCGACATTGATATGGAAGCATATAGAAATGGAGGTGCTTAAGCTTGGATTGGATTCAAGGAAATTTGCAAAATTCACTTGATACTTGGAATAGTAAAATGCAAGAAATATGGAGTTTAGTTTCTCAATCTCCGCAAGAATTTAAAGGTGGCGGAATATGGAACGCTATTGTAGGAATTAACGGACTATGCAAGCCATAGGACTTGCTTTGTTAGTTCTCTTCTTTGTAGTAGGAGTTATGAGAACAATGGGAAATTTTGCAGAAATAAAAAAAGACCAGAACAAGCATTAAAACTATTCATAAGATTTGTAATAGCAAAAGCTATTGTAACTTATGGAATGGAACTAATGCTTGCAATATTTAAAATAGTGCAAGGAGTTGTTTCTACTATTATGAGTTCCGCAGGTATAGGCGGAGCAAATACAATGACTCTACCACAAGAAATAATTGATGCAATAGGCAAGGTAGGATTTTCGACAAAATTCCACTTGGAGCAGTAACAATTATAGGAGGACTTTTCATAACAGTATTGTCATTCATAATGATATTAACTGTTTATGGAAGGTTTTTAAATTATATTTATACACCGTAATAGCTCCTATACCACTTTCGAGCTTTGCAGGACAACCTACTGAACAAATAGGAAGAAGCTTTTTAAAAGCTATATGGGAGTTTGTTTAGAAGGAGCAATTATAGTATTAGCTTGTGTTATATTCTCTTTATTTGCAACGAGTCAGCCTGCTGTAAATGCAGGAGATTCAGCTACAACGATGGTTTGGAAATACATAGGAGAAATTATATTCAATATGTTAGTTCTGGTAGGAACTATTAGAATGTCAGATCGAGTTGTAAAAGAAATGATGGGAATATAAGAAAGGAGTATTATATGAGTTCAGATTTTATTCATATAGAAGAAAATGGAATTAAATATTTAGTACACCCTAAAGGAAGTATATTTGAAGGCATTAAGATGAGAGAAAATCCAGATGATGCATTTGAAAACGCTATAAAACGAGGAATGAAGAATCAGATGACTGGATGTATATGTATTCAGATAAGAATAAGGATTATTTCAAAAATTATTATTCAAGAACATATATATCATATCCACAATTTGATTTAAAAGATAAAATAAAAAATTTTAAGAAAAATAGAGATGCTAGATAGCAGGAAAGGAGCAATTTATGGGAAACAGAGCAGTTATTACAACTGAAGATAAACAAATAGGAATCTATGTTCATTGAAATGGAGGAAGAGAAAGCGTAGAAACATTTCTAGCTTATTGTGATATGAAGAATTATCGACCACCAGAAACAGATTGTTATGGATGGGCTAGAATGTGTCAAGTAATAGGCAATTTCTTTGGAAATAGTACAAATCAATTGAAATTCGAGATAGTGCTATGTTACATATCTTTTTAAATTGCGGTCTGCGACTCTCTGAAATTAAAAACTTAAATATAGAAGATATCAATCTAAATGATGATAAATTTACTATTATAGGTAAAGGAAATAAAAGAAAGAACAAATTACTTAAATGATATAACTAAAAAGCTCTGCTTAAATATTTGAATATTAGAGATAATTCACATGATAAAGGGGCGAAACAATCCATTATTTCTAACAGATTATGGATTCAGAATGAGTGTAACGACAATTAAAAAATTGTTAAAAGAGCATACAGAAAAGCTAATCTTGATGAAAATATATATTCATTTCATACTTTAAGGCACACTTGCGCAACAATTCTTTATAAAGCAGGCTGTAATATTAGAACAATACAAAATTACTAGGACATGTTCAAATTGATACAACTGAAATATATACGCACTTACATGATCAAGAAGTAATGGATGTTATGCTTAACCACCCATTAGCACAATATAAAATAGCCGATGCTCTTGCTTATTGTGCATAGAAAGAATATAATAAGGAGGAACTCATGAAAGAATTTGATGGAAAATTCGACACTAACAATATTCATTCAGTAGAACTAAATCTACTAGATGGACAAGTCGAAATTATATTAAGAGCTTTAGAGTTATATGGCTATAACCTGGATTATATGTTAAATAGTAATGATTCTTCAGATGACACAAGACAAGAAAAAGCTTGCTTTATTAAAATATACTTATGAACAAGTATTAGCAACGCAAGCAGAGCAAATTGAAAGCAAGAGTAACAATACTGAAAACATACCAGAGTTTGGTAAAATACTAATAAAAGATGGTATAAAGAATAATGAAATAGACTTCAAATTAAATGTTGGATAAATTTCAATTTCAGCCAAAATAGGAAGAGTAGGAGAGAGGGCTGTTTTGAAAATTATAGATTAAAAAAATAAAAAGATAAATATAAATGTAAATTTTTTCAAAACAAAATCTTTTAATTCTACTAAATATACAAAAATATTTCTAAAAAAATTTTTATAGAACAAAATCATAAAATATAAAATATAATTTAAAATAAAATTAAAAATTAAAATTAAAATAAAATTTTGAAATTTGTAATTTTTAAATTAAGATTTTAATTTTGCGCAATGTGAAATTTATAATAATTTTATACAAACAAAAATTCAAACCGAACATTTGTATAAAATGATTTTTGATAATATTTTATTGATATAATCAATAATTATTTTATAAATTTTAAGGATTGACTTTAATTATTAAACTAATAATATTATTTATAAATTAGACACTTCAAAATCGTTTTTAAGGCATTTTTATATAAAGTCAAACAAGTTATATGTTTAAAATTTAAAACCTAAATATATAATTTATAAGAAATATTATATAAAGCTAGTGAAATATTGATAAATCAGGTATTTCTAAAATATGC
>VOFB01000182.1_pt1 | contig 10495 bp, 14 predicted proteins | sample 5384141 | NCBI WGS metagenome assembly VOFB01 (sample SAMN12384721, study PRJNA508395) | human gut metagenome | isolation source: healthy gut A | host: Homo sapiens
GTTTTTACTTTGACCGATATATCCTTACTGTAAAGGTCATAGAGAAGCGTCTGGAAAGCAGTATCCAGCGGGGGGGTACTTCCTTCATGCTCCCTGCTGTCATAATGGTCATTTACGGCAATGAACCGCACTCCCATAAAGGGGAAAATCTGGTTGAGATAATCACCCAGTTCTATGTAATCCCTTGCAAACCGGGACATATCCTTTACCAGAATACAACTGATTTTACTCTGCTTTACCTGTTTTAACATCTCCTGCAGCCCCGGTCTGTCCATATTCGTACCGGAAAACCGTCATCACAAAATTCTGCAACCTCCTGTCCCATTAGTTCAGCATCATTTCTGATATAATCTAAAAGCATTTTCCGCTGATTGGAAATACTGTTGCTTTCCCGCTGCTCTGTGGAAGCTTTACCGTCCAGGGCATCATCCTCTATGGAAGGCGGAGATAGATTGCAATCTTCCTGCTGTCTGTCATTTTTCACCTGCCTTTCCACCAGTGCATCACTGTATGTAAATAAGACTTCCACCCTTTTCCCCGGATACACATAGATTTTATCTATCAGCGATTCAATAAGCTCCCTGGTAAGTACCTGTTCATTCTTTAGTTTTATCAATGCACGGACTGCTTTCAGATAGGTTTCTCCGTCACGCTCAAGGCTTACTTCCTGCTCTCTGAAGTTCTTCTCCTGCTTCTCCAAATCCCGCAGCCTGTGTTTTCCTTACACATTTTATACTCCACATAGTCTTTCTGCGAAAGATTGCCCATGCGGTATGCCATATACTTCCTGCTTTCTTCCTCTGCAAGCCGGAGCTTTGTGCAGACCACGGCATGAAGGCTCTGCTCCAGTTCCTGCTTTTTTGCCGGATGATTGCTCTTGCAGTATCTAAATACATTATCTGTTTTTTCAAGTCGACATCAAAATCTTTTTTTCAAACAGTACAAAAAGGATATCCGTCAACGCATTTTTCGAGATACGGTTAGAGGACGGACAGTTATCTGTTTTGGTTGCTCGCCATTCCTACAAAATAACCATCCATACGGTTTTTACTATCATCCGCATAGTGCTTCACATAGCTGTGTCTTGTCATTTTCCGCCCGCATACACCACAGTACAGCACCTTGTCAAAAATATTTTCTCCGATTGGGCAGCCTTCCGTTGGATGAGCATGGCTTTTTGTCTGCTCCCGCAGTTTCTTCCTTACCCGGCCGCTTCCTTCCCAATCTCCGGCGTGATCAGCGGCTCATGGGCTTTTTCTTTACCACCCAGTCATCTTCCGGCTTGTGAATGCGGTTATTTTCATCCCTTGCAGTAATGCTGGTCTTTCCCTGTACCAGCTTTCCAGCGTAAGTGTCACTTTTAATAATGCGTTCCACACCACTTTTATCCCATCCTTTGTAAGCTGCATCCGGTGGGCAGTAGACCTCTCCCGTTTTGTGATAGACCGCCGGCGGATTGATCTTACGAGTGTTCAGATCATCCGCAACTGCCGTATAGCTTTCCGTCTCAATAAATTTCTGAAAATGTATCTGACAATCTCCTCCGTATTTTCATCCGGTATCAGCCTGCGTACTTTGCCCTCCCAGACTGCCTTATACCCATAAGGTGCAGGACCGCCCACATAGGACCTTCTTTTTCTTCTCTGTGCCAGAAGCTTTCGCTTTCACGGAAAAATCTTAGCATACATATCATTTACCAGATTCTTGATTTCCGATACCATCTGTTTCGTTTCATTGCCGCCTGCCCCGGTATCAAAGCCATCCGCCACTGCTATGAAACGCACACCAAGGAATGGGAAAATCTTCTCAATATAATTTCCGGCTTCCAGATAATTTCTGCCAAAACGGGACAGGTCTTTTTTACGATCACACAGTTAATGTCTCCCATGCGGACATCCTGCATCAGCCGCTGAAACGCACCCCCGGTTAAAATTGGTTCCCGTCTTTCCCAAGTCGATATAACAGTCTACCACTTCAATTTTATCCGTATGTTTTCCGTTCCATTCCTCAATGAATTTCTTTGCAATCTCTATCTGTACCTCTACTGATTCATTCTTTGAAGTTTGCCTGCAAACTTTTTTTGTCTATATCTGCGGAGAGTCTGGCATAAATACCAGCCTTATACTGCCTGCTCTTTTGATTCTTAGCAGCACTCGCGGGTGTGTCCGAACCTTTTCCCGCTGACTGCCTCTTTGATGTTCTTCCCATACTCATGCACTCCTTTCCCTGCCGCTTTCCTGCCCCGAAAGTGCAGTGACATATTCCTGCATGATCCGGTATTCATCGAAAATAAAACTCTATCTCAAGTCTTTTTATCCTCGAACACATAAATCCGCTTTACCAGACTCGTCAAAGTATGCCGGTCAATTTCAGCAAGCTTCCAAGGGAATCCCTGAAATTTTGCCAGCCTTGAAGCACTGACTACACCTTTCTGCAGCATCCGCCGTATCATGTCCTGTTGCTGTTCCTGTGCTTTCTCCAGTTCTTGTGCCTTGCGCTGAAACTCCTTGTGCAGACGTTCAAATTCTTCCTTTGTTACGACATTCTGCCTTAGATCGTCATAGAGTCCTGCGCAGAGACCGTAATACTTATCCTGCTCCTGTTTCAGCCGCGTAAGCTCCTTCTGGCATCCGCAACTGCTTCCAGATTTGTCTCTTTTTTCTTTCGCCTGTTCAAAAAGTTTACTCTGCGCTAAAAAGTCATTGGCATATCTGCGAACCGCAATGCCCACCAATTCCTTTAAAGTATTTTCCTCTATGCTGTGGCGGCTGCATCCTCGCCCCGGTTTTTGTGGAACAGATATAGTACACCTTATTGGATTCCTTATACCGGACTCTGCGCCGCACCATCTGTTCTCCGCAGTCCCCGCAAAACAGAAGTCCCATGAATGGACTTAAGCTTTTTGCTTTCGGGCTTACCCGTCCGTCCGTCTGAAGAAGATTCTGTACCGCTTCAAAATCACTGTCTGAAATAATAGGCTCATGGGTATTTTCCGCACGCACCCATTCTTCCTTTGGTTTCTCAACACTCTTTTCACCTTATAATTGACTTTCTCTGTCTTGCCTTGCAGCAGGTGCCCCAGATAAACTTCATTGGTCAGGATACGCTTTACCGATGAACTGCTCCACTGTGAACCGGAGCCGCCGGTAAACCCGCCCCGGTAGTTAAGCCCCGTAGACTTTTTATATTCTTTCGGGGAAAGAATGTGCAGCTCGTTCAGCTTCTTTGCAATGGCAGACACCGCCATTCCTCAATTTTCCACCGGAATATCCTGCGTACAATCTCTGCCGCATAATCATCCACCACCAGCTTGTTCTTATTCTCCGGAGACTTGCGATAGCCATATACGGCAAAAGGTGATAAGCATTCCCCGGCTTTCCGTTTCACTGCAAGCTGGCTTTTTACCTTGGTGGAAATGTCCGGCAATAAGAATCTTGATAAAATTCTTGACCGGAATCACGATCTGGCGTTCTCCGGTGTCTGCCGATATGCTGTCGTAATGATCAGTTAGCATGGTCGGCAGGGTATTCAGAATTTCCGCCCGGTATCTGCCACGCAGGGATGCCCTGCTGTCTAAGATGGAAAATACCGCGGTGTCCTTTTCCCGGCGGATGCCGCGCCCGAACCACTGCCTTAGTTTGATCAGCATTTCCGGGATGATGATGTCCCTACGGTATAAATCAAAGTCCTCATACTGGTTTCTCTGGTATTCCATGACCGGATCAGGCACAGGAAATGGCAGTTTTACCACGATCAGACTGGAAAGGATATCCCCTGCAAGGTCAATCCCCTCTCCGGCGCTGTCACTGGCAAACAACACTCCGTTTCCGGAAGCTACTTATTACATCCAATCTGCCTCTGCCCATAAGAAACAACGGATAATCAGAAAGCTGCTCCTTCAGACCATAGAACACCCTTTCCATGAGCCAATAGGATGTAAAAAGGATCAGGGTATGCCCATGAGTGGCAGACACTATCTGCAATATTTCCGCCATGACCGCCTGTATGTACCTGTCATCCCAGATATTCGGAAACGGCATACGCTCCGGTATATAGAGCAGACCGTTACTCTGAAAATCAAAGGGTGAGGGCTTGCTGGTTTCCATGATTCTTGATAAAGCTGCAAAGGAAAGCCCTGTCATTCTCTTGAAGTGCCCAAAATCCCCCCAGACTGACATTGTGCCGGACGTAATAATAACCGGTATCGGTCTGCTCCAGATGTCACGGAATAAAACCTGTTCCAGTTCCATTGGAACCGCACACAGGGCAAGCCTGCCGTTCTCCCTCTTTTCCATCCAGCAGATTGCATTTCCGCTGTTTAGAAATACGGTCAGCTTGTCCGTCAGCTCCTGACAACGCTTTTTCAGGCCCTGCATCCGCATTTTCTGTCCGCTGTTTTCCTGATAGGATAAGGGAAGCTGCTCTAAAGCCTTTGCCATGTGCCTTATGTAAATTTTTTCCATGGAACCTATCACTATTTCAATCCTGCTTCCCTCTCTGGTGTGGTTTCCTGCTAAATCTCCCGCCAGTCTGTCAAATATCTGTCTGTTATATTCCGCAAGCTGACTCCGCAATACAGTAAGTTCATCCATGCCTGTGGTTCTTCTGTTCACTTCACTCAAACCCACGATAAATTCCGCATCCTGCTCGTCCCAGACTGTGCTGTACATCTGTCTTGCGGCATTTATCAGCTTGTGGGACTCATCAAACACCATTGCCCCATATCCCGGAAAAAGAGGTTTTCTGCCCTGCTTCTGTCCAATCAGATCGGCAAGGATATAATTATGGTTCGTAATCTGAAAATCAAAATTATCCGTCATGCACTTTTTCTTAAAATTCATAAATCTGCATAAAAGCGAATAAGGACATGACTTATTGCAGCGAAACACGTTGATTCTGCCTTTTACATAGGGTGTCAGCACGGCATCATCCAAATCAATCCTGTCAAATTCCTGCTCCCCAAGCCTTGCCAGTTCCAGTATCAGATTGGCATCCACTTCTCTCTGCAAATTTTTTATGGATGTCTCATATATCTTCAATCTGGAGTCACAGACATAATGCTGTTTTCCTTTTCTCACCACAAAAGATAATGGTTTATCAATGATATGGTGCTCTAAAAAGAATGCCGGATATCTGCGGTATGTATTCCTCTGTCAATGCTTTCTGCAGGGCTATAGTGGATGTTGATATGACTGCCGGAATCTTCTTATCTGAATAAATGTTATGTACCGTCAGTGCAAGGATATATGCGTGAGTTTTTCCTGTCCCCACTTCCGCCTCACATAAAGCCAGTTTGTTTTCCTGCAATGCCCGGAGCATTTCAAGAGAAAGTTCTTTCTGTTTTACCCTCAGATTCATTCCATGTTTCGGTAAAATCTCATCAAATAAATTAATTAATAATTCTTCTGCACTCTTTGCCATCGTTTCGCCTCCTAAAATTTCTTAGTGCCATAAAGCAGCACAGGAATAGGCTGGAAGGTATCGGTTTGGCTTTTTACTAACAAAAATGAGCTTCCATCCAGCCCATGATTTCTACTGCTTTATAAAAAGGTGCATCAGCCATCCTGCCGGTAAGCAGGCATCATAAAAGCCGCCCACATTCTTTCTCAAACGTGGGTGTGCATTTTCCCGTCACTTATGCGGGCCACTGGCGTGGAAGTATCATTATCTCCGACCGGTATCATCGCATCCTGCCCCACCACGGGCAGTAAAGCCACAGATAGTTCTCGCTTGGAGTTATCCGCATGGCGTATCCTGACTTGTGCTTTCCGGCTCTCTCGTTTTCATGCCCGCCTCGAACTAAATACCATTGAAGCATATTCCCAATATTGGAGCATTTAAAAAATGGAGTAATACATGAATTATCATTAATGAATCACACTCCCGGGCAAGGACAATATTCCAGTTTGGAGGTTTTTAAAGTTGAAATAAAGGAAACAATATGGAGACATATCCCCTGAAAGAGTAAATGAAATTATATGTGAATGTCAAAATAAGCCTTTATTGTCTCAATGTCAAATACAAAATCTTTTAAAACTGCGCAAAAAAGCAAAATTCCAATAGCATTTCATGATGTTGAGCACGAAACACAACTTAAATTTATGAAAAAAAATGGGATCAGTATTTGCGAATTCCCTTTAAATTTTGATATTGCAAAAAAAGCTCATGAGCAAGGATTCTATAATCTTGTCGGTGCTCCCAATATTATGAAAAATGGTTCTCACAATAAAAATATTTCAGCGTTAGATTTAATTAAAGCTGGATATGCATATATAATATGTTCAGATTACTATACCCCTGCCTTATTGCAAAGTATATTTATAATTGCTCAAAATACAAACATCCCTCTATATGAAGCTGTGAAATATTCGACTCTTAATCCTGCAATTGCATTAGGAATTCAGGATGAATATGGTTCTATTGCTATTGGAAAAAAGGCAGATATAATTATTGTTTCCAATGATGAAATCATACCAAGAGTATATAAAGTTTTTAGTGAATGGAAAGGTTAAAATAGAATTGAATTATGAATGAGCTATACAATTTTGAGGAAATATTTTCCATATTAGATAATTTAAACAAGTTTCAACAATCCAGAATTCCACTATGTGCTGCTGAAAATGTTATTTCAAATTTTTGCAAGTTGCCACTAGATGGAGATATTCAAGAACGATATATTATGGGGAACTACTATACATATTCTGAAAAAATAATTTTATTGGAAGCCAGTATCTTGTTCCCATATATGAACAAATTCATAATGTATGCAAGCTACTATTTGATACAAGATATACAGATGCAAGGACGTTAAGTGGTATGAATTGTATAACAACACTGCTTATGTCCCTTACCAATAGTGGTGACAAGATTGCTGTTTTATCCTCTGCAAGTGGTGGACACCCCTCTATTCTACCTGTTTGTGAAAGATTAGGTTTGCATGTATTTGAATTACCCTATGATTATATCAATTTTGATTTAAATTACGAAGAAACAAACTACATTATAGAGACAGAAAAAATACCCTATATTTTACTTGCTCCATCGGACATAATTAAACCTATGGATATACAAAACTTAATGCTTGATAACAGCATTCTGTTGTATGATATAAGCCAGATTATGGGATTGATTGCCGGAAAACAAATTAGTAATCCTCTTAAAATATCATCTAATGTTGTTTTGCTGGGTGGAACGCATAAAACATTACCTGGACCTGCGTCAGGAATTATTATGACAAATAACGAAGAAATCCATCAAACAATTGAAAAGAACGTAAACCCCAAAATATCTGCGACACACGCAAATGCATCAAGTAATAAGTCTGCTACTTGCTCTTATAGAGAGTGAAGTATACGGACAAGAGTATGCCAAAAATATAATATTAACAGCTAACATTTTAGGAAAAATTTTAGAACAAAAGACTTTCAAATGTTGCATCCACAAGAATATTACTCAAATACGCATCAATTATTTATAAAATGTGCTTCTAATGAAATGAATCACATATATTATAATGTCTTTAAAATATGGAGTAACATTAAATACCAAAAAAAAAAATTATTTGGTAACACAGGCATACGTCTGGGTACACAAGAAATAGCTCGTTATGGTTGGAAGGAAGATGCATTAGAATTGATTGGAGAGATACTGCATGAATTAAGAACAAACACTCCTAATGCATCTTTTTATTGACCATATACAACAAAAGCTTCCACAAAAAAAAAAAAATTATATATACGTTTCCCAATGATGTAATTAATAACTTTATGCTACACCTACATAAGGAATAGATTTAAACCCTTGTATGCTATATAAGAATTTTCGTTATATACATCTACAGCGGATATATATGCTAATCGAATAAATTCTGATAACACACTTGCATCTGGGGTTTCATTTTGTAAAAAACTTAATATCATTTCAGCTAATAACTTGTTGGTATATAAGTTTTTAGTCTCACTTTCTCGAATTGTTTCAATTATTGTGGGAATTAATTGCTCAGATACGTAGTTTCCGATTGAAATATCAAGAACAATTAATGCAATTTGAGAAAGTGTTTTTAAGTTATAGTCGTTATTTTGCTTTGAAAAAGCTAAGGCTTTATTGTAATGTTCCTTTGCTTTTTCATATCTTTCGAGTTTCCTATAATATTCTCCAAATTCAAAATATGTATTATATTGTAATCTCTTTTTTTGATTCTTATATTCATTTAGTGTCTTTTGGAGTAAATTAAATTGCAATTCAATATTCGTGTTTAACATTATTCTAACATATCGTGATTCTAATTTGTTGAAAAGAATTTTTGGTTCCTTTATACATTCCAGAGGGTACATTATGAATTCTTCTTACTATTTCATTATGGAGTTCCCTTGCATTTTTCGACCTTGTTTTGCAACATATAAATATTCAATTTTTCCATCATGCTTTTTAAAACTTCACTTTCTCTTCCAAGTCTTATTGCAGTTTCAATAGATCTATCATAATAATCAATAGCACCATCCAAGTCGTAACCCTTATGTCTCAAAGAATGTGCAATCCCCCATAAACATTTGGCTTCATATTTTGAAATAATTCATTTTCTCCAATATTATTTAATAAGATATTATAGGTTTCTATTGACAAATCATATTCATTTTGTAAATGATAAAGTTGTGCTGTTAAAAGCGAAAATCTAAATTGCAATATTGTTTCAAGATTATTTGCGGAAATACGACATGTATCAATTACCTCCCTTGCTGCTGGATAATTACCAACTCCTATTAGTCCTGATACATAACCATAAATCACATATAAAAAATGTCTTTGACTCAATTCCAGAACGTTGATTGTTCCAATCGTATAATAATTTATAGTGCTCCCCTAAAAGCAAAAAAGAAACGAATACTTTTCTCCATCAATTGCTTTTTCAATTACTCTAATGATTTCAGAATTTCTATTCTCATAATACAGCATTAATAGATAATACGTTTTTTCAAATATTTTATTGTCGTTATTATAATAATTATATATCAATCCTATAATGTCCTTTTCATTATTGCATTTCTTGACTATATAATTTCTGAATAGCTCATGCATTTTTATATTTGCATTTGCTTTATCATATTCTATAAGAGAACTATTTTCTAATTCTTCTAGATCATTTTCGGAAATTGAACACATAAAATGTTGCAATAGTTGAAATTTAATAATAGCATTTGTAATACTTAAAAATGCTATAAAAGGGCAATTTGTTTACTTTGAGATGACAAATCATCAAAGATTCTTTCCAAATATTTATCTATTCGTTCACTGCTAAAACTCAGATATTCTTCATTGTTTTTCAAAAATAGGCTTACAAAAATTGGAAGACCTTCTGAAAAAGATAAAACTTTCTGAATCATATTAGAGGTATGTCACAATTATTGTTCTCGGCAAAATCAAAAATATCATTCTCATCAAATGTATTTAATTGCACATATTTGATAATATTTTCATTTATTGAATTTATAAACGGCTGTTTTCAATTGAACCAACAATAACACAAAATTTAGGTGAATGGCTAAATAAAATATCCACAACTGTTTCAATTTCTTTACCCAGTGCATTCGTATTTACATTATCTAATACAATATATATCTTTTCTTGCGTAGTGTCTTTGATAGCAGTTCATCGATATATTGTGCGAATGTTACATCTTTGGTAGCTACAGTATTTAGTATTTGCTCTACTATAGAAGCGTTTCCATAACTTGATAATTCAATGTATGTGGCTATTCCCTTTCCAATTTTTAATTTTTTCCTCGTTTTTTTATTCAAACGATTTAATTTATGATTAACTGAATCACAAAAAAATCTTAAAAAAGCACTTTTACCAATACCTCTTTTCCCATAGACATTGATTATGCGTGCGTTACTATTGACTGCACGCTGGAGTTCATTTAAGCTGCCTAATCGATCTGAAAACACTCCTCTTGCAATATAATATGTATTTAATTCTATTTTTTTATTTTCAAAATAGCGTTTGGTAGCCTTAATAGTCGCCCACATTGTTCCAGCGACAGTTGCTAATACACCAAAAATAGCGCAAAAAAAGTTCTATAATATCTTTCGATTCATAATTCATAATTGCCCCTATATTAAAGTCAAATAGAAGTTATAATTTTTGTACAACGAATATTAAGTTCCCGGTATAATACATGTTTTTTATATAAGATATAATAATTTTTGATTTTATTATTCCTTTCCAACGGATAACTTCTGATTATCTATCAATAATCAAGTATCATCCTATACTCATACCGGCAAATACTATTTGAGTTATCGACCCCATAATTCTAATTATCGTTACCATATTAATTATACAAAATTTTCCCAAGATTTAGCAATCTTAATATACCAAATTATCGAAATTTTCTCCTATATTTATCTTATTTCTCGGATGTCTTGTCTGCAGTATCTCTTTTCCTTCTCAGTCGTTACATATGTATATATCTGCGTTGTGGTAATCGAAGCATGTC
>VOFB01001551.1_pt1 | contig 10484 bp, 15 predicted proteins | sample 5384141 | NCBI WGS metagenome assembly VOFB01 (sample SAMN12384721, study PRJNA508395) | human gut metagenome | isolation source: healthy gut A | host: Homo sapiens
GACGCACCCGAAACCGTTGTTTCATGTCGCATCTCCTATCTGCACCTCCCCGAGTGGGAGGGGGTTCTCGTGCAGACACAGTATACACCCAGGGAACAGTCTTTAGTCAAATAACAGTTAGTCTTGGACGAACGCCCATAAAAATATGGTATGATATCTATAATTAATGGCAGTTGAAGTAGTCCATAGGACGAAGTAGACGAAAGTTTACTTTCGTCCCATGCGTTCAGCTGCATTTCTATTCGTTATCATATTTCACATACACAAAAAGGAGAAAACAAAATGCCAAAAACAAATTTTCAGGACGTTATTTACACCATTATCATGGCTTCTGTCGGTATCGGCATGGTAGGTACAACATCGTGGAATACCGGTTCCACAGAACTGGGTATCTCTCTCGCAGTGTCGCACGAGTGGCTGATCATGACTGTTATCGCAAACTTGCTCGAGCTGGTGTTTGTCGGCAAGCTGGCGATGAAGGTTGCATTCCGCCTTGCTCACTGATGGCGCTCTTGGGGAGCCGGTCAGTTTTTCGGTATGTTCCGGGAGAACGCACAAGTCCTCTGGCGCAGACCAGAGACCGGCGACCGCTTCGAAAAGAGAAACGGCAAAAGTTTTTCCCACGCCTTCCGTAGGGGCGCACAGTGTGCGCCCATTTCTTGATAGTCTGGCGCTACGCAGTTCTCGCCTCCCCTGCTGCTGCATATACGGTTTACTCTCCGCAGGCGCGACGCAACAGTGTCGCGCAACTCGTTTGCGACGCTGTGATAGACGGCACCTGCGAATATTTTCTTGTGCCTGCGTTTCACCTTACCGCTCTTCACTCTAATCCTCAGCTCTGCACCAATGAAAAAGGAGAACCCCTCCCGGGTTCTCCTTTTTCATTACGCCATATCCTTGAGCAGACCATGCTTCATAGGTGGTGGTGCGGACGATCTTATTTTCTCATCCACGAACACGACCTGCGGAGCATAGCCGTTCCTGACCTCCTCCGGCGTCAGCTGCGCGTACGCCATCAGGATGACCTTATCACCGACGCTGACACAGCGCGCTGCGGCGCCGTTCAGGCAGATCATGCCGCTGCCGCGCTCACCGGCGTATGGTCTCTCAAAGCGGTTGCCGTTCTCAATATCCACGATGGCAACCTTCTCGTATTCGTAAATGCCGGCCGCATCCAGCAGATCGGCATCAACCGTGATCGAGCCGACGTAGTTCAGCTCGGCCTGCTTGACCGTTGCACGGTGGATTTTACCCTTGAGCATCTGTACTGTCATGACTTAGCCCTCCACCGAAAAGTTGTCGATCAGGCGCGTTTTGCCGATATAGACCGCAATAGCGATCAGTTCGCCGCCGTTGATCTCATGCACCGGCAGCATGGTCAGGCCGTCCACTGCGGAGACGTAATCAATACGCGCGAGCGGCTCCTGCTCGATAAGCGCACGCATGGCATTGACAATTGCATCCGCGTTTTTCTCGCCGTTCCGGACCAGCTCCTGGCCGAGCTTTACAGCGCGCGACAGCACGAGCGCCGCCTTGCGCTCCTCTGCGCTCAGATAGGTATTGCGCGAGGACTTCGCCAGACCGTCTGCCTCACGAATGATCGGGCAGCCGACGATCTCAATGCCCATGGACAGGTCGAGCACCATACGGCGGATGATCGCCAGCTGCTGTGCGTCCTTCTGACCGAAGAACGCCTTATCCGGCGTTACGATGTTGAACAGCTTGAAACGACCGTGCACACGCCGCGGAAATGAATCGGACGGGTCTTGCCGCACAGCTGACGCGGCATTTCGGACTGCACCTCAACAAAGGTGGCAAAGCCGTCCGGATACATCTCGGACACCTCGGGATGGAACACCATGTCACAGCCGCACTCGGTCAGCAGCGCACAGTCGTGCTCGAAATCACGCGGATAGGTCTCCAGATCCTCACCCGGGCCGAACTGGGTCGGATTGAGGAACACGGACGCTACCGTGCGGTCGCACTGCTGCACGGACGTTTTGACCCGACTCGCGTGTCCTTCATGCACATAGCCCATGGTCGGCACCAGACCGACGGTCAGACCCCTGCTGTTTCCACTCGCGCACCTGTGCGCGTACTTCTGCGATGGTTGTTGCGATTTTCATTGTATATGCTCCTGTTCCTCTCAAAATTCAGCGTCGAGTTTGGCGAGATATTCATCGCTGCAGTCAGACTTGACAAAGCTCTGCTTTTCGGTCGGGAACGTGCCGTTCTGCACCTCGTTCATGTAAGTGCGGAACGCATCCACCATGCGCTCACCGATATTGTCAAACTGCTTGGCGAACTTGGGCGTGAAGTCCATGTTCATGCCCAGCATATCCTGATAAACCAGAATCTGTCCGTCACAGCCTGCACCCGCTCCGATTCCAATTGTCGGAATGGTCAGCTTTTTCGAGATGAGCGCCGCCAGCTTGGGCGGTACGCACTCGAGCACGACCGAAAATGCACCGGCCTCCTGTACGGTGAAGGCATCCTCGAGCAGCCGCTTTGCCGCATCCTCGCCCTTGCCCTGTACTTTAAAGCCGCCAAACACGTTGACGCTCTGCGGCGTCATGCCGATATGTGCCTGCACCGGAATGCCAGAACCGTAATGGCGCGAATCTGCTCGGCAACGGCTGCGCCGCCCTCCAGCTTGACCGCGTGGCCGCGCGCCTCCTTCATCAGCCGGCCTGCGTTGCGCACGGCTTCGGAAACCGACGCCTGATAGCTCATAAACGGCATATCCATGATGACCATAGTGTTCTCCGCACGCGCGCACGACGCAGGCACTGTGGTGGATCATGTCCTCCATCGTAACCGGCAGGGTCGTGTCATAACCCATCATGGTCATGCCGAGCGAATCGCCCACCAGAATGGCGTTGATGCCCGCTTTTTCCACCAGCTTGGCGGTCGTGTAATCGTAGCTGGTAATCTCGGTGAGGCGTTCGCCGTTTTTGCTTCATCGAGAGAAATGTGCTCACTGTGTTCTTCATTCGTTCTGCTCCTTTTCCTATTCAGCAGGGCGGCAAGCGTGCCGTAATCCTGCTCAGGATGTTTTTCCTGTGCCATTTTTGACCTGTTCGAGTCCCAGCAGCGCGTAAAGCTGCCGGTCGTCTCGTTCCGTCAGGCACGACAGATGCTTTTGCACGGTCTGCGTGTCGCCGCGCTCAATGGGTCTGGTCAGCGCTGCGACGGCACCGTGCTCGATCACATGCGCCAGATTGCTCCGCATGAGCGGCGCAAGCGCGTGCAGTGCGTCTGTTTGGGAGAATCCGCAGCCGCCCAGCAGCTCTCACGCTGCGCTGCACGAGCGCGCACACAAAGTTGCTTGCCAGTGCACAGCTGAGGTGGTACTGCGCCTTGCTCTCCGGCGAAATGGTCTGCACCTGCAGCCCCAGTCCGCGCAGCAGCGGCACAAAGACCTCGACCGCCTGCGTGTCTCCCTCGACGCAAAAAAGCACCTGCCAGCTCCCGCCAGCAGTTATACTTGCTGCTGATCGGAAATAGCAGATGAATGGATATTGCATAGGCTCCCTGCGCATGAATACCGGGAAAGGCTTCCTCGGCTGTGCAGGCGCCGCTGCAATGACATATATACTTGTCCTGAATTTCAAATTCTGCGACCTGCCGATATACCTCGGTAATCGCATTATCCGGAACGGTGATGAAAATCGCGTCACTATCTTCGATGAGTTTGCCCAGGTCGGTATAGTGTCCGGAATTTGTAAATTCTGCGGCTTCTCTTGCGCTGTCGGAATTGCGGCTGTAATAGCCGGATATCCGCACGCCTTTTTCGGCAAGCAGTCTGCCGAAGGAAAAGCCGACTTTTCCTGCTCCAACAATGCCAATGTTCATGCTGTCACCCGCTTTCTGTGGTGTGACGCAACGTAAAATCACTGTCGGAAAAATTTGAAAAACATATTGTGACAAGGTATAGCTTCCGCTCTGCGGAATGCCATCCATCAATGGGTATTATACCCGCTTGAGATAAGAATGTAAAGGAAAAGTTTTCGGCTCCGGGGAGCCAGTCAACAGTGAATGCACGTTCATTTATGTAGATTTTGTTCTGTAATTCTGCTCATAATCGTTAAAACCGCTCTGTATCAAAAGATACAGAGCGGTTTCCGGTTATGCGTAATACGCGATCCTGAGCAGCTCCTCCGGTGTAGTAGTAACCCTGTTTTACCAGTTCCAGACCCTTTTCCTTCAGGCTGCGCATGCCCTGCTGTTCCCGCGCGTAGGCCTCGATCTCCTCGGTTTCGGCGCCGCGGCTGATCATGCGGCGGATATTGCGGTCGATCGTGACGATCTCATGCACGGCAATACGACCACGGTAGCCGGTGCCGTTGCAGTGCGCACAGCCTGTGCCGCGCTTGATGGTCGTGATATCCTTGCCGAGCAGCGCCTGCTCCTGCGGCGTAACTGCGACCTCTCTGCCGCAGTGCGGACACACCTTGCGCATCAGTCGCTGCGCGACCAGACCGACCAGCGAATTTGCGATCAGGTAGTGGTCGATGCCCATATCGGCCAGACGGACGATGCTCGAGACCGCATCGTTGGTATGCAGCGTACTCAGCACCAGATGACCGGTGATGGCCGCACGAACCGAAATACCGGCGGTTTCGCCGTCACGGGTCTCACCGACCATGATGATATCCGGGTCCTGACGCAGCAGCGCGCGCAGACCGGACTCAAACGTCAGTCCGGCAACCGGATTGACCTGCGTCTGGTTGATGCTCGGCACGTTCTTCTTCACCGGATCCTCAACCGTGGAGATATTCACCTGCCGGTGCGACAGGTACTCAAGCACCATGTACAGTGTGGTGGACTTACCCGAACCGGTAGGACCGGTGATATAAATAATGCCGTTCGGTGAGTTCAGCATAGGCAGGAACCTTGCATAGCTTTCGTCATCCATGCCGAAGTGGCTGGCGTGATCGACCTGACCCGCCGTTGCCAGAATTCGCAGCACCGCCTTTTCTCCGAACACGGTCGGCAGCAGCGATACACGGATGTTGACGTACTCGCTCTGTCTCACACGAATACGGAAATGACCGTCCTGCGGCAGACGGCGCTCGGCAATATCGAGGTTCGCCATGATCTTGATTCGCGCGATCAGCGGCTGGTGCACACTGCGCTGCAGCATTACATAATCAACGATCGTGCCGTCGATACGCATGCGCACGCGTGTACTGCCCTCAAACGGCTCGATATGCACGTCGCTCGCGCCGGTGCTGATGGCACGGTCGAGCAGGCTGTTGAGCAACTTGACGATCGGCGCTTCCGGATCGCCGCTTTCGCTCTCTTCGACCTGCAGCATCTCCACATTGCGCTCTGCAAAGTCCTCGTTGGCGGTCTGTGCCGCCTGCTGTGCACCGACCTCGGCGTAATAGTAGCGGATTGCGCTCTGCAGCGGGCCCATTTCGCTCAGGCGGATGACCACCTGACAGCCGGTCAGCTGGCGCACTTCCTCAAAGGCAAAGTAGTTGAGCGGATCGTTCGTCACGACCTCGAGGCTCTTGTCCGCAAAGCCGACCGCAAGCAGGTTCTGCTTTTCCGCCAGCTCACGCGGAATCATGCGGACAGCGGTCAGATCGACCTGCATCTGTCCGATGCTCACAATCTCCAGTCCCAGACGGCAGCCAGTGCCTCGAGCACCTGCGCCTCGGTGACAAAGCCCAGCTCGATCAGGATCTGACCGACTCGCTTTTCACGGTGCTCCTTCTGGTAGGCGAGCGCCTGCTCCATCTGCTCCTGCGTTATGTAATTGCGCTCCATCAGCACTTCGCCGATACGCAAATTGGTTTTCATGCGTCTGCCTCCTTGTCGCTGACACACATGTAGATCTCCAGCGTGCCGGTGATCAGATTGGTGCTGACCGCCTGCGTGTTGTTTGCCACATAATCATAATCTGCAATACTGAAATTGGTCACACGCAGACCCTTGTACTTGTGCTCCACCTCATCGAGGAAGTTCAGCCACTGGGTTACGGCGCCCTGCGCCGAGATAGTCGCAGTGCCGATATAAACGCAGTTGACCGGCTGCACCAGCGTTGCCGATGTATCGTCGGTCGAATCGGCGGATTCCGCATCGGATGAGGCGTCCGCACTGCTGTCCGTCTGTGCAGCTTCCTGCTCAGCGAGATATGCGCTGACCGCACCCGGAGCGGCCTCCGTCAACGTCAGCGACTGCGGAAACAGCCCGTTCCTGAGCGCGATACCCGTGATGATATCGTCCATCTGACGGGTTTCCAGATCGCCCTTGTAATATTTTTTTCGCTCGCCGTGTTCAGCGCGGCTTCATTCTGCGCGATAATATCGTCAATCGTCGCGAGTGCGGCAATCTGCGTCTGATATTCCTGCTGCTTCTGTTCGGCGGCGTCATACTCGTTCTGCAGCGTTTCGTGATTTTTCATCGCAGGACGAATGAGGTACATGCCGAAAATGACGATTATCGCCAGACAGGCCACCAGCCGGAGCAGCTTTTTATCACGTTCGGTTACAACGATGTTCATTCGGCTGCCTCCTCTCCCAGCAGGATACAGTTCAGGCTGAGGACATACACGCCGTCCTCATAGGTATAGCCGGTGTAGTCCACCTTGCGGAACAGGCCGGTTTTCTGCAGCTTGAGCACATAGCTCGGAATGTCGATAACGCTGCCGCTCTGTGCATCAAACTGCAGCGCGCCGGTGGCCGCATCGTAGCCGGTCAGCACCATGCTGACCTGAGCACCGCCTGCCGCGCCGATCTTGCTCATCAGGGCGCTGTCCACCTGCGGATAGGTGGCAAGCGCGTCCGTCAGATTGCGCACCTGCTGCAGTCCCTGCACCAGATTGTCATTGCGCTGCTGCTTTTCGGCAGATTCGTTGTACTGCTCGATCACGGTCGGATCGTTCAGCCAGTCGTTGATGTCGTCGGTCCTGTGGCTCAGGCTGCTGTTCATCTGCAGGAACACACACCAGACCGCAGCGCACACCACCAGACACACCGCAATCGGTGTGTAGAAGCTGTGCAGCAGGCCGGTTGCCCTTTGCTGCCGCGGACAAACGCCGATAGCTGCGGAGCAGATCCAGCTCCTTGTTTGCACGAAGCACGGTTCGAATTAAAGTTTCGGCACAGCCGAGCCAGTCGTCCAGCCGCTCGCCATTCGGCAGGGGGCGCGGAACGCACGGCATTCGGGCAGACGGCTCACTTTCAGACCCAGACCGCGGATACCCGCCAGACACACCTCGAAATCATCATCCGAGCAGCCGGCGTAATACACATCGGTCAGCGTGCCGCCCGCGCGGCTTGCCGTGTGGAACTGCATCGTACCGGAAACGTTTCTCGTCATCTCGGTGCCGAAATCCACCGTGCCCGGCTCACTGAAAATACGGCTGCGGCTGGAATAACGGTACTCGCCGTTCTCGACCAGCAGCGAAAGCACGCTGCTGCCCTCAAAGCACAGCCAGATACAGGTCTTGCCCTGCATGGACTGCATGGCACGCAGGAGCTTGAGCCGTCCTGCCATAGTAACGGTAACGCTCTGCAGGCGCAGGCCGAGCCGGTCGGTCATTGCAAGGTATTCCTCCATCGTTTCCTTGCGGCAGGCAGCGCAGAACAGCTGCTGACGGCCTTCGGCATCTGTGCCGAGCGGCACATAGTCCGCCGCCGCAAGCTGATCCTCCCGCGGACGCATTTCGTGCCGCACAAGCTCCTCCAGCTTGTTTTCCGGCATGCTCGGTGCGGTGATAGTCTTGGTGGCAACCGCCTCATCCGGCAGGACGAGCGTGATGCCGCGGGTCGGCAGCCTGTGCTGCTGCCAGAGTGCGCCTATCGCCTTCTCCCAGTTTTCCATGCCGCCGCCGTGCGGGGCACTGTAAAGCGCCTGCACGGAAGGCTGCGCGCCGGACTTGCCGACCGCGACAAGCACCTGCTCCTCCTGCAGCGCCAAAACGGTTGTGTTCATTCTCATTTCTCCCCTTTTTGTGAGGTTTACACGTTTCCGAGGTTATACGTTCCCCGAACTCTCTATCGCACTGTACGAGCCGATGATCGGCGACATGACTGCGATAATGATAAAGCCGACCACGAACGCCATCAGCACGATCAGCATCGGCTCCAGAATGGTCATCATGCGCTTGCTCGCCTGCTGTGCATCGTACTCCATCGAATCCGCGATGGAATCCAGCATGGAGTCCAGTCGTCCGGTCTCCTCGCCAACTGCAATGCTGCTGCACAGCTTGCGCTGAAAGCCATCTACGGTCTCGAGGGCGGCAGACAGGCTGACGCCCGAACGCACCTGCACGAGCACATCATCGAACTGCGAAACGATGTAGGCGTTGCCGATGGTATCACGGGCGGTCTGCAGCGCAGTGACGATCGGCAGACCGCTCGAGTACAGGCTGCTGATGGTTCGCGCGAACCGCGCCGTGCAGATAACCTGATTGAGCGGACCGAAAACCGGCATTTTGAGCTTGCGCCGGTCCATTTCCAGCCGGACGGCCGGAATGCGCAGCAGCGTGCGGATAACCATGACCGCTGCCGCGACACCCAGTATCATCAGATACCATTTGGTAACCATAAAATTGGAAAACGCCATCAGCGCCAGCGTAACGCCCGGCAGCGAATCCATTGTGGAGAACAGATCGCTGAACTGCGGCAGCACGAAGGTTACGATAACGATAACGACCGCGACCGCCAGAATCGCGAGGATCATCGGGTACATGAGCGCCGACTTGACCTGCTGGTTCATCTGGTGCGCCTTCTCGTAGTGGATGGCGAGCCGCTCCGCGACCTGATCCAGCTTGCCGCTGCCCTCGCCTGCGCGGATCATGCCGAGCATGAGCGTCGGGAACACCTGCTGTGCCTCGAGTGCGGCAGAAAGGCTCGAGCCTTTCCGGACTTCACCCAGCACACTCTCGTAAATGCGGCGCAGACCCGCGCTGATGCCCTCATCCTGCGAGATGATCGTCAGCGCGCGCACCAGACTGACGCCCGAAGCCAGCAGCGTGGACAACTGACGGCACAGGTCGCTCAGCTCCTGCGGACGCAGCGTGCGCGGCTTGCGGCCCGCACCGTGGCAGGTCGCACTCTGCAGATACAGCCCCTGTGCGAGTAATTGGGTATACAACGTGTCATAGTCCGCAGCCTCCATCGCGCCGCGGACTACCTTTCCGTCTATGTCCTTTGCCGTGTAGCGGAACAGCGTGTGACCGCTGTTCGGTTTGACCGTGACGGTCAGCCTGTGGTTGTTGGATGCAGCCATGCTGACCCTCCTCTCCATTCATTACAATAATCCCATATACCAGTCCGCGATCGTTTCTCCGAAAACATGGCGATCGCAATGCCGATGCACAAAAACGGACCGAATGCGAACTGGCTTTTCCGGTTTGCCTTCTTTTGGGCGAGCAGCAGCGCACCGAAGCCGCCGCCGAGCAGAATGCCGATAAACGCGGCGACGACCGTCAGCTTTGCGCCGAGGAAAAAAGCCCGCGCCAAACATCAGCTTGATATCACCGCCGCCGAAGCCGCCGGGCACGATGAGCGCCAGAAGCAGCATCGGCACGCTGACGATCACGCAGCCGATCAGCCGCGATTTTATCCCCAGGCTGGGGATAAGTATGTGCGCAGCGATGCCGCAGACAAACAGCAGCACCGGAAACCGGTCGTAGATTTCAAGCGTGTCCATGTCCATGAGCGCCACGACCGTCAGAATCCCGAGCACGGCGAACGCCAGCGCCGCCTGTGCGGTCTCGCCGCCGAAGGCGTATGCGCAGGCACAGGAGCACAAGCCGCCGAGCACCTCGATCCAGAAATCCCTTGCGGGGATTTTTTGCACCGCAGCCGCGGCATTTGCCGCCCTGCAGGAGATAACTCAGGCACGGGAGCAGCTCCGCCGCCGACAGCGTGCGCCCGCACACCGGACAGTGACTGCGTCCCTTCACCACGCCTCTCTGCGCGGCAGGCGCCATACCACCACACCGAGAAAGCTGAATACGCATGCGCCCAATGCGAACCGTAACAGCCATAATACAGCATAGGCGATGTAAAGCATTGGTTTCCTCCTCGTCTGGGTTGGTTTGAAATGATTTTTACAAATAGAATCTGCCATACAAAAACCGCATGACAGGTCACAGCCACTTAAACATTAAGGGGCTGTGACCCGCCATACCGTCCGCAAGCCGAACGCAGGCACCGTTACTGCGTTCCGCATCGTTACAGCGGTATGAATCAGGTCAACACCGACAGACACCGTACCGCACCGTGGTTAGACGGTGCGGTGCGGGCGGGGTGGTTGGTGTGAGTTAGTATACTTTAATTAAAACGTATACTTACCTGTAGTAACAGAGTAAGTGCAAGTCTTATTGTTATGCGTATACTTAACCGTACCAATCTTATTAGCATTCGTACCCGTACCCATCTTAATCTCATCGATAGTACCCTTTACCTCTGCCAAATCCTTTACATCAGAATACTTGATAGTAGCAGAAGCACTAAAGGTCG
>VOFB01004187.1_pt1 | contig 10476 bp, 20 predicted proteins | sample 5384141 | NCBI WGS metagenome assembly VOFB01 (sample SAMN12384721, study PRJNA508395) | human gut metagenome | isolation source: healthy gut A | host: Homo sapiens
AAACATGTTATCTAACGTATCGTTATAATTCAACAGACATACGGGTGCGTGCCGAACGCGCCTGCCGAGTATAGTACCCGCCCGCTTCCTCACCTCATAGACACTGATCCAGCGGCCTCACTGTTGCAACGCAGTCTCACCAAGAGGTGCGAGCGCCTTAAGCACCGTCTCCTTCGCCTCATCATAGGAAACCTTTTGGCTGCATCCGCGATCATCGGCGTGTAGACGTCATACATGTGAAGTTCGTCCACCCCGAGGCACTTCTTGCGCAGCTTTACATAGCGGTGCATCTTGTCCATGTTGGCATTTACGGTCTCCACCAGATTGCGGTAAACCTTCGCCGGCACCATTGTTCGCATCGACTGCCGCTTCCAGCGTAGACGCATAATTTCTCGCCTTCGCATAGAAAATCTGCTGCTTTACCTGTCCGTTGTAAAGTCCGGGCAATCGTTCCGGCAAACTGTTTGTAGATGCTGTAAAAAGCTTCAAACGCATCTTTTCTGACGCGGCGGTCGCCCGATTCCTCGAACGGCACAAAATTGCCGTGGGAAAGGCGCACCTTCTCCCCGTTTTCATCCTCGATCTCCGGGTAGATCAGATCCGCATTGTTGATGATGGAGTATACCTGCTCCGGCGTCTGTGCCATCTCTCCTGTCATCGCCACCAGTTTTTCCATCTCCGACGAAAGGACATGCTCTTTGCGCAGGATCTTCATCTACCAGTCCGCGGTAGAGTTCCAGTTTCTTATTTTCAGCAAAATACTGTGCAAAGCGTCGCTTTGTCGGCTGCCAGAATCTCCGGTACAACAAATGCCGTGCGGCTCTGATAATCCGTCATAACACCGTACATTTTTCTGCGACATTGCCTCGATGCTCGGGTGTTCTTTCTGATCCCTGGTCAAAACAGGCGCTCCGCATAATTAAACGCCAGATCGATCTTCTGCTCTTGCACGCGCGCCAAGCTCCAGCGCCGCAAGAGCTTCTCTGCGGGAAGCCATAACACTGCCCTCTAACTTTGCGAGATCAGAAACGATCGCATCCACTTCCTTAAGATCTGCCTCCCATGCTGTTTTAGAAGCATACATCGCACTTACATCCCATGTATATTCTCTTTACCTCACTTCTTTTGGTAATTCTTTGCCATAGATAACCTCCTGTCCAGTGTCCCCGTTTTCGGTCGCACCATAAAAATAAGGGTTATAAAATCCCTCTCTTAATTTACCTTCCCTAAAGCCGAATTGTAAAGACCAAGTTTGTTTTTTTCTAACTCCCCCTCCTCTTTCCATTTGTATTTTGCGGCGTTTTCTACTATAATGGATTCACATTATTTATGAAGGAGTACAAACATCATGGCTTTTGACGGATTTGTCATATCCAATTTAGTATACGAATTAAACAACACGATTCTGAATGCAAAAAATCAGCAAAATCGCGCAGCCGGAAACCGACGAGCTGCTCTTCACCTTAAAAAGGATCTAACGGTCAGTACCGCCGATGAGTTCTCTGCGTGAAGTTCTGCCGGGGACGCACCTACATGGAGCGCATTCCGCAACGCAGGATGACCAGGTTAAATCCATTGGATGACCGGAAGAGGCTTTCCTTGGATCCGTTTTTAACAAAACCGATGCCGATCGCGAAGGCGATCTATACTTCATTTTTACCGGTATCAGTCCTGTTATTGCAAATGAGATCTGCCACAGAGCAAGCATGGATGGCGATATGTCTGTCGACTCGCTCAATGCAGATGAGAAAAACACCTGTTCCACAATTTTTCCTGGATGATGGATGATGTGAAAAATCACCGAATTACTGTCCGAACATAATTTCCCGCGAAGGGAACCGGTGGAATTTTCCTGTTTCCAGTTATCTGAATATTTAGATCACTCAGATACGCCTGTTTACGGTGATGAAACGGAAGCAGAAACCTATACGATGACACGCTATGATTCCATCTCGGAAGTACTCGAACAGTACTATGCTTTCACGAAACGTCTACACCAGGATCCGTCAGAAATCCGTTGATTTGAGAAAGATCGTTTCCACTGCCCTAGACCGCAACCGCAAGAAATACCAGTTGCAGGAAAAAGCAGTTAGAAGGATACGGAAAAGCGGGACAAATACAAGGTATACGGCGAGCTGATCCACACTTACGGCTACGGGTTTAGCGGAAGGTGCAAAGGAACTGGAGGCACTCAATTACTACACCAACGAGATGATCACCATTCCGCTCGACCCGATGCTTGATGCCAAGGCGAATGCCCAGAAATATTTTGACAGATACAACAAATTAAAGCGCACGTATGAAGCCCTCACGGATCTGACCGCGGAGACCGCGCCGAGATCGAACACCTGGAGAGCATCGCAACCTCGCTCGATGTTGCACTCACGGAAGACGATCTCGTACAGATCAAGGAAGAGCTGATCGAATACGGCTATATCCGCAGGAAGCGCACCGACAAAAGGCCAAAAGTAAGAGCAAGCCGTTCCACTACCGTCTCCTCCGACGGCTATGATATTTATGTTGGCAAAAATAACTTCCAGAACGATGAACTCTCTTTCAAGTTCGCATCCGGAAATGACTGGTGGTTCCATGCAAAAGGAATGCCGGGTTCCCACGTCATCGTAAAATCCAACAATGAAGAATTGCCGGATCGCGTGTTCGAGGAAGCCGGAAAACTTGCCGGTTACTATTCCAAAGGCAGGGACAACGACAAGATTGAGATTGATTATCTCCCGAAAAAGAACGTAAAAAGCCGAACGGCAGCGCGCCCGGCTTTGTTTGTATACTATACCAATTATTCTCTGACCATTCACCCGGACATTTCCGCCTAACGCTTTTAGAGGATTAATTCTGTTCGATCAGACCTGGTCTCATCTCTGTGTAAGCTAACAGAAATGGTCCCACTCCTTTGGCATCATCTTTGACCACCGGCTCCGACATATAATAATCGTAGGTGCCGGAGCGCATGGTCTTACCTCCAAGTCCCGCAACCAGACAAATACCATCCAGATGCAGTTCTCCGTTTTCATCTTCGGAAAGATATTTTTCACAGATCCCATGAAATGCCTTTTTCACCAAAGCCACGATAGCTTTCCGGTAAAAATCCAAGTCTTACACCCTTTAACAGTGCATATGCCAGGATGGAGCTTCCACTTGTCTCTAAATAATTGCGTTCCATGCCTCCCAAAATTCACAACCTGATACCACATGCCGCTGGCGTCCTGATACTTTAACATGGCGTCCATCAGATCCACAAACACCTTGCTTCAGGCGCTCATACGGCTCTCCCACCGACGCATCCGCCTTGTCCAACGTGTCAAGAAGCGCCATGGAAACCAGTCCGAGCGCACGCAGCCAGAAATTCTGGCTTAACCCCTGTCACCTTGTCGCACCAGAACATCTCTCTGGAAGAATCGTATGCATGATAGTACAGTCCGGTTTTCGGATCGCGCATATTCCACCACATTGAAAAACTGTCGGAAAATATCGTCATAATTCTTCTTCTCATGAAATCTCGTCTCATACTCCATATAAAACGGCTGACACATATACAGTCCGTCCAGCCAGACCTGATTGGGTAAATATTCTTGTGCCAGAAATTTCCCTCTGCCGTGCGCGCGGCATCTGCTCAATCTGGCTGTATACAAGATCGATCGCCTTCCGGTATTTTTCTTTTCCGGTCAGATCGTAGAGCTCAAACAGGGTTTTTCCGCATTGACATTGTCAATATTTAATTCTTCTACCGAATAGCCCTCAATCGATCCGTCCTCTCTGACCTTGCAGTCGATAAAGTTGTCGGCAAAGCGAAAATATTTCGTCTTTTGTGATCGCGTACATTTCAAGAATCGCCTTGATCATGCATCCGTCTATGTAATTCCAGGTGGACTTTAAGCCCTGCAGAATCTTCTCAATATTCCAGATCGGGCGATCCGGGTACTCTTCTCCAGTAATTCGTCAATATAGATTTCTATTTTGTCCATGTTCTGCTCCTTTATCTCGATTATAGGGAACATTTTCACATAGCCCGCCGGAAGAATGACAAAAAGAAAACCATCCACTGTAGGAAAAGAGCATGATCCTCCAGACAGCCTTCATGATGACGACACCTAAAATCACGCTGGCAACATCAATCACCACAAGAACGATGGTCGTGGACAACAGATATAAACTTGCAATCTCCCGGTTCTCATAGCCCAGGATTTTTGTCATGGAAATTGCATTTTCGTTCTTCTCGATGATCAGCTTCGTGAGCAGGTAAATCAATACTGCGGATAACAGGATGCACAGATACTGGAAATAGGTCATATATGAGCCCATGGAATGATCCAGCTGGTCACACATTTTCGTAATGTCGTGTTCTGTGATGACGGTTGCGATCTCATCCTCATCAATATCCGTGATCTCTGAATCCGAGAGATAGCCTGTAAATGCATCACTGTCCATGTCAAAGATTTCACAATATTGTTCATTCGACAGAAATACTGCCAGCGTCTGGCTGTGATCATAGATTCCTGCAACCTCAAACTCATACTGTTTGTTCTCATATTTTTCGTCAAGAACCACTGTTTCGCCCACGCTCAGGCTGTATTTATCTGCATAGGAAGCAGAAATATATGCCTCGTTTCCTTTCAGGGCAGACAGGTCACTGATTTTCACATACCGGCTGTCATCCTCGATTCCGTAGACAGAAATCTCCTCATCTAACGTATCACTCTTATCTTTTGCAGAGATGTCATATTGAATTTCTCTGCATCTTTATTGCCCGTTGTGATAATGTCTCCATCCTCATTCTCATAAGACTTTAACACATACTGGTAGTTCGTAAACATCATATCTGAAACATTGGACTTGTAATAGTCGAGCGTCTCCGGCATACCAACCGCCATTGCAAGCATAATGCCGATAAACCAGATCCCCACAAATAAAATCAGGTAATTCGTCACGTTCTGGAACATGATACGCAGGCGGAAACGGCTTAAAAAGCTCCATTTTGGCAGGCGCATTGCTTTTTACGTTTTGTTTTTTCAGATCATGGCGTAAAAACTGTAATGGTGTATGCCTCATCATTTTTATAATGACGATGAGATTGACCACAAGCATTAAAACAACCGGAATGATCGTTGTCTTGAAAAAGGCATCCGGGTTCCAGACTGTCTGATAAGTCGGAAGACTGTAGCTGTTATAATACATGCCGACAACCACATTTTTTAAATACGGTATAGCCGAGGATATTTCCAATGCACGCTGCGAGACGTGTCACGATCACCGGCATGGAAATATAATGTCTGACCAGTTCACCTCTCGTATAACCGGAAGCTCTCAATGTTCCGATCGTAGAAGCCTCCTTCACGATCGTGTTGCTGATGGTCACTGCAAAAAATAAATGCAATGATCACGATCAAAATATCCAGTAAAACACCACCCATAGCTTTGTCTGAACCCATATCATCCGTTGCAAAATTAATAGCCGGATTTGCATAGCTGGCATATAGTCCTCTAACTCTTTGTCATCACACACTACCTGTGTGAGCAGTGCTTTCATGAAATCATCGATTTTGCTTTCTGCTCCCTTCATCTGCAGGCTCAGTATCCACATAATTCCATGTGTAAGAATAATGAACAGTTTTATGTAAACTATCAAATCCGTCTTCCGTCACCATCGCCACATCGAATTTTATTGCATCAAACATTAGATCCGTTGACTTTTCTCATGCAGTGTTGCATAGTTGACATAGGCGATCAGTCCCACGACACGATACGCCTCCTCCAACCGTTATGGTATCTCCCACCGCAATGCCGACATTGTCCGCGTGCATGCGGTCCACCACAATCTCATCGGAAGATGCCGGAAGCTTCCTTCCATCAGACATTCCAGATTGATGTCATCTGTCTTCTGATAGACTCGGAGGTTCCGTCCGAGGTGCCGTCGCCGTCGTGATCTTCCTCTTCATTCCGGTAAAAATTTTCAAATAAATTCACCGGTACCGCCGCAAAATCAGGATCGTTCAATTCATATTTGTCTTCCGCCTTTTGATATTTTTCGTCAATTTCATCCAGAATCTTGTCCCAGGCTTCGTCGTAAGCCTTCTCGTACGCCTCGTCATGTGACTTCCCATACGCCTCGTCATAGGCGGTATCGTAGGTTTTCTGATACGCGCTCTCGTAAGCGGCATCGTAGACCTGCTGATAACTTCCCGCCTGTTTTGCCTGCGCCACCGCCGTATCTAGCATCGCTGCAGCCATGGTCTCATCCATCCCTGTGCCAGCAGTGTCTGTTTTACCTGCGTCGCAAATGTCTGGTCGAACTGTGTCTGAAATTCCGCATTGAATTTGCGGTCAAATTCCTCCTTGAACTGGCTGTCGAATTCGTCCTTGAACTTGTCCTCAAATTCACCGTCAAACTTCTCATCCAGCTCACGCTTTGCCTTGTCCGTGTAATACTGCTTTACATCCGCTTTTCTCCCGTGGCAATCGCAGCGAGCAGTGTCTGATCCGCCTCCTCATTCAGTTCAAAATGTCCGTCCTCCAGCTTATATTTCGTGACTCCCTCATCTGCAGCCTTCATCATGCTCTCGTTGGCAACGTACATTCCCGATACAAAGCCGATTGTCAAAATGAGGAACAGGCTCACGAGCAGATATTTTTCTCCAGTCTCCCGCCAGTTCCCTCGGTATGCGTCTGATCAGCGGATTTCTTGTCTTTTTCTTCTTCATGCCGGTCACACTCCTTACCATTCCAGATCTGCCGCTGAAACTTTATCCGTGTTGATCTCATTGTGACGTACTTCCCCGTCGCGCAGCTTGATCACATGATCTGCCATATGCCGGATCGCCTCATTGTGCGTAACCATAATAACCGTATTGCCGTATTTTATATTCACATCCTCGATCAGCTTTAAGATCTCTTTGGACGTATGATAATCGAGTGCGCCCGTCGGCTCATCGCAGAGCAGAATATCCGGGTTCTTGACGATCGCCCTTCCGATGGATACTCTGCTGCTGACCGCCGGAGAGCTGATTCGGGAGCTTGTATCTGTGCTCATAAAAGTCCCAGCGTATGTAACAGTTCATCAATATCCAGCGCATGATCGGACAGATACGCGCCGACCTCGATATTTTCCCTTTACGTTCAGATTAGCAATCAGATTGTACATCTGAAATACATAGCCGAGATGCTTGCGCCGGTATTGCGTTAGTTTCTTCTCACTCATCTCCTCCAGCTTATCACCGCCGATCGAGATATAACCGGAGTCTGCACTGTCAATGCCTCCGATAATATTGAGCAGCGTCGATTTCCCGGAGCCGGACGGTCCGAGCAGCACGCAGAACTCTCCCTTCGCCACGGAAAAGTTCATCCCGCGCAATACCTCCTGCCGTGTCTCGCCGCTTCCAAATCCCTTTTTCAGATCAACAATTTCCAGAAATTTCTTTTCTTCCTCCGACATAATCTCCTCTTTCCGGAACATCCCCATGCAGGAATATTCCTGTTTCCTTTTTGCAGGCAGCTGTTAGTTTTAACTAACTTTTTTTCACATTATATCATAGTCCCGCAAGATTGCAAGAGCCAAACCGCAGGGAAGCCTGTACAAAAATGGAAGCTTTTTTCCTGTTTTTTTGACAAAAAACTGCATGTTTATCTCTTAAATTCTCACCTACTATTCCTGAACAAACGCAGATGGCGCAAGTTCAGACGAAGTCTGTGACCCAAAAAGTCTAAGACAGACAAAGTGATCATAACAATGATAACAAAGGATCATTAACACACCAAAGGAGGAAACAATCATGGCAAAATCGTTCATCTAACAGAGCAGCAATCCCTGAGGCAAAAAGTGCACTGGACCGCTTCAAGTACGAAGTGGCGAGCGAGATCGGCGTGCCGTTAAAGGACGGCTACAACGGAGACCTCACATCAAAACAGAATGGTTCTGTCGGCGGTTATATGGTCAAGAAAATGATTGAGGCACAGGAAAAGCAGATGGCAGGCAGTAACCCGCCCGTTGCAGACATTCCGAGAAAGAGAAAAATACCAAAAGAAAAGACGGGACCGGCGCTTGCACCGGTCCCGTTTTTGTGTGAAATTATAAGCTCATCTGATTCTGTTCACGCATAAAGAAAGCTTCGAGATAATGCCGCAGGTTCTCATGCTCACCGAATATAAGATCCGGATCTTCTGCAAGCAGTTCGCCGACCGCCTCCGATGCATCCCGCAGCACGGCAGCATCCGATAGATGTCGCCAAGTGCAAACTGCAGTTCGCCGGACTGACGGATCCCGAAGAAATCCCCGGCCCCCGCAGTTTTAAGTCCTCGCTTGCAATCCGAAATCCGTCATTGGAATCATTTAAGATCTTAAGTCTGCGCTCCGCCGTCTTTGCGCTCGAACAGTTGACCATAATACAGTAGGACTGCGCATCGCCTCTTCCCACACGGCCGCGGGCTGGTGAAGCTGCGCCAGGCCGAACCGCTCCGCATTTTCGATCATCATGACCGTGGCATTCGGCACATTGACGCCGACTTCCACGACCGTGGTCGCCACCAGCACCTGCACCTCATTTTCATAAATGCCTTCATGACTTTGTTCTTCTGCGCCGGTTTCATCTGCCCGTGCAGCGGTCCGAGCTGGATCTCCTCCGGGAAAATCTGCCGGAGCTTCTTGACGTAGTCCGTGGCATTCTCCGTCTCCATACCCTCGACTTCCTCCACCAGAGGACAGATCACGTATGCCCTGATGCCCGTTTTTGACCTCATTTTCGATAAATGCATACGCCTTGTTCCGATAGCCCGTATTGACCACGCAGTTTTTGACCGGAAGACGCTTTGCAGGCACCTCATCCACCACCGAGATGTCCAGATCCCCATATAGGATAATGGCGAGCGTTCTGGGGATCGGTGTGGCGCTCATCACCAGAATATGCGGATGTCTGCCCTTTTCCGCAAATATTTCCCGCTGACGGACGCCGAAGCGGTGCTGCTCATCGGTGATGACGAGCGCCAGGTTATCGTAGATGGCGCGCTCCTGGATCAGCGCGTGTGTTCCGACCACCATCGCATTGGGATAAAGCTGCAGCGCCTCGTATGCCATGCGCTTCTGACGCGCCGTCATGGAGCCGGTGAGAAGCACCACCGGAATCTTTAATCCAAACTCTTCACACAGCTTCTGAAACGTCTCATAGTGCTGTCTAGCAGCACTTCCGTCGGCGCCATGATCGCCGACTGGTAATCATTGTGCGCGGCATCTGCCATCGCTAAGAACGCTATGATCGTCTTTCCGGAACCGACATCTCCCTGAATCAGACGCTGCATGACATAAGGGCTTCGCATATCGCGCTTCACTTCCGAGAGCGCCCGCTTCTGCGCGCCGGTCAGCTCATACGGCAGCCTGGCAATCAACTCATCGGTAAAGGAATCCTCCCGGAATTCAAATTCGTTGGCTTCCTTGATCCGCTTCTCCTTGTGGTACTGCATATTTAAAATAAAGAGGAAAAACTCATCGAACACGAGACGGTTGCGCGCCGCGATCAGCGTGTCCATATTTTCCGGAAAATGAATCTCTTTGATCGCATAATTGTACTCGCAGAGTTTGTAGCGGCTGCGGATCTCCCGGGGCAGATATTCCTTAAAAAGTTCTTCTCTGCCGAGCACCGAACGCACGGTCTTCGTGACCAGATTGTTCGAGATTCCTCCTGTCAGACCGTACACCGGCAAAATGCCTGCTCCATGGCGGCGTACGCTTCCCCGGAATAGATGGCTGCCTGCTCCATCACGAGACGGCTGCCTTTGCGCGCCACCTTCCCATAGAATACATAGGTATTGCCCGGTGCAAGCTGACTTTTGATGTAGGGCATCCGAAACCACACCAGTTCAAGTTCCGCCTCGTCCGTGCCGATGGTCGTCACCGTGACCGGCATGCTTCTCGTGCGTCTCACAACGGGTGTCTTTTCACCCTGCCGAGTACCGCCGCCGTCTCGCCATCCGTGACCTCCGCCACTTCTTTTGCCACCGGGAACTGCACATACGTCCTCGGATAATGAAGCAGCAGATCTCCCACCGTTTCAATATTCAATTTCTGGAACAGGGCGGCTGTCTTTTTCCCCCGATCCCTTTGATCTCAATTATGGATGTACTCTGATTCATACTCTGTTTCCTTTAGAAAAGGCTGCCGCACCGTCAACCGCCTCAAGCGATGTCCGTGCAGCAGCCCTGCCTGTGCTTATGCTATTTACACTTTTGTCTTACTCGACGGAGATTACGTAATAATAGATCGGCTGTCCGCCATAGTGGACTTCCACCTCGACATCCGGATGCGCCTCTGTGATCTTTTTCACCGATCGCATTCGCTGCATCTTCCCTGGCGTCCTCCCCGTAGTAGATGCTGACAATTGCTGAGTCCTCATCGATGAGCTGTTCGATCATATCCAGTACCGTAGCCTCAAGCTCCTTCCCGACGGAAAGGATTCCCTGATCTCCGATGCCCATAAA
>VOFB01002816.1_pt1 | contig 10469 bp, 16 predicted proteins | sample 5384141 | NCBI WGS metagenome assembly VOFB01 (sample SAMN12384721, study PRJNA508395) | human gut metagenome | isolation source: healthy gut A | host: Homo sapiens
TTGACTGAGCTTATAGAACAGACGGTGTGGTAGGCTTTTGTGAGACGATCAAGGCGGCAGTGGATACACGCCTGGGCGATATATGCCAGCAGAAATATGTTTGCCCAGTGCCTTGACATGGACAGACTCTGGCGACTACGAGCTGTGGCTTGCCCACTATGCAAATGTCCCAAACTTTCCATATAAACATACGGGATGGCAGCACACAGAACTGGAAGTGTTGATTTGCGTGTACGGTGATGTTGATCTGAATCTCTTGGTTTAAGAATTAATTATATAGGAGTTCTTGAAAATGAAACCCACATAACATATAGAAAAACAGGTTATATATTATGGCTGCAAAGATGATAGATGCCGGACATGGCGGTTATGACAACGGGGCATCCTACGAGGACGCCTTGAAGAATGGCTTAACCTCAACCTTGCACTTGCACTCAGAGATGAACTGGAAGGCAGGGGCTACTGACCAATGGGAGGCCATACCCGAACCACAGTGTACGATTCACGCCGCGAAGGCGCGAATAGAAATGAAAGAGGGGCCGGATTCTTCATATCCCTTCACAGGGAATTCTTCTCCCAGGCCGGAATACAACGGCGTGCAGACTCTGGTGTAAGGACAAAAGCGGAATCAAATACGAACTAGCACAGAACATCAACAATGAACTTGAAAAACTTGGTTTTAGAAACATAAATGTAGAAGAGCGCTTAGGGCTGGCGGTCCTTAGAAGAACGCAGATGCCAGCGGTGCTTGTAGAAACCTGGATTTATAAACAATGACTACGATAATTACCATATGATTACAATTTTGAGGCTACAGTCACCTATCGCAAACTTCGCTCGAGTTATCAAGCAGATCGCAGAGCAGAAGGAACATTACAAAATAACAAGTATATTATATGGAGAGAAAAACATAGACAATGACAACTCAGGAGGTATTGAAGTAATCAAAGGTTTATCGTATTAGAGTTAAATGACTTAGTTAAGGCTTGCGAAGAGGAGTTCGGCGTATCAGCAGCAGCAGGCGTTGCCAGTAGCAGCAAAGAGGCGGCGAAGCAGCAGCAGCTGAGGAGAAGGATTCATTCAACGTAGAACTGGACCGAGGTTGGTCCTAACAAGGTTAAGGTTATCAAGGTTGTTCGTGAGCTTACAGGTTTAGCCTTAAGGAAAGCTAAGGACGCAGCCGATGGCGCTCAAAGGTAATCAAGGAGGACTACTTCGAAGAGGCTAGGAAGCTAAGACAAAGCTTGAGGCTGAGGGAGCTAAGGTTACATTAAAAGTAATTTGATTGCTTGATCATAATATTAGTAAATAAGATATTATTCGGTCTGGCGGTAGAATTAGTCCTGTCAAGTCTGGAAAAGGCTACAGAATGAGCTATGCGAAGCAGAAGGACGTCCTGGATATGCCTAACTTCATTGAGGTTCAGAAGAATTCATACAATTGGTTCTTAACTGACGGTCTGAGGGAAGCATTTAGGGATATTTCTCCAATCACTGATTACTCTGGTCAGTATAGTCTTGAATTTGTAGATTTTCAGTTCTGCAAGAATGACTTGAAGTACAGTATCGAGGAATGCAAGGAGAGAGATGCAACATATGCAGCTCCACTCAGAGTTAAGGTTAGACTCAGGGTGAAGGATGCCCGGATATGCCGGAATATGAGATCTTCATGGGAGATCTGCCGTTGATGACAGCAACAGGCACATTCGTTATCAATGGTGCTGAGCGAGTAATCGTCAGCCAGCTGGTACGTTCCCCTGGTATTTACTATGATATAACTCATGATAAGGTTGGTAAGAAGCTGTATGCATGTACAGTTATTCCTAACAGAGGAGCATGGCTGGAATATGAGACTGACTCCAACGATGTATTCTATGTGCGTGTTGATAGAACTAGAAAAGTACCAGTAACTGTTCTTATCCGTGCACTTGGTCTTGGAACAGATCAGGAGATCATAGATTTGTTTGGCGAGGAGCCAAAGATCATGGAGAGTCTTAACAAGGATCCTGCAAAAGTCATACTCAGAGGGTGTAGTTGAACATAACCCTCTGGGTGAGCTGACCCACAAGAGACGTCTGTCTGCACTGGGCCCCGGCGGTCTGTCCAGAGACCGTGCCGGATTCGAGGTTCGAGATGTACATTACTCCCATTATGGAAGAATGTGTCCTATCGAGACACCCGAAGGTCCTAACATCGGTCTGATCAACTCTCTTGCAAGCTATGCAAGAATTAATGAATATGGTTTCGTAGAGGCTCCTTATCGCAAGATCGACAAGTCCGATCCTAAGAACCCCCGCGTTACCGATGAAGTAGTCTACATGACTGCGGACGAAGAGGATAATTACCATGTGGCACAGGCAAACGAAGCACTGGATGCAGAGGGACATTTCGTGAGAAAATCTGTTTCCGGACGTTATCTGGATGAGACACAGGAATATCCTAAGGAAATGTTTGATTACATGGATGTATCCCCGAGAATGGTATTCTCTGTGGCTACTGCACTGATTCCTTTCCTGCAGAATGATGATGCGAACCGTGCGCTGATGGGATCCAACATGCAGCGTCAGGCTGTGCCTCTGTCTGAGCACTGAGGCTCCTGTGGTTGGTACCGGTATGGAAGTAAAGACAGCGGTTGACTCCGGTGTCTGCGTAGTGGCCAAGAAGCCCGGAACCAGTTTACCTATGTCAACTTCTACAAGATCATTCGCATTGCTTATGATGACGGAGAAAAGGATGAGATACCATCTGACAAAATTTCTGAGAAGTAACCAGTCCAACTGCTACAACCAGAAGCCTATCGTATTCAAGGGTGACCATGTAGCGGCAGGTCAGGTCATTGCAGACGGTCCTTCCACCTCTCAGGGTGAGCTGGCACTGGGTAAGAACCCGCTGATCGGTTTCATGACCTGGGAAGGTTACAACTACGAGGATGCGGTTCTGTTAAGTGAGAGACTGGTACGTGACGATGTTTATACTTCCGTTCATATCGAGGAGTATGAGGCAGAAGCCCGTGACACCAAGCTGGGACCGGAAGAGATCACCCGTGATGTTCCCGGTGTCGGTGATGATGCGCTAAAGGATCTTGATGAGAGAGGTATCATTCGTATCGGTGCTGAGGTACGTGCCGGTGATATCTTAGTTGGTAAAGTTACTCCGAAGGGAGAGACTGAACTGACCGCTGAGGAGAGACTGCTGCGTGCCATTTTCGGTGAGAAGGCAAGAGAAGTACGTGATACCTCCTTAAAGGTACCTCATGGCGAATATGGTATCGTAGTGGATGCCAAGGTATTTACCCGTGAGAACAGCGATGAGCTGGCACCCGGAGTAAATCAGGCAGTCCGCATTTATATCGCACAGAAGAGAAAAATCTCCGTAGGCGATAAGATGGCAGGCCGTCATGGTAACAAGGGTGTCGTTTCCCGCGTACTTCCTGTAGAGGATATGCCTTATCTGCCCAACGGACGTCCTTTGGACATCGTGCTGAACCCTCTGGGCGTGCCGTCCCGTATGAATATCGGACAGGTCCTGGAGATCCACCTTTCCCTGGCTGCCAAGGCTCTGGGATTCAATGTGGCAACACCTGTCTTCGATGGTGCGAACGAGAAAGATATTATGGATACGTTGGATCTTGCCAACGATTATGTAAACCTTGAATGGGAAGAGTTTGAAACTACCGCAGACGGTAAGCCCTGGGCAGGAGAAACATAAAGAAGAAGAGCTTCTTCCTGAGGTTATGCAGTATCTGTCTGAGAACAGAGATCACAGAGGTGTATGGAAGGGTGTTCCCATTTCCAGAGACGGTAAGGTACGTCTTCGTGACGGTAGAACCGGTGAATACTTTGATGGCCCTGTAACAATCGGTCACATGCACTATCTGAAACTGCATCATCTGGTAGATGATAAGATCCATGCGCGTTCTACCGGACCGTACTCCCTGGTAACACAGCAGCCACTGGGTGGTAAAGCACAGTTCGGTGGACAGCGTTTCGGAGAGATGGAAGTTTGGGCTCTGGAAGCGTATGGCGCATCCTACACCCTGCAGGAAATTCTGACTGTGAAGTCCGATGATGTGATAGGACGTGTGAAGACTTACGAAGCGATCATCAAGGGTGAGAACATTCCGGAGCCGGGTATTCCGGAATCCATTTCAAGGTTCTCCTTAAAAGAACTTCAGTCTCTTGGCACTCGATGTCCGCGTACTGCGTGATGACAATACAGAAGTTCAAGATTATGGAGAACGTAGATTACGGCGAGACAGATCTGCGTCACATTATCGAAGGCGACAGAAGATATATCGTGATGAAATGAATCTTTCGGAGATCATGGATTCACAGAGCAGGAATTTGTCGGTGAAGAACTTGGAAGATGTTGAACCGGAGAGGAAGACCCGGACGATGATGACGATGATTGAGAACTTAAGTTTTGATGATGACTACCTGGGTGAGGAATAATAGAAAGGAGGAGCCGTTTTTATGCCAAACAATAATGAACAACAATATCAACCGTTAACATTTGACGCGATCAAGATCGGCCTGGCTTCACCTGAGAAAAAAGATCATGGAATGGTCAAAAGGTGAGGTTACGAAGCCGGAAACAATCAACTACCGAACTTTAAAACCGGAGAAGGACGGTCTGTTCTGTGAGAGAATTTTTGGGCCAAGTAAGGACTGGGAGTGTCATTGCGGTAAATATAAAAAAATCCGTTACAAAGGTGTAGTCTGCGACCGTTGCGGCGTAGAGGTTACAAAATCAAGTGTCCGCCGTGAGCGCATGGGCCATATCGACCTGCCGCTCCCGTATCTCATATCTGGTATTTCAAGGGTATCCCGTCCAGCCGTATGGGCCTGATCCTGGATCTTTCTCCCAGAATCCTGGAGAAGGTCCTGTACTTCGCTTCCTATATCGTTCTGGATCCGGAGACCACAGACCTGCAGTATAAGCAGGTACTCACCGAGAAAGAGTACCAGGATGCAAAAGAGAAAAATGGGAAACAAGCATTCCGTGTAGGCATGGGTGCAGAGGCTATCAAAGAGCTGCTGCAGGCAATTGACCTTGAGAAAGAGTCTGCTGAACTGAAAAAAGAACTTAAAAGAATGCTACCGGACAGAAACGTGCGAGAATCGTAAAACGTCTGGAAGTTGTAGAAGCATTCCGTGAGTCTGGTAATAAGCCGGAGTGGATGATCATGGATGTGGTTCCTGTCATTCCTCCCGATCTGCGTCCTATGGTACAGCTGGATGGCGGACGTTTTGCTACCTCCGATCTGAATGATCTGTACAGAAGGATCATCAACCGTAACAACCGTCTGAAAAGACTGTTAGAGCTTGGTGCTCCTGATATCATTGTCCGCAATGAGAAGAGAATGCTGCAGGAAGCTGTTGATGCTCTGATCGACAACGGAAGCCGCGGCCGTCCTGTAACCGGCCCCGGTAACCGTGCCCTGAAGTCCCTTTCTGACATGCTGAAGGGTAAGTCCGGTCGTTTCCGTCAGAACCTTTTAGGTAAGCGAGTAGATTACTCCGGACGTTCCGTTATCGTCGTAGGACCGGAACTGAAGATCTATCAGTGTGGTCTTCCGAAGGAAATGGCAATCGAACTGTTCAAGCCTTTCGTAATGAAAGAACTGGTAGCCAAACGGAACATCACATAATATTAAAAATGCTAAGAAGATGGTCGAAAAACTTCAGCCGGAAGTATGGGACGTGTTGGAAGAGGTTATCAAGGAGCATCCTGTTATGCTGAACCGTGCGCCGACACTGCATCGTCTGGGCATCCAGGCATTTGAGCCGATCCTTGTAGAAGGTAAGGCGATCAAGCTTCATCCCCTTGTATGTACCGCGTTCAACGCGGACTTCGATGGTGACCAGATGGCTGTACATCTGCCTCTTTCTCTGGAAGCACAGGCAGAGTGTCGTTTCCTTCTGCTCTCTCCCAACAACTTACTGAAGCCTTCCGATGGTGGACCCGTAGCCGTTCCTTCCCAGGATATGGTACTTGGTATCTACTATCTGACCCAGGAGAGACCCGGTGCGATCGGCGAAGGTAAGTATTTCAAGAGCGTAAACGAAGCAATCCTGGCATATGAGAACAATATACTGACCTTGCATTCCAGAATTAAAGTGCGTATGACAAAGAAATGCCGGACGAGACCACAAAGACCGGTACGGTAGAGTCTACTCTGGGACGTTTCCTCTTTAATGAAATCCTGCCTCAGGATCTTGGATTCGTAGACAGAAGCGATCCGCGTAATGAACTTCTGAAGCTGGAAGTAGACTTCCACGTAGGCAAGAAGCAGCTGAAGCAGATTCTTGAAAAGGTCATCAATACCCACGGAGCATCCAAGACCGCAGAGGTACTGGATGATGTTAAGGCTATCGGTTACAAGTACTCTACCAGAGCTGCTATGACCGTATCTATTTCTGATATGACGGTACCTCCGCAGAAACCGCAGATGATCAAGGCTCAGGAAACCGTAGATAAAATCACAAGAAACTACAAACGTGGTCTTATTACAGAAGAAGAACGTTACAAAGAGGTTGTTGATACCTGGAAGACGACTGACGATGCCCTGACAAAAGCTCTGCTGGAACGGTCTGGATAAATACAACAACATTTTCATGATGGCAGACTCCGGTGCCCGTGGTTCCAATCAACAGATCAAACAGCTGGCAGGTATGCGAGGACTGATGGCCGATACAACCGGTCGCACCATCGAGCTGCCCATCAAGTCCAACTTCCGTGAAGGTCTTGACGTACTGGAGTACTTCATGTCCGCCCATGGTGCAAGAAAAGGTATGTCCGATACCGCCCTGCGTACCGCAGACTCCGGTTATCTGACCAGACGAATGGTTGATGTTTCACAGGATCTGATCATCCGTGAAGACAGACTGCTGCGAAAACAGGAATGCCGATTCCTGGTATGTATGTAAAAGGCTTCATGGATGGCAACGAAGAAATCGAAAACCTTCAGGAGCGTATCACAGGTCGTTTTCCTGTGAGACAGTTAAGAATAAAGATGGAGAAATCCTTGTTAAAGCAAACCACATGATCACCCCGAAACGTGCTGAGAATGATGATGAAGAAAGGTGTTGATGTCAAGAACGGCAAACCATCTTGACAGGTTAAGATCCGTACGATCCTGACCTGCCGTTCACACGTTGGTATCTGTGCAAAATGTTACGGTGCAAACATGGCAACCGGTGAAGCCGTACAGGTAGGTGAATCAGTTGGTATTATCGCAGCACAGTCTATCGGAGAACCTGGTACACAGCTGACTATGAGAACCTTCCATACCGGTGGTGTTGCCGGTGGAGATATCACACAGGGTCTTCCTCGTGTCGAGGAGCTTTTCGAGGCAAGAAAGCCGAAAGGACTTGCTATCATCACAGAGTTTGCCGGACGTGCAACGATCAGTGATACAAAGAAAAAGCGTGAAGTTATTGTTACAAATGAGAGACAGGAGAATCCAAATCCTATCTTATTCCTTATGGATCACGTATCAAAGTACAGGACCCGTATACAGATTCGGGATAAAACCCGGTGACGTATACGGAGTTTTTGTTCAGCTCTGTAAAAACATGCATAAGATAAGAAAATCATTGATTTTATTTAATCATAAAGAGAAGTCCGAATCGAATTTTTCGATAAATCTTCAGAAAAATTATGACAGGAAGGCTGATCAGAATGTAGAGTGTAGAAAAAAAACTCCGACAGAGCCTCCGATTAGCATAAGTAAAATTAAACCGATATTCATTGTAGGTCACTCCTTAAAATAAATTTTGCGGTTTTACACAAAAAATAATTTTCTGTGCAAAACAAATGAAATAAAAACAAATCAGTCTCTATTTTAAAGGAGCAAAGTGTAAAATGGAATAAAGCGGGCAAAAACCTTAGCGGGTTTTTAACATTTACTCATCTTCATCTTCAGCCATACGATAGCCGACTCCGACTTCGGTAAAAATGTATTGAGGCTGTGCGGGATCTTCTTCGATTTTTCGGCGGATATTGGCCATGTTGACACGAAGAATCTTATTGTCATTATCAGCGTAAGGTCCCCATACATTTGAAAGAATCGATGCATATGTAATGACTTTTCCGGAATTTTGCGCCAGATATGCTACAATCTTATATTCGATCGGAGTCAGATGGACAGCATTGCCGCGAATCGTGAGCAGCCGTTTGGAAAAGTCAAGTATTAAATCCTTATGTCGGTAAGGACGGATATAGAAGGTGCTGTCAGTGAGCAGACGATTGCTGTGTCTGAGGGAAGCGCGGATCCGTGCAAGAAGCTCGGAAGTTCCGAATGGTTTTGTAATATAATCATCAGCGCCCAGATCAAGAGCCGCAACCTTTTCCCGTTCGGCAGTGCGGGCGGAAATAACGATGATCGGAGTACTTGCCCATGTACGGACGCCCCGGATAATAGAACAGCCGTCCATGTCCGGAAGTCCCAGATCAAGAAGGATAAGATCCGGGCATCGGGAACGGATCATTTCCAGTCCTTGTTACCGGTATCGGCATAAAGAACCTGATAGTCATGACGTTTTAAAACCTTTCCCATGAAAGTTTGTATATTTTTTCATCTTCAATGATTAAGACTGAAAATTTAGGCATTTGCTTCAACCTCCTTTTCTTTTGGAAGTGTAAAATAAATTCGGCGCCGTGTTTGTGATTGACAGCGGTTAATTTCCCTCCATGAGCTTCTATGATCGTCTTACAGATTGACAGACCGATTCCGATTCCTTTATGGTGGTCTGAATTTTTTCCGGAACTGCGCTGACCTTCAAAATATAAGGAAGCTGTTCGGGATCGATTCCCCGTAGTCACGGACAGAAAAAGAAACACACTCTTTTGTCTGTGTAATGATCAGATCGATCTCTTCCGTACTTTCAGAATGAACGGAAGCATTTTCCAGAAGATTAATGAGAACCTGTTCGATTAATGTGGCGTCCATGGGAATCATAAGAAAATCATTCGGCATATGGACTTTGATACGGACGTCCGAAAGCCGTTTTCTGAGCCGTTGTATAGCCTCTGAAACGACTTCTTCGACGACTTCCGGAGACTTCTTCACTTTGTCTTGAGAGTTGTTGTCTATGCGCGTGATCGTAAGAAGATTCTCGACCATATTCAGCAGCCATTCAGAATCCTCTTTAATATTTGATACAAGTTCGGTTCGTTCATATTCGGTCATATCTGATCCGTTTTCCAAATAAGAAGAGGAAGAGCCGATAATGCTTGTGAGTGGTGTTCGCAGATCATGTGATACGGCACGTAAAAAGATTGGCACGCAGTTTTCTTTATCAGCTTCTGCCAGCGCTTTTTTCTCGTTCCGCAGCGGCTTTTTGATGTTGTTTTAAAGAAGTTGTTGTTGCGCTTGTGATTAGTGTGATCGCGAGCATCCCGATAAACGTGACAGGATATCCGTCCAATGAAAATTAAATTTAAAAATGGATAAGAAAAAAAGGAAATTAACGGCGATGACGCAGAATAAAGAGGCGACAATGCCGTATACATATCCAGACGTCTTAAGAGCGGTCAAAATGAGCGCAAGCGTATAGATCACAGTGATGTTTGCTGAATTTTTATTTCCTAAGTGAAAGAAAAAAAAGAAACAGCAGTCGCAGTGAAGAGCATGAAAGCTGTAAATAGTGTGTCAGAAATCGTTTTTTTCGTTCTGTTTTGTTGTTTTGTCTGTTCATAGTAATTTATTCGCTTAAAGTATGAAAAAAGCATGGAGAGCGGTCTTAGACCGGCTCTCCGTTTTTGTATTTTGAAGAACATGCTGGATTCTTTCGTTCGGACTTAAAATAGAACTCAAGAGATCCGTCATGATTCATGTATCGATGATAAGAGCAATATATTTGCTCATATCACAGTTGATGTAATATGGTTTAGACGAAAAGCTCCGGTGTCTGGTAGATCAGGTTTGTCGTAAGGATACCGTGAATAATACCGTCTTCATATGCTTTGTCGAATTTCTCCATACCGCTTGTGAACAGACCGAATGTAGCCGCAGCGCAAAAATCCGGTTTGCTTTACGCTGTTTCAGTTCGGTTGCAACTTCAATGATACTTTCTCCTGAAGAAATCATATCATCAATAATGATGACATCTTTTTCCTTCTACGGAAGAACCAAGAAATTCATGAGCAACAATTGGGTTACGTCCGTCAACTACCTTGGAGTAATCACGGCGCTTATAGAACATACCCATGTCAACACCGAGAACATTTGCAAAGTATACCGCACGGTTTGTTCCGCCCTCGTCAGGACTGATCGCCATCATATGATCTGCGTCGATCTGAAAGTCTTTGACATTGCGCAGAAGCCCTTTTATAAACTGATATGTCGGAGAAACTGTTTCAAATCCGCTCAGCGGGATCGCATTTGTACACGTGGGTCATGAGCGTCAAAGTATGATGTTTTCAACTCCCATGCGTACAAGTTCCTGCAAAAGCAAGAGCGCAGTC
>VOFB01003730.1_pt1 | contig 10467 bp, 16 predicted proteins | sample 5384141 | NCBI WGS metagenome assembly VOFB01 (sample SAMN12384721, study PRJNA508395) | human gut metagenome | isolation source: healthy gut A | host: Homo sapiens
CACCGATGCCGGCGAGTTCGAGGGCATCGACATCGAGACCGCTCAGGCCATTGCTGACAAGCTGGGCCTGGAGCTCCAGATTGATGATATGGACTTTGACGCCGCGCTGCTGAGCGTGCAGCAGGGCTAAGGCCGACATCGTCATGGCTGGCGTTACCGTCACCGACGAGCGCAAGGCTGTGATGGACTTCTCCGACAGCTACGCTACCGGCATCCAGTCCATCATCGTGCCCGAGGGCTCTGACATTGCTTCCCCCGATGATCTGGCTGGCAAGAAGATCGGCACTCAGCGCGGCACCACCGGCTACATCTATTGCTCTGATGACTTCGGCGACGAGAACGCCGTTGTGGCTTACGACGACGGTCTGACCGCTGTGCAGGCTCTGAACAACGGCCAGGTGGACGCCGTGGTCATCGACAACGCTCCCGCCCAGGAGTTCGTCGCCGCCAACCCCGGCCTGGTCATTCTGGACACCAGCTACGCTGAGGAAGATTACGCCATTGGTATGGCAAAGGGTTCCTCTCTGGAAGGACGCTATCAACTCTGCTCTGGAAGAGCTGAAAGCTGACGGCACCCTGCAGGCCATCGTGGACAAGTACATCACCGCTGAATAATCAGCTGCTGTACCACAGGAACCACGGGGAGGCGGTCCCTTTTGGGGCTCCTCCCCTTTTTTAGAAAAATAAGGTTACAAAAATCTGACAAAATCGGAAAGTGAGGATGCGAATGGCTGCTCAATACGAACTGCTCAAAGAGCTGCTCAACAGCGGTACCAAGCTCAACTTCGAGCAGGAATTCTTTTTCAAGTTTTATCAGGCGTTTCTCCTGAAAGACCGCTGGCTCCAGTACATCCAGGGCGTAGGCACCACATTGCTGGTCACCGCCATGGCGCTGGCGCTGGGCATCGTGCTGGGCAGCGTGGTGGCTCTGGTGCGTGTGGCCCACGACCAGCAGCGCCCCAACCACCGCAACCCCGTGCTGGGCTTCTTCAATGCCATCTGCGAGGTGTACACCACCATCATCCGCGGCACGCCCATGATGGTGCAGCTGCTCATCATGAGCATGGTCATTTTTGCCAACAGCCGCAACTTTACCATGGTGGGCGCGCTGACGCTGGGCATCAACTCCGGCGCTTATGTCTCGGAGATCATCCGCGGCGGCCTGATGGCCGTGGACCCCGGCCAGATGGAAGCCGGCCGCAGCCTGGGCCTGAACTACATAACCACCATGATCGTCATCATCATCCCGCAGGCCATCCGTGCCGTGCTGCCCGCCCTGGGCAATGAGTTCATCGTCCTGCTCAAAGATACCTCCCTGATCACGACCATCGGTGGCAAAGAGCTGCTGTATGCGCGCAGGGCATTATGAACCGTACCTACGAAGCCATGTACCCGCTGCTGGGCGTTGCATTGATCTATCTGCTCCTGGTCATGCTGTTCACCCGGCTGCTGGCAAAGTTTGAGAGGAGGCTGGCACAAAGTGACCGATAAAATTCTGGAAGTCCGCGGCCTGACCAAAACCTACGGCGGCGAGAAGAAGCCGGGCGACAAAAAGGCCACCCCCACGCTGGATGTCCTCAAGGGCATCGATATTGATATTTACCGCGGCGATGTGGTCTGCCTGATCGGCCCCTCCGGCTGCGGCAAATCTACCTTTCTGCGGTGTCTGAATCTTTTGGAAAAGCCCTCCTCCGGCAGCATCAAATTTGAGGGCACCGACGTGGACGAAGCCCACATTGATTCTGTGCGCCAGAAGATGGGCATGGTGTTCCAGCACTTCAACCTCTTCCCCCACCTGACCGTCAAGCAGAACCTCTGCCTGGCCCCACCCTGCTCAAGCTGAAGGACAAAGGAGGCCATCTCCCCCGTGCCGACGAGCTGCTGGCCCGCGTCGGCCTGGCCGATAAGGCCAACGTCTTCCCCAAGAGCTGTCCGGCGGCCAGCAGCAGCGCATTGCCATTGCTCGTGCCCTTGCCATGGATCCGGACGTCATCCTGTTTGACGAGCCCACCTCCGCCCTGGACCCGCGAGATGGTCGGCGAAGTGCTGGAGCTGATGAAACAGCTGGCCCACACCGGCATCACCATGCTGGTGGTCACCCACGACGATGGGCTTTGCCGTTTCGGTTTGTGATATAAGCAAAAGAAACCGCGCAGATCCATGAGAACGTATTGGCAGCCATCAGTTGAAATGGGTCTTGCGGATCCAGAAAGACTGTAGTGAAAAATAGTAACTTGCCAGACTCACTACCGTAGTCAGACCACCTATGATCACATAGTTGATCAATTCCTTATAACGAAAATAAAGCTGCTTTATTGTTTGTATCATACGCAGCGCCCGGAATTGATTTCTTTTCCACAATATAGATCGGACGGTTTTCAGGTCTGCGAATGCAACGGAAAAATATTCACCCATAATTCCGACCAGCAAAAGAGAACGGCAAATAAAACATTGACTGCCGCAAGGATCACCTTATACTCGCGGAATCCGCACAGTGCACTTATAGCAAAAAGCACAGCAGCAAGAAAACTTACAGCACCGGCATAGAGGCCGAGTTTCAGTGGAAAATCAGAAAAACCGACTATGGTGCTGATTGCAAAATTCATCAGTTTTTCAGCGTATGGTGGCTGGCCCCGCCAGCTCTTTCCGCAGCAGTGTATTCCAGCGTTGTTTTCCGGAAGCCAACGCTTTGTACATATCCACGTAGAAAACGAGTCTTTTCACGGTAATTTGTACGTAGAACATCTGCCACACGGCTACTGATGGCAAAGAAATCCGATGCATTTTCCTCCAGCTTTACTTGATCAGATAAGGCGTTGATCACCCGGTAGAATGCTCTGGATGTAAAGTTTTTGATGGCACCTGCCGATTTGTTGGAGGTTCGGACCATGCTGATAACCTCATAGCCTTCTCAAATTTCGCCATGATGGGGGCGATGCATTCCAGAGGGTGCTGCAGGTCGGCATCCATGCAAATGATCACGTCCCCGCAGCATGATCGATGCCTGCAATCATGGCAGCCTCGTGGCCAAAATTTCGCGAAAAACTGATTACACGGACATTCTTGTTCTGCTGCGCAATCACTTCCAGAATATTCATACTGGCATCGGTACTGCCATCATTTACAAAAATTAGTTCATTTTCCCCCCATATTTCAAATCTGCTCTATGTTGCAAAAGGCATTATAGAATTTTTCCAGAACGGCTTCTTCGTTATAAACTGAAATAATTAACGATAATTTTTCATTTAACCTTCTGCTTTTTTACGTAGTTTTACTGCTCATCCGCAAATTTGACAACGATTTTCCCATTGATACACCGGATCGAGCCCTGTTCCGGGTAGCAAGGCATAGATGCCACCTCTGCATTGCCCTCGAACTCTGCGGCATCTCCTAATTCCGGCGCAAAACCACACCAAAGCTCCATGGTTTCCTTCCATGCGTAATCATTGAAAATAAGTTCCCCTTTATATGTGGGCAGATCCAAATCATCGAAATACGCTGATTCCAACAAGATTTTTTATCGTGCTTGTCATACTCCCCGATATAAACAACCTGCGCATCTTCAGTATAACCTTCGATACTTTCAATTCGCGTGATCAAAGTTGTGTAATAACTGAAGGCAGTGGCGCAGGTTGGCAAGGTCGGCCTTCACGCGGGCCTTTTCGTCCTTGTCCAGCTCCTTTTTGCACTTGGAAAGGGCCTCGTCCACCTTGTAGGCCAGCACCTCGGCCTGGTTGTGGAGGTCAAGCCGCTCTTTGCGGCGGCTGTCCTCGGCCTCGTAGGCGGCGGCGTCGGCCATGGCGCGCTGGATCTCATTCTCCGAGAGGTTCGTGCTGCCGGTGATGGTGATGTTCTGCTCCCGGCCGGTGCCGAGGTCTTTCGCAGATACCTTCACCACGCCGTTGACATCGATATCAAAGGTGACTTCGATCTGGGGCTTAGACGAAAAGCTTGCCCGGATGCCGTTCAGCTTGAACTTGCCGAGGCTCTTATTGTCGCGGGCGAAATGCCGCTCCCCCTGCAGGACGTTGATCTCCACGCTGGTCTGCATGGGGCGGGCGGTGGTAAAGATCTGGCTCTTGCGGGTGGGGATCATGCTGTTGCGGGTGATCAGCGGGGTGGCGACCCCGCCCAGCGTCTCGATGGACAAGGTCAGCGGGGTCACGTCCATCAGCACCAGTCCCTGCGCCGCCGCGCCGGTGGCACCCGCCAGCTTGCCGCCGCCCTGCAACAGTGCACCCTGCACCGCTGCGCCCATGGCAACGCACTCATCCGGGTTCAGGCTGTGGCTGGGCTCCTTGCCCAGCAGTTCCCGCACCTGCCGCTCCACGGCGGGCATCCGGGTGCTGCCGCCCACCAGCAGCACCTTGCCCAGCTGGCTGGCAGAGATGCCGGCATCCCGCAAGGCGTTTTGCACCGGGGGCACGGTGCGGGACAGCAGATCGCCGGTCATCATCTCGAACTGCGGGCGGGACAACGCGATATCCAGGTGGTGCGGCCCGTCCTTGCCCACCGCGATAAAGGGCAGGTTCAGCTGGGCAGAGGGCGCACTGGAAAGCTCCTTCTTGGCCTTTTCCGCTTCCTCCTTCAGCCGTCCCATGGCGGCAGGGTCGCGGGTCAGGTCGATGCGGTCAGACTTTTTGAACTCTGCTACCGCGTACTCCACGATGCGCTGGTCGAAGTCGTCGCCGCCGAGGCGGGTATCGCCGCCGGTGGCCAGCACTGTGAAGGTGCCGTCTTCGATCTCGATGATGGAGACGTCGAAGGTGCCGCCGCCCAAGTCGTAGACCAGAATTTTCTGCGCGGCTTCGTTGTCCAGACCGCGCAGCACGTTCAGGCCCGCAATGCGGCCGGCATCCTGCGTGGCCTTGCGCTGGCTGTCGTCAAAATAGGCGGGCACGGTGATGACGGCTTCGGTGACAGGCTCGCCCAGATAGCTCTCGGCGTCCCGGCGGATCTTGGCCAAGGATCATGGCGCTGATCTCCTGCGGGTCAGGTCCTTGCCGTCGATGTGCGCCCGGTAGTCCGAGCCCATGTGGCGCTTGATGCTGGAGATGGTGCGCCCGGTCCGGCATCCGCTTTCTCATCACCGGGGTCTTCCGGCGTATGGCCCTGCGTGCAGCAAACCGTTGAGCAGAGCGCCGTCCAGCGTAGCCGAGTGGCTCCACGGGTCCAGCACAACGCCATCGATGCCCGGGGTGCTGAGGGCCAGCTCCATGGCATCCTGCAGCGTGTAGTCCGCCATAGGCCGGGCGGCGGTGCTGCGGTCGGCACAGGCCGCAGCTGCAGAAGGTGAACATAGGAAGCCATGTGCGGCCCTTCTCGTTGCGCAGGGTCCACAGCTGCAGGTCCTTCGCCTTTGCCGTGGGCACCGGATGCTCCGTCCACGGTGCAGGCGTGTTGTGCACGGTCAGAGCCGTCCGCAGCGGCACCAGAACATGGGTCTCCATTTCCAGCGCATAGTTCAAAGCGCCCATCAGCGTCCAGAAGCTTTCTTCGTTCTGGCCTTTATATAAATTTTCCACTGCCTGCTCAAAGGCCGGGCAGCCGGTGCCCGCCGGGCTGTAGGCCGGAGCGTTCTGCCGATGCTTGCGGGTGCCCACCGGGCGCAGCCGGATGCCGCCGTCTTGTCTTTTTGCCATCTGCTCACCATTCTTCCAGTTTCTAGTCAGTTTTTAGTATAGCAGGAAATGGCTTTGGGTACAACGCCTATCTGTATGTATCCATTTTTCCCTACTCAAAAAAGCGGGGTGCCAGATCAGCTTCTTCTGGCACCCCGTTAAAAAACATTTTTCCTGAAACGCCTTATTCCGCGTCCAGATCTTCTTCGGTCTCAGCAGCAATATAGATCGGACGGTGCTTTGTTTCAAGATATGTTTTGGCAAGGTACTCGCCCGCAATGCCCGTACACAGCAGTTGCACACCACTGCACAAAAGGATAATGCAGACAAGGCTCGGCCAGCCGGAAGTAGGGTCGCCGAACATCAGTGCACGCACCACCACGATCATGATGCCTACAAACGCCAATACGCAAAAGGCAAGGCCAAGGCCCGCCGCCATCAGCAGTGGAGCTGTGGAAAAGCCCACAATGCCTTCGATCGAATATTTGAGCAGACCCCAGAAGTTCCACTTTGTTGTGCCCGCCACACGCTCTACGTTTTTGTAGTCGATCCACTTTGTTTTAAAGCCGACCCAGCTGAAAATGCCCTTGCTGAAGCGGTTATATTCCGCCATGCTCAGCACGGCATCAGTCATCTTGCGGCTCATCAGGCGGAAGTCTCTTGCTCCATCCACGATCTCTGTATCCGAGAGCTTATTGATGATCTGATAAAACTTTTTGGCAAACCAGCTGCGAACGGGCGGTTCACCCTCGCGTGTCGTGCGGCGGGTGGCCGCGCAGTCATATTCGCCGGAGAGCAGCAGCTCCAGCATTTCCGGCAGCAGTGACGGCGGGTCCTGCAGATCCGCATCCATCGTTGCTACATAATCGCCCTTTTTGCCGCTTTTTAATCCGGCATAAATGCCTGCTTCCTTGCCAAAGTTCCGGCTGAAGGAGATGTACCGCACACGGGCATCTTTCCGGTGCAATTCCCGCGCGATCTGCAGTGTGCGGTCTTTTGAACCGTCATCCACAAAGATGAACTCAAAATCTGCTCCGTGGGATATTCCCATCTGCTGTGCGATCTTGCTGGCCTCTTTATAAAAAATGGGAAGTGATTCTTCCTCATTGTAGCACGGAACGACCAAACTTATCAGCATTCCTGTTTCCCTTTTTGTGCAATATTTAAAATCATTGTAGCATACCCCCCCACCCTGGTTTCAACCGTTTTCGGCATTTTGCCCGGCGGTTTTCAGCACACTTTTGCAATAAAAACATTTTCTATGGCTTTTTAAGTTTTTGTACGCTATAATAAGTAGGATTTCATAAATCTTATAATGCAAGAAAGAAGGAGTATCGCCTTGAACAAGATGCTAGGCTATCTGAAGGACTACAAGCGCGAGAGCGTGCTTGCACCCTTTTCAAGATGCTGGAAGCCACGTTCGACCTGTTCGTGCCGCTGGTGATGGCGGACATCGTGAACATCGGCATTGCCGCCCACGATTTTCACTATATCCTTGTGCGGTGCGGACTTTTGCTGCTGCTGGCTTTCATCGGCCTTGTCTGCAGCCTGACGGCGCAGTATTTTTCCGCAAAGGCAGCGGTGGGCTATTCCCACAGCCCTGCGCCATGCCCTGTTTGCGCATATCCAGACCCTGAGCTTACCGAGATCATGGTCATGGCCTTTACGGTCAACGCCCGGGCGGCGATGATCTTTGTAGTCACCATCCCGCTGCTGAGCGTGGTGGTGTTCGGCGTGATGGTCATCACCCGCCCGCTGTACAAGACCGCGCAGGTGCGGCTGGACCGTGTGCTGGGCCTGACCCGCGAGAACCTGACCGGTGTGCGCGTGGTGCGTGCCTTTGACAAGGAGCAGGACGAGATGAACCGCTTTGAGGACGCCAACGCCCTGCTGACCAAAATGCAGCTCCACGTTGGCCACCTTTCGGCGCTGATGAACCCGCTGACCTATGTCATCATCAACCTGGCCATCGTGGCGCTGCTGTATGTGGGCAGTGTGCAGATCCATGTGGGCGACATGGCCTCCGGCGACGTCATCGCACTGGTGAACTACATGAACCAGATCCTTGTGGAGCTGGTAAAGCTTGGCCAACCTCATCGTGCAGGATCAGCAAGGCGCTGGCCTGTGCAGGCCGCGTGCAGGCGGTGCTGGATACAAAGCCCGGCATGACCTTCCCGGCAAAGCTTCTGGGCGAAGTGGCTGAGGACAAGACAGGCGATGCCGTGCGCTTTGACCATGTAGGGCTGACCTACGCCGGGGCGGGCGCACCCAGCCTGACCGACATCAGCTTTACCGCCAAAAAAGGGCCAGACCATCGGCGTCATCGGTGGCACGGGCAGCGGCAAATCCAGCCTCGTCAGCCTCATCCCCCGCTTTTACGATGCCACCGAGGGCAGCGTGGAGATCTTTGGCCACCCGGTGCAAAACTACCCCGGGACGCTTTGCGCGGCAGGGTGGCGGTGGTCATGCAGAAGGCACAGCTCTTCGGCGGCACCATCCGCTCCAACCTTTTGTGGGGCAACAAGGATGCCACCGATGCCGACCTGTGGGCGGCGCTGGAAACGGCACAGGCCGCAGACTTTGTGCGTGCAAAGCCCCTTGGGCTGGACGAGCCGGTGGAGCAGGGCGGACGCAATCTTTCCGGCGGACAGAAGCAGCGGCTCACCATCGCCCGTGCGCTGGTGGGCAAACCGGACGTTCTGATTTTGGATGACAGCGCCAGTGCGCTGGACTACGCCACCGACGCCGCCCTGCGCAAGGCACTGGCGGCGCTGCCCGGGCACTGACCGTGTTCATCGTGAGCCAGCGCGCCGCCAGCCTGCAGCACGCGGATCAAATTCTGGTGCTGGACGACGGTCATCTGGTGGGCATCGGCACCCACAGCGCCCTGCGCCAGAGCTGCCCCGTCTACGAGGAGATCTACGAGAGCCAGTTCAAGAAAGGGGAGGCAGAAGCATGAGTGCAAAAGCAAAAAACAGTGTGCAGCCTACTGGTGGCGGCGGTGAGCGTAGCCGCTCAGCTGTATATCCCCATCCTGTGCGGCGATGCCATTGATAAGATGCTGGGCAAGGGCAATGTAGACCTTGGCGGTGTGATGCGCATTGCAGTCGAGGTGCTGGTGGTGGCTGCCGTGGCCGCCCTTGCGCAGTGGCTTTTGAGCGTGTGCAACAACCGCATCACCTTCCTCGGTCAGCCGCGACCTGCGCAACGAGGCCCTGCGCAAGATCCAGACCCTGCCGCTGTCCTATCTGGACAGCCACCCCTCCGGCGACATCGTGAGCCGCATGGTGGCAGATGTGGGACACAGCTTTGCGGATGGCTGTTCATGCTGATGCGGCATCACCATCGGCCAGCTGAGCGTGTTTTTGAGCTACGCCAACCAGTACGGCAGAAGCAGCTGCTGTGCATTGCCCGCGTGATGCTTTGCCTGCCGCCGATGCTGATCCTGGACGAAGCAACTTTCCTCCATTGATACCCGCACCGAGGTGCGCATCAAAGCTTTGCCCGCATGATGCAGGGCCATTATTTTCCAGCTATTGTGGCGCACCGCCTTTCCGTTCACCACGTCCATCCGCGGGATTTTTCAGCGGCGACTATCTCTCCGGCGTGATTCACTGCATCAGCGCCGTTCACGACCGCCGTGTGCATCGCGCTGGGGCGTATGCGGCGGCGCGATGCTGCTGGGCTTTATGGGAGGCATTGCGCTATGATGGGTCGAGTTCTTTTCCGCATTCCTCGGCGTGTTCTCGTTCGCCATTCTCTTTCATGCGCCGCGCAGGAGCTGGCCTCGCCGCGCGCTGCCTGCGGCGGCCTGGGGCTGCTATCTGCTCGCCGCGCCGGATGGGGCTGTTTCGGCGACGACGCTGGCCGCCACGTGCTGATCGCTGCTCTCGCGCATGCTGTCCATCGCGCTGAAAAATGCCCTCCACCGTGTTCATCGTCACGGCATCTTCCCGCTCGTCCCCGGCGCGGGCATCTATCACACGGCGTATGCGCTCGTCTCCCGCAACATGGAGGCGTTCACCCTGCGCGGCATGCAGACGCTCGGCTCGCAGGCGCAATTGCGCTGGGGATTCCCCATCACATGGCTTTCCCAAGCTGCTCGTCGAGCTGGCGGGCGGGCGATGGCGAAGCCGCTTTGTCCCATCGGGGCGCATCTGTGACCGCGCTCTCGTTGTCGATCCGACCGGCTCTAAGGCCGCACTGCGGCCTTACAGCTCGTTGACATAAGCAAACCTGGCTTGAATCAGCAAAAATCAAGAAATTCAGCTATTCTTTCCTTTAGGGAGTGGTTATTCCCCTTCGGGGGAGAACCGGTCTGCTGCGAAACCTGCCCTTAGTACCTAGTAGCAGAGGGCAGAGAGCTTGCCGTCAAGGGCAGCGAGGCCTGCAGAAAGCCCTTGCAGCGTGAGCTCTGTTTTCTGCTATCCAACCAGCTTCGTCTTCCTGCATCTCAATGTGCTTCATGCTCATGTCTTCTTCCACGCTGGATTCCCGCCGACGATAACGCTCAATAATCGCTGTTTCAAGGTAACTCCCTTGAGCCGCGGCACATGGAGCTTAACCTCTCCGGCGGTTGTCATGAGATTGCGATTGTAATGACCGCTCCGATACCCTTGCCGTTGTTCGCTGCGTTCGCAACGTCCAGCTTGTGTCAGCTTCTCCGCTTCTGCCTCCAGCAGGCCATTTAGCTGAGCGCTTCCCCGCACAAGTTCTTTCAGCTGCTTATGATTGCTTCCTCGTTCAGTTGTACAATCTTCTCCGGACATAGTTTACTCTCGCTTTTGAATGGTGTGTAGCAACTTTCATTCTACCAGAGTTTGTAAACTATGTCTTTTTTTCTTGC
>VOFB01003131.1_pt1 | contig 10438 bp, 19 predicted proteins | sample 5384141 | NCBI WGS metagenome assembly VOFB01 (sample SAMN12384721, study PRJNA508395) | human gut metagenome | isolation source: healthy gut A | host: Homo sapiens
ATGAACATTGTAAATGGTGGATGCCATGCATTTTCATCTGGACTGGATGTGCAGGAATTTATGATCATGCCGGTTGGAGCACCTTCTTTTAAAGAATGCTTAAGATGGTGTGCAGAAGTGTTCCATGCACTTGCAGGTATCCTGAAAGAGCGTGGACTTGCAACGTCCGTAGGAGATGAAGGTGGATTTGCTCCGGCGCTGAAATCAGATGAAGAGGCAATTGAGACAATTCTGGAAGCCGTGAAGAAAGCTGGATATGAATCAGGAAAGGACTTCGTGCTCGCGATGGATGCGGCATCTTCAGAATGGAAGACAGGCAAGGTTGGCGAATATAAACTTCCAAAAGCAGGAACTGTGTATACATCTGAACAGTTGATCGAACACTGGAAGAGTCTTGTAGAGAAATATCCGATCATTTCCATCGAGGATGCACTGGATGAGGAAGACTGGGAAGGCTGGAAAAAGCTGACGGCAGAGCTTGGCGATAAAGGTACAGCTTGTAGGTGATGATTTATTTGTAACGAACACAGAGCGTCTTGCAAAGGGCATTGAGCTTGGATGTGGTAATTCTATCCTGATCAAATTAAACCAGATCGGTACGGTTTCCGAGACTCTGGAGGCAATCAAGATGGCCCACAAGGCGGGATATACAGCCATCGCATCCCACCGTTCCGGTGAGACAGAAGATACAAAAAATTGAGAAGCGTAATGGTGGAATTGCATATTCAGAGGATGACGGAGCTACATGGACAGATCGATCCGGAGACACTGGTTTCCATGAATATGTGGGGATTCACAAGAAGTATTTTGGATGAGATCAAGGCAGAATTTCCTGCATTTCTTGAAAAAGGACTGAAGGAGAATCAATGAAGTGTGAGTATTTCCTGCCATCTGTAGTCAGCAACCTTCTGGCAGAGGGCAGAGCAACCGTAAAGTACTTGAATCAGAAGATAAATGGTATGGAGTTACATACAAAGAGGACAAGCCGGTTTAGTTGCAGCGGTACAGGCTTTGAAAGACGAAGGTCTTTATCCACAGAAATTGGGGATTAGATTATGTGTTGTCAGTTACAGAATTTGTGAATCATAATGATTATGCAACATTTTACCATAAGAGGAACTATTCGTATAAAGATTTTTGTGGTGGATGTGTTATAATCAGAGACAACAAAAGCAAAGATAAGCAAGCTGAACACAGTTACTGTGAGTGGCAGCAGCCTGAGCAGTCAAAGCTCAAAGGAGGATTTTAAAAATGGCAATTTTAGTAACAGGAGGCGCCGGATTTATCGGAAGCCACACATGTGTAGAACTTTTGAATGCAGGATATGATGTTGTAATCGCAGATAACCTTTACAATGCATCTGAGAAGGCAGTAGACAGAGTAAAGCAGATCACAGGAAAAGACCTGAAATTCTACAAAGCAGACATTCGTGATAAAGAAGCTATGAATGAGATCTTTGAGAAAGAAGAAATTGACTCATGGATTCATTTTGCAGGACTGAAAGCAGTTGGTGAATCCGTTGTTAAACCACTCGAATACTACGAGAATAACATTGCCGGAACTTTAGTTCTCTGTGATGTTATGAGAAACCATGGTGTGAAGAATATTATCTTTAGTTCTTCTGCAACAGTATACGGTGATCCGGCATTTATTCCGATCACTGAAGAAATGCCCGAAAGGAACCTGCACAAATCCATACGGATGGACAAAGTGGATGCTGGAGCAGATCCTGACAGATCTTCATACAGCAGATCCTGAGTGGAATGTAGTACTTCTTCGTTACTTTAATCCTATCGGAGCACATGAAAGCGGACTGATCGGAGAAGATCCTAAGGGTATTCCAAACAACCTGATTCCATATCATTCAGGTGCAATCGGTAAACTTGAGTGTCTTGGTGTATTTGGAGACGATTATGATACGCATGACTGGACTGTCATGACTGTGAAGGCTGCTCTGCATGCTGTCAGGGAATGGGAAATTCCATCCTATTGGATCAATGGATCTGTGGAGATTGCAACTCGGAAAAAAAGAGAATTTTGATACACTGCTTTTAAACTATCTGGAATTGAATGTAGTTGACAGGATGGTACTTCCTAATTTAAAGATGGCAGGAGAGGAAGAAGCCTGTCTGTTCTTGAAAGATGGAAGATGTTCTATTCATGGATACAGACCGGGAATCTGCCGTTTGTTCCCTCTTGGACGTATTTATGAGGAGAATGGATTCAAGTATTTTATCCAGGTCCATGAGTGTAAGAAGCAGGAACGTGGTAAAGTGAAGATTAAGAAGTGGCTTGGAATTGCAGATAGAAGAGATACGAAGATTTCGTGTGGAGATGGCATACATTTCTTAAGAACTGTGAAGAAGGAATGAAAGAACTTGATGAGCAGAACGCGAAAGTACTGACGGTTGTGGTTCTCCGCAACTTTTATCAAATGCCTTATCAGGCAGAGGAAGAACACAGTTTATCCGGAATTTGAAGAAAGACTGGAAAGACTGAATGCAATGTTTGGATTTTAGAAGTGAAAGTTAACAACAGGTGAAAGGCAGCAGTAGATGGAAAGCAACAGTAGAAAAACACAGATATTAAAAAGAAATTTTTGGATACGATTCTTTCCGTAAAGGACAGGAGGAGATTGTAGATCAGATTTTTGAATGGAAGAGATGTGTTAGCAATCATGCCGACCGGCGCCGGAAAATCACTCTGTTATCAGGTTCCGGCACTTCTGATGTCTGGGATCACGATCGTAGTATCACCGCTGATTTCATTGATGATCGATCAGGTGAAGGCGCTGAATGAAGCAGGAGTTCATGCAGCGTATATTAACAGTGCACTGACAGAACGGCAGATTACAAAAAGCATTAGAACTGGCAGCGGCAGGCAGATATAAGATGATCTATGTCGCTCCGGAACGCTTGTTGACACCACGGTTTCTGGACTTTGCATGTCATACAGAACTTTCTATGGTGACAATCGATGAGGCTCACTGTATTTCCCAGTGGGGACAGGATTTCCGCCCAAGTTATGTGAAGATCACAGAATTCATCCGCCAGCTTCCAAGACGCCCGGTCGTCAGTGCATTTACAGCAACAGCAACACAGAAAGTAAGAGAAGATATTCTTGAAGTACTTGATCTTGAATCTCTTATATAAATGTATCCGGTTTTGACAGAGAGAACCTTTACTTCGAAGTAAGACCAGCGCGTGGGAAGAAGGATGCAATTAAGGAATATCTTACACAGCACAGAGAAGACAGTGGAATTATTTACTGTGCAACAAGAAAAAATGTAGATGAACTCTATTTGGAATTGCAGAATGCCGGATTCTCTGTCGGAAGATATCACGCAGGAATGGGGACAGAGGCAAGGAATGAAAGTCAGGAAGATTTCATTTATGACAGGACAGAGATTATGATCGCAACGAATGCATTTGGTATGGGAATCGATAAGTCAAATGTCCGGTATGTGGTACATTATAATATGCCGCAGAGCATGGAAAATTACTATCAGGAAGCAGGCAGAGCCGGACGAGACGGAGAACCGGCAGAATGTATCCTTTTCTATTCACCGCAGGATATCATGATCAATCAGCTCCTGCTGGATAGTAAAGAGCAGATTGGAGAATACACAGAAGAAGAACTCCGGGTGATCCGGGAACAGGATGTTCTCCGGCTACGTAAGATGAGTAATTATTGTACGACAAGCATGTGTCTTAGAAAATACATATTGAATTATTTTGGACAAAAGACAGAAGAACATTGTGGGAATTGTTCCAATTGTCTGGAAGAATTCGTAGAGCTTGATGTCGGAGAGATTGCGGCAGACGTGATCGAGTGTGTGCGCGAATCCAGACAGAGATACGGTATGACAATGATCCTTTCCACACTGGCGGGAGCGAATACAGCGAAGATCAGAAGTGCAGGGATGAATGAACTTTCCATTTATGGAAGACAGAGTAAATGTTCTCAGCAGAGGCTGAAAGACGTGGTTTATACACTGCTCGAACACGGATACCTTCAACAGAGCGCAGATCGTTATGCGATCCTGAAACTGACAGACCGGTCAGAAGAATTACTGAAATCGAGAGAATTGAAACTTCGCTGCAAAAAGAAGTCAGAACTTACAGAAAAGAAAAAAGTCCGGAAGTGGAAAGAAAGCGTCTCATAGAAAGGGAGAGAGTTTCGGGAATCTTACAGATAAAAGCCGAGAATTATTCGAAGAATTGCGCTCTGTGCGTTATTCTTTGGCAAAGAAAAAAGGAATTCCGCCATATATGGTCGCTTCAGATCGTACATTACATGAGATGTGTGTACTTGTTCCATTTGAAAAGAGGAATTGCTTGAAGTACACGGTATGGGATTTAAGAAATATGAACAGTACGGAGCAGTTTTTCTTGATAAGATTCAAGAAGTGACAGCAGGTGATAAAAAGGTTACGGTATATCAGAAGATGCTGATGGGACAGACGCAGTTCAGAACAAGAATCCTCTGGACATCGGACCATTTGGAAGCGTAGAGAATTAACAGCAAAAAAAGAAGTAAAAGAAAGAAGTGACATAAAAGTGTCTGTAAAATATTTTCAACATTAAAAATTATAAAAAAGAATATTTGCCAAAAGATATTTTAAGCGGAATTATCATGGCAGCGGTCTCAATTCCAATCTCTATGGGGTATGCACAGATTGCAGGTGTTCCGGCGGTGTATGGACTTTATATCTGTTCTGCCGATCCTGCTATTCGCCATGCTCTCAACTTCAAAACAGTTTATCTTCGGAGTAGATGCGGCACCGGCGGCAATTGTCGGAGCTGCACTGGCAACACTTGAGTGACGGCAGAATCAGCCCAGGCATTGCAGTATGTACCATTGATCGCATTGTTTACAGGACTCTGGTTATTGTTGTTTTATCTTTTACATGCAGATAAGATTGTTGATTTTATCTCGACACCGGTTATGGGCGGATTTATCAGTGGTATTGCAGTGACAATTATTATGATGCAGATTCCGAAACTGATGGGAAGCCCGGCGGGGACTGGAGAATTCATAGAACTTGCAGAACACATTTTTCTGGCAATCACAAAGATAAACTGGTTGTCCTTTTGAATGGGAATTGGAGCACTTGTAATCTTGATTGTATCCAAAACTGATTCCAAAGTTCCCGATGGCAATCGTTATTATGATTGCCGGAGTTCTCTCGACAATTGTCTTTCATGTAAACCAGTATGGTGTAGTTCTCCTGCAGGCAGTTCAACCAGGGCTTCCGCGGCTTATTTTCCCGGATTTTTACAGGATCAATCTTACCCAGGCTGTGGGAAGAGCACTTATGGTTGCTGTTGTGATCATGGCGGAGACACTTCTGGCAGAGAACAATTTTGCATCCAAAAAACGGATATGAACTGGATGACCGTCAGGAAATCCTTTGCCTGTGCCGCAGGAAATCTTGCTGCCGGTGCAGTAGGATGCTGTCCGGTAAATGGAAGTATTTCCAGGACTTCCATGAATGAACAGTATGGAGGAAAGACACAGGTTGTATCCATTACAGCGGGACTGACCATGGCAGTTGTACTTATAGGTGCAACCGGATTTATCGAATATCTTCCGGTTCCGGTATTGACGGCAATCGTAATCTCTGCACTGATGAATGTTGTAGAGACACATCTTGCAGTACGCTTATTTAGAGTAAGCAGAAACGAATTCTATATTTTTATTGCAGCAGGGATCGGTGTGCTGTTCCTTTGGTACGATTTACGGAGTTGTGATCGGAATTTTGTTATCTTTTGTTGCAGTGATTTTAAGGGCTACAAACCCTCCGAGATCTTTCCGTGGAATGATTCCGGGAAAAGAAGTTTATTAGCGATCTGGAGAGAAACCGTTTTGCATATCCAATCAAGCATGTGATTATTTACAGATTTAGCGAGAACCTTTTCTTTGCAAATAACAAAGTGCTGGTTTCAGATATTGAAAACAGCATCAAAGAGGATACAAAGGTCGTAATTCTGGACGCATCAGCAATCAACAGCCTGGATATTACAGCGGCAGATGCACTCGAAATGCTTGCAGCAAGTCTGAAAAACGTGGAATTAAGTTCTATATCACAGAACATTCCAGAGAAGTTAACCATCAGATGAGAAAGCTTGAATCGGACATTTGATAAAAAGAAGGTGCTGTGCGAAGAACAATTTTGCGGCACTTCATGATGCGGGGATTGAGCAGCCTTGCCCATTGGATATTCCAGAAGAAGATCTCGAAAAACTTAAGCGAAGAGAATATTTTTCCTTCCTGCAGAAGAAGAAAATACACTCGAAGAATTTGCATGGGCATTTGGTGATGATGCAGTCAAAGAAATTGAGAAACGAGTGCTTTTATTGTGAAGCGCATCCATGAGATTACACAGATCTCGAGAAACTTTCCGAAGAAGGAATCAAAGAAAAACTGGAATTTTGGAATTCACTTGGAGCACTTGCTGAAGATGAGTTGCTCCGCAGAATGGAGCTTCACTTAGATGATCTTCCAAGTGATGTAAAAGAAAACAAAAAACTCGTCATTGAATTAATCGAGCGTAGAAGAAGAAAACTTAGAGATCGTCTTCTGAAAGAGCATCCAGAGATTGTTGAGCATATTGAAGAGCGAAGAGAGCGGCTGGAGCGAAGACTTGAGAAACAGAATCCAGATGCAGTAAAGCGTCTGAAACACTGGAAAGATGAAGAAATCTAAAGAATAATCTTTAAGATTCTTAATAAATCATTAGGATTGTCAAAGTTCCCTTTGTTTCTGCAAAAAAAAGGAATGCTATGATTAATATGGAAGAAAAGTCAGGGGACAATTTTGATTGTCCCCTGATTTTAAGAATAGAAAAGAAAAAAGGGATAAGCATGTGGTCTAAAGAAACAAAAGAAGAAAAAGAACGCAAGAAAGAACAAGCGTTTTACGAACATTATAGCGCGATGGGAAAAAGCACAGATTCCATTAGAAAAGAGTGGGAGAGACGCAAGAGGAATGAACAACGTATTCGACGCCTCAAGAGACGAAGGAGAATTGCAATCGTATTGATTCTGCTCGTTGTATTAGTTCCGGCAGTTTCAACATTTACTTATTTTAAAATGAATCCGATTGTATTACGGAGTAAAGCGATCGCGCAGGAAAAGAAAGAAAGTATGAATTGATGTCCAACATCCGTTTCGTTGTTGGTGGAAAAGCGAAAGATGTGAAGACAGAAGGCAAAGTAGATACGAATAAAGAAGGAAAATATACGGTTTACTATGTCTATGGTAAACAAAAAGTAAAAAGCTGAAGTCGAAGTTAAGGATACAAAAGCACCTGAGCTTAAAATGAAAGACAGTTATACAACAGAACTTCCGAAAGATATCAAGCCGGAAGATTTTGTAGAATCAGTAAAAGATGCATCAGATGTCACACTTGAATTTGTCGGACAGATTCCTGGGAGAAGAAAGGAAAATACGGAGTAACTGTTGCTGCAACAGATAGTGACGGTCATAAAACAGAAGGTAAATCAACACTGAATCTGGAAGAGGATACAACAGGACCGACTATTGAAGGAGCAGATGATAAAGAACTTGCACAGGGCGATACGATGGACTTGAATGAAGGGGTTACGATAAAGGATGATATGGATCCAGAGCCAACATTGGAAGTACAGGGTGCTGACAAAGTGGAATTTGCGACACCGGGAACCTATATTGTCACCTATCTTGCAAAAAGACCGTTCCGAAATGAGACAAAGATTGAGCGAAAGATCAAAGTGAAAAAGAATCCGGATTGGAATGAGAAAGTTGTTTATCTGACTTTCGATGATGGTCCGTCAGAGAATACCGGAGAGATTCTTGATATCCTGAAAGAAAAAATGCAAAGGCAACCTTCTTCGTCACAGGAAATAATCAGGAACATGATATGATAAAAGAGCCTTTTCGAAGGAAGATTATTCATCATAATACACATTGATCTTATCAATAAGTTTACCACCGGAACGATTTCCATAATACGGTTTGCAGTCGTCTGTACGATCTGATGGTCATCATAAGGGATGTGAAAGCAAATGATACTCCAGGGAACTTGATCAGTCCGTTATTGAGTGCAGTGATGGATTCCATGTCAGGTGGTTGGTCGGCTCATCGAGGAGCAGGACATTTGCACCTGAGATCATCATCTTGGAAAGAAGACAGCGAACTTTCTCACCACCGGAAAGTACAGCAACCTTTCTTCACTCCGTCTTCCCGGAGAAGAGCATTCTTCCGAGGAATCCACGAACATAAGTTACATCTTTGCTCTTCGGAATACTGAGTCAGCCATTCTGTGATATTATAATCACTATCAAATTCTCCGCCGAAATCTTTTCGGGAAATATGCCTGAGAAGTGGTAACGCCCCATTTGTAAATTTCCTTCATCCGGCTCCATTTCACCTGATCAGGATCTTAAAGAGGTCGACTTTGCAAATTCATTTTGAACCGACAAAAGCAACTTTATCCTCACGGCCAAAGTGTGAATGTAAGATTATCAAGAATCTTCTCGCCGTCAATTGTCTTGGAAAGTCCTTCTACCAGTGAGAACTTCATTACCAATCTCACGGGCAGGACGGAAATCAATATATGGGTATTTGCGGCTTGACGGTTTGATCTCATCCAGCTGGATCTTTTCCAGGGCACGTTTACGGGAAGTTGCCTGTTTGGACTTGGAAGCGTTGGCACTGAATCGGGAAATAAATTCCTGAGCTCTTTGATTTCTCCTCTTTCTTTTCTTATTAGCTTCTTTCATCTGCTTGATAAGAAGCTGGCTGGATTCATACCAGAAATCATAGTTACCAGCGTACAGCTGAATTTTACCATAGTCAATATCAGCAGTCTGTGTGCAGACCTTGTTAAGGAAGTACCGGTCATGAGATACCACGATCACCGTATTCTCAAAGTTGATCAGGAACTCCTCAAGCCATGCGATCGCATCGAAGATCCAAGTGGTTGGTAGGCTCGTCAAGAAGCAGGATATCTGGGTTTCCGAACAGTGCCTGTGCAAGAAGAACCTTAACCTTCTCAGAACCGGTCAGTTCTTTCAGGTATTTATAGTGAAGTTCGGTATCAATTCCGAGTCCGTTCAGAAGGTTGGCAGCATCCGATTCTGCTTCCCATCCATCCATTGTTGCGAACTCGCCTTCCAGCTCGCTTGCACGGATTCCATCTTCATCTGTAAAATCTTCTTTTGCGTAGATTTCTTCTTTTTTTCTTTCATAATCTCGTACAGTCTGGCATTGCCCATGATAACCGTATCAAGAACCGGATATTCATCATATTTGAAATGATCCTGCTGCAGGAAAGAAAGACGCTCTCCCGGAGTGATCACGACATCTCCCTGAGTCGGCTCAAGCTGACCGGAAAGGATCTTAAGGAAAGTAGATTTTCCTGCGCCGTTGGCGCCGATCAATCCATAGCAGTTCCCCTCTGTAAATTTGATATTAACGTCTTCAAACAGCGCCTTTTTCCCGACGCGGAGGGTTACGTTATTTGCACTAATCATAATGATCTCCTTATCAGTCATACATTAAAATAAACATCAACGCTTATATTAACATGGGTGAAAGTAAAAAGGCAAGTATTTACACAAGTATTTACGGGAGAAAAGGAATCTTGATTGATAAAAAAGCAAGCTGCATTTCCGTAAGAAAACCGTTGTTCTTTCGGAATGAAAAGATATAATAAACTATGGAAGACAAAAAGACATAGATTCAGGAAAAGAGGAAAATTATGGCGATAAAAAAAGCTACAATCGTACTTGAAGGCGGGGCGACAAGAGGAATCTTTACCTCAGGTGTGCTGGATTGCCTTATGGAGAAAAGAAATTTATATGTCAGATGTGATCGGGGTATCGGCAGGAGCGTGCAATGCACTGGATTATGTATCCAGGCAGCCGGGGAGGACAAGAGACTGTATGATTCCCGATGAGCAGTATGGAAAATATATTTATGGGATCAGGGATACGATCCGTACAAAGAGCATGATGAATATGGATCTGATCTTTGACCGGTTTCCGAATGAACTGATCCCGTTTGATTTTTGATACATATTTCAGTTCACCGATGAATTGTGAACTGGTTACGACAAACTGCCTGACGGGAAAGGCAGAATATATGTCAGAAGAGGAAGATCGGGACAGACTGATGAAAATCTGCCGGGCGTCGAGCAGTATGCCGCTTCTGACTCCGATCGTAAATATTGAGGATGTTCCGTATTTAGACGGAGGACTGGCTGATTCAGTACCGATCCGCAGGGCAAAGGAAATCGGGAATGAGAGGATTGTAGTTGTGCTGACAAAAATGCCGGTTACAGGAAAAAGTACTTTCTCCTGCAATGCAGAAGCTTTACAGAAAGGCTTACAGTTCTTATCAAATGTGGTGCGGACGATTTTACGGAGAAGTTTTATGTATAATAAGACGATGAA
>VOFB01003776.1_pt1 | contig 10431 bp, 14 predicted proteins | sample 5384141 | NCBI WGS metagenome assembly VOFB01 (sample SAMN12384721, study PRJNA508395) | human gut metagenome | isolation source: healthy gut A | host: Homo sapiens
GTGGCATTATTTCATTGAAACCGGAGAAAAACAGTCTGAATGATATTATCTTGCAGGCAGTCAAATCGGTGTATTCCAAAGCAAAAGCAAAGGATATTACGATCGTGTTTGATTGTGAACAGGACTATATATTATATTTGGATTTTAACTGGACGGCAGAAGCCATCACGAATGTATTGGATAACGCAGTGAAATATACGCAAAACGGTGGAACGGTTCGTCTGAATATGACCGAGTATGCGTCTTATCTTCGCTTGGATATTATAGACAATGGAATTGGCATACCGGAAGAAGAACAGGCGCAGATTTTCAATCGGTTTTACAGAGGGAAATATTCTACCGGTGTTGATGGTGTGTCGGAATCGGTTTATATCTGACGCGCGATATTATGACGAAACAAAAGGGATATATCAAAGTTATTTCAAATGACACGGGAACTACATTCTCTTTGTTTTTTCGATTGTATGTGGAAGAATAACAGATAAGCAGTTTTATGAAGTAGGGGGCTTGCATTATGGAAAGCTTTAAGTACAATTCTTTGCAATCAAATTCCACCTAATAGCACACTATTAAAAATTGAATATATTTTAGCTTTAAAGGCTCGTACAGACTATATGTTTTGTGCGGGCTTTTTTCATACCCGAAAAACTTTTTTTAACTTTTTTTCAAAAAAATCATACAAATCACACTTTGCCGGACAGTGTTATGCGGAAAGAGGGAGATACCAACTTTTGCACAATGCAGAAAGGGGTGTGATGATGAAACCGACTTCTTTTGAGGACGCTGTTCGTTTACAGTTCGATACATTGATGAAGAAAGTCATCGACAAGACAATTAAGAATTATGAACGCAGTTTAACACGTAGAAATAAACGTGAAGTTCTGTTCTGTGAACTACCGGAGATTATGGTTCAGTCCTTTCCTGTCTTTGATGAATATGATTTAGATGTTGCTGATTATGATGTTTACGGTATGACAGCGCATGTATGTGATAAAGAATTATGCAACGCATTAGATCAGCTATCAGAAAAAAGGCGAAATACCATATTGTTGTTCTATTTTCTTGATATGTCAGATATTGAAATAAGCGAATTGATGAATATTACACGTTGTACTTCGTACACGCGTAGAATGACTGCTTTAAGGCAAATGAAAGAGATTTTAGAAAAGGGGAAATGATTTCATGGAAAAAGATGTTTCAAAGTGTCCGCCCTATCGCCTGATTTCATCAGCAGCGAACGGCGACGAAAAGCAATTCAGAAAGTCTTAGATTTCTATGATAACTACATATCCGCTTGTTGTATGCGGAAACTGTATGACGAATATGGAAATGTTCGTATGGCAGTAGATTTAGAGTTAAAAGGACTTGTGTGTCATGCCATGATACAGAAGATAAAAAGCCTTTGAAGTAGAAATCAAGTAGCGATTATCAACAGGGTGTGATTTACCACTTCTCTCTTTCCCGCCCTGTCCATTCGTTTATCACTCTATGAAAGTCTGTTGGAAACAATAGATTTTCATAGGCTGACAAGCCGACTGTTCTTTGAAAACTGAATAAAGCCGACAGGCACGTTTGCTGTGCAGTGAGCCATCAGATTTTTATACGCCATGACCTTTTTATTAAAAGTGAGCGAAATCTATATTGATCTGGGAACAGCCTTTGGAAAAGTTGTTCAGCCACGACCTGTGCAGCAGGATAATGATACGCCCGCATGGTGCGGTTCTGCCCATAAGAATGGGAATAGTTGAAATACTAGCGGAGCTTTCCAAAGCCGTCTGTCTGCTTAGAAAATACATCACGAAAGAAACTTCTAATATGTTATAATGAGAGTACAATTTTTATACTTGAAATATGATGATGTGGGAGTTGGAAGTGATGAAAATATTATATGTTACCGATTTGCATGGAGATAAAGAGAAGTACAAAAAGACGTTAGAGATTGCTATCGAAAACAAATTGATGTGATTGTCAATGGTGGAGATATGTTGCCAAAGCAGTGTAACAGACACTTGGAACAGCCAGTCTTTATTAAACAATTTTTTAAGGGAATACTTCAAAGAGTTGCAGAAACATAACATCAAGTATCTTGCTATGCTTGGAAATGATGATTTACTGGCTGTTGATGATTTGTTTGATACAGTTTGTAATGAATTTCCAAATGTTTACAATATAGCAGGAAGAAAAGTGAATATTAACGGATTTGAATTTATTGGTATGAACTATATTTTAGACCACCCTTTCGGTTGTAAGGATAGAGTGATTACAGAAATTGATTATGTGCCACAAAGACAGTTAAGCACTTTTGCAGGAACTTCTAATGAATATGACTATGACAGAATTTATAACTGGTTGGAATATTCCAAAACAGAATTACCTTATATGTGTGATGTTCTCAATCAATTACCAAAGCCAGACAATCCGCAGAAAACTGTGTATATCATGCACATGCCACCGGCAAGGTTGCGATTGGGGACAGTTGCTTTATCAGGACTTGGATATAGGTTCTGTCGATATTTACAATTTTCTTAAGGAAAGGCAGCCATTGTTTTCTCTGCATGGACATATACACGAAAGTCCAGATACCGAAAGGGAAAATGGTGCAATCAGATAGGTAATACAATCTGTATTCAAACAGGCCAAACAGAACTATTTGCCAGTGATATGGTATATGCAGAAATTGATTTTGCAACATCAGGAATTTAGGCGTGAAGTAGTCAAAGTGAAATAAACAAGAGGAACACCAGAGATGGTGTTTTTTCTTGGCTCGAAATGAGGTGCAGTAATGGAACAAAAAGTAAAACAGGATATGTTGAAGATAAAAGATACAACATTTTACATTACTTCTGTTTTCTCTGGAACAGTAGATTTACAGTCTTTGATAAAAAGATTGATACGAAGTGAGATTGAACAGAAAAACGGTATGAATTAAAAACAGCAGAACAAACGGCTGATATATGACGGAAAGCGTGTTATAATTGAATAGTAAAAAAGATGTTTGTTTGCTGTTGGAAAGGAGCAGAAATGTTAAAACAGCAGACAAGATTAAGAGTTAGATTATATGCACGTTTATCAAAAGATGATGGAGACGCTGATAAGGAAAGCAACAGTATTAAAAATCAGTTGCAGATGTTACGCTATAATGCAAAAGAGAAAGGATTTATCGTTGTCGGCGAGTATGTAGATGATGGTTATTCAGGCACAACATTCAACAGACCTGACCTGAACCGTATGATAAAAGACGCTATGGAAGATACGGAACCGAGTGGAATTATGGTAAAGGATATGTCAAGATTTGGTCGTAACAATGCCATGTTCATGTATTATGTAGAAGAAATCTTCCCGAACAATGATATTCTCTTTATCGCACTGAATGATGATGTTGACACAAGATATGAGGATAACGAGATGATGCCTTTTAAGTCAATTATGAATGAGTATTATGCTCGCGATACATCAAAGAAAATTCGTAGTGTCAAGAAAACAACAGCCTTGAATGGCGGCTTCTGTGGTTCATTTGCTCCATACGGATACAGATTAGACCCGCAGAATAAGCAGAAGTTACTGATTGATGAAGAAACAGCGCCTATCGTCAAGCGTATTTTTGAATTATCAAAACAAGGAAATGGTATTCATCAGATTGCTAGAATATTGTGCGAAGATGGAATTTTAATTCCGAGAGCATACAGGGCAATGAAGAAAGGCACTCTGGAAACAAGTACAGGATTTAAGTTTCCAACGGACTGGGTGGCAAAAATGTGAAGATGATTTTGGAGAATCAAGTATATCTTGGACACATGGTTTCGCATAAAACACAAACAAAATCATTTAAGAACAGAAAATTGGTGCCTGTTCCAAAAGAAGATTGGATAATTGTTAAGAATACACATGAACCTATTATTGATGAAGATACCTTTGAATTGGTACAGAAGTTCATTAGTGTAAAAGAAACAGCCAAATAAAACTAGAAAGCCGAATATGTTTGTAGGACTTGTGAAGTGTCCGGATTGTGGGCGCAATATGGCATTGAGTGGCCGTGCTGACAGTAGTAGATGGCTACGTTGTAGAACTTATACAAGAAATACAAACTTGTGTACTTCGCATTCTATATCGTATAATGCTTTACAGCAGATAGTAATGAATGATATTCAAAAGCATATAAAAAAATATGGAAGCCTTAGGCGATCAGTTTCTCGAAGAAATGAAAGAATTGAGTGAAAAAGGTGGAAATGAAAAAATTCAGCATTTAAAACAAAGTTTAGAAGTTGCTGAAAAAAGGATTGAAGAAATAGACAATGTCATTATGAAATTGTTTGAACAGAACGCTTTAGGTAAGATTTCTGATGAACGTTTTGATTACTGATGAACGAATTTTTGAAAAATGATGTCTATATCATCGAGAATGAACAAAGCAGTTTTTAGAATTGAAGTTGAAAAGAAATGACTTAAATGTTGGTGGAACGGATAAAATTTCGAGTCAGAAGGGAAAAGAAAACCCAAAGTACCAACCAGTTTTTAGAAACTATTCGTAAGTATGAAAATGACATCGTTGGAAAATATGTCAGTATGGAAATGTAGGCTGATTGAAAAGACAAAAGAAACATATTATGAAGCCCTTCAAAGCAAGTTCTACTGGCTGGCATGAGGGCGAAAACAGCTATGAGCCTTTTGTTAAGTATTATCTGGGTATCATGTTGAAAGCATACAATGAATTCGAAAGCCGTGTAGAGCATTTGAAGCATCGGAGTCTTTCTAAGCCTGATAGAATTAAAGCGGTTATTGATAACAAGGTTGGCAAAATTACAAAGAAAGAAATCATGGAGCTTTGTCCTGATATAAGCAAAATTACCGTGGAAAGGACTTTGACGAATCTGGTTAAGAGTGGGTATATCGCAAAAGTTGGTGCAGGTCCATCTACTGGTTATGTCCGTGTTTAAAAATATGAAAGCAGCTTATAAATTTAAAGTGTCCTTGACAAAGGGTACACTTTACAGGTGAAATCTAAATCGAAGTTTGTCTTGCTGTGTTCAAATCACAAAAAGGTCATCGTTTCACGATTATGGTAAAACGATGATCTTTTTTATTTCTTCCAGTAACAGATTAGCAACAGGAGTGAATATTTGATATTTTTTCCATATAACATACATTTTTGTATGGAGGGGCGGTGTAATCGGACGGAAGCATAAATCACTTTCTGCATTTGTTTCTACTAACTTGTCAAAGGTAAGCTCAACCCCCAGCCCTTCACGGACAAAAACGGCACCGTTATTGCAGAGATTAAATGTCGCTAATATATTAAGTCGGTCAAGGTTATCGGAACACCAACGGGGTAAATCCATTTTAGCAGACTGTTCCGAACAAAAAATAGGAATATCCAATAAGTCATCAAAGATAATAGCCTCTTTTGTGGCTAATGGATAGTCCTTTCTCATCAGAACACCCCATGTATCGTATTCAGGAACTTCAAGATAATTGTATTTTGATAAATCTGGCGGTTCTACAATAAATGCCATATCCAGAAGACCACGGTCTAATCGTTCCGTTACCTGTTCGGTATCACCGCTGGTAACATGATAATGAATATTGGGATAAATGCTGCTTAACTTTTTTACAGCACGGGCAAGATACTTTACAAGATAAGATTCTGCACAGCCAATATAAATATCACCGCCTGTGATATCATCCATTGCCTGAAATTCGTTTGTGATTTTGTCAGCTAAGGCCAGTAAATCTTCTGCTCTTTTTCGTAGAAGCATACCCTCATCAGTAAGACTGACGCTGGTGCTGCCACGCTTAAATATTTTTTGCCAAGCTCTTGTTCCAGATCCTTCATCTGCTTAGAGAGCGTTGGCTGTGTAACATGAAGTCTTTCAGCAGCTCTTGACATATTTCCTTCACGTGCAATTTCAAGAAAATAGCGAAGTACACGAATTTCCATAGTACAACCTCAACCTTTTTATTATCCTATACTCAAATGATATTCCTGTCAAGAATATCGTGATATGAATTATAAGTATTAGATATATCGTTTGAAGCATGTATAATTTAAGCAGGAGGTGCAGACAGATGGCAGAAGCAAATGACAAATATGGAAGAATTTATCAGAATCTTGTGGACGCAGGCTGTAATCAGAAAACAATCCAGCGTTGCATGAAACTGGCACAAAGAAAACAATGTAGAAGCGCTGTTATCACAGTTATGTATGTATAGAAAACATTTAATGGAACAGACACATATTTATCAGGATAACATAGATTCTGTTACGATTCTCTTAAACTACAATTCTTTTGACAGTTTGACAGATGTTACGCATCTTGGAATTTTTGGACTGGCGGCTTACACGAATGTTCCGAATCTGGTAGTGCTTGCACCTACCTCAAAAGATGAATACCTTTCTATATGGTTTATGATCTTGTAAAGAACAAAGAATATTTTGTGCTTACAACCAATGTGGATCATCAGTTTTATAAGGCAGGATTTGATGAACAAAGAATATTTGCAACACAGGGAGACTATGGAAAAATCCAGTGCCAGAAAGCCTGTCATTCAAAGACTTACGATGCAAAAGACCTGTTTCGTAAAATGGATAAAGCAAGAAGAGACTGCCTGATTCCATCAGAACTTGTACCAAAATGTCCGGTGTGTGGCGGCAATATGGCTATGAATCTGCGTTGTGATAATTATTTTGTGGAAGATGAAGCGTGGCATGAGGCAGCCGACAGGTATGCGGGGTTTCTGGAACAGCATAAAGATAAAAAGGTTGTTCTTTTGGAACTTGGAGTTGGATTTAATACGCCGATTATTATACGTTTCCCTTTTGAAAAGATGGTGAGGGAGAACTCGTCTTATAGTTTGATACGCCTGAATATGGATGAAGCGGTAGTTCCGGAAAGCTTCGGGGAACGTGCAATCGGTATTGGCGGTGATATGGCAAAGGCAATTACTGATATAAGGGGCTGGTATTATGACACAGGATGAGCGAAGAGAATATCTGATTCAGTATCTTTTAAAAGAAGAAATACCGTTTGGCAGACAGAACATTCCTACGGATAAGCAGGGGCAGGAAAATCTGCTCCGCTCACTTATGAATGTCAGACCGCCAAGACCAATCAGTAATGATTTTTTGAAAATACAGGATGAGTATCTTACAGAAAGAAATATAGAGCGTGGAATCACAGATGTTGACACGCTTGCACCTGTAAAATCCGATTCGAGATTATATATCTGGCAGGGGGATATTACCACTTTGAAATGTGATGCAATCGTAAATGCTTGCAACTCACAGATGCTTGGTTGTTTTTCACCGATGCATGCCTGTATTGATAACTTTATTCATACTTATGCTGGAATGGAACTTCGTCTGAAAATGCATGAAATTATGGCAAAGCAGGGGCATGAAGAAGAGACCGGCAAAGCAAAGATAACATCGGGATACAATCTTCCGACAAAATATATTCTTCATACGGTAGGACCTATTATACAATGGAAAGCCACAAAAGAGGATGAAGCACTGCTCGCAAACTGTTACACAGAGTGCCTAAAGCTTGCAGCTGATACTGGTGTGGAATCTATTGCATTCTGTTGTTTGTCTACAGGTGTATTCCGTTTTCCACAGCAACGAGCTGCCGAGATTGCAACGAACACTGTAAAGCAGTATCTTAACAAAGACAGCAGAATAAAAAAAGGTAATCTTTAATGTGTTTAAAGATGAAGATTTAAAAATATACAGTGGATTGTTATAAGCGTTTGTTGAAATATCCGATAAATCTTATTGTACTGTTACTGCCTGAGAATGTGATTTATATTGGAATCCGATGTTAAGTGAACGACTGGTGGGAAGAACGAAAATATTATTAAAAAAGTGGACAGTTCACCAATGGGGGCTGTCCACTGAGAGGACGGCGGTTAGTCACTGCCTCCTACTCAATTTTTAACAGGAAATATTAAAGTTCAAGTGAATCTTCTGCATCAACCCACATCTGTAAATTTCCATCAAGATATAATCTTGCATATTCCAGTGGTTCGTCAATAGCAAGTGCATTTAATGCACAGTCTGATCCAGGCGTGGTTTTTAAATCTTTTTCGGCCTCCCAGCAGTCAATGCGAAGCATATAGCCTGCACTGGTATAAACATCAATGCTGTTTCGTCCGGGATTATATTCTGCAAATATTGTTCTCATCGTATCTTATCTCCTTATCGATTCAATCAATTATTTGCTACAAAAAATCAGAAGCATTTCAATCAGTTCACCATGTCACTTTTATTTTGTGTTATACTGTTTTATATGATTTTTTTGGTCTCCGCCGCTTCGGTCGGCACAGAGCAGAGGTCCACCGGACCTCTTGTGCCCTTATATTTTCCCTTATCAGAGTTCGTAAACACTGGTGGGACGATATAACACAAGGGAAACAATAAGGGAAAGCTCACCTGCGACAAATCCAGTAGCAGAGGATTAGAAAATACGGTTCAAAAAATAATAAATCAGTCACTTCAGAAAATCATTTAGAAAATGGAATCAGTCACTATAGTATAGTTGCTATAGATAACAAAATCATCGTAGGCTTTGGCGACATAGATAAAGATGGGTATCTTGACCGTTTGTTTGTCCATTTTAATTATCAAAGGAAAAGGGGTTGCAACAGCTATTTGTTAACCAGCTTGAACAAGCGGTTGAGGGAAAAATTACAACTCATGCTTCTATTACAGCAAAACCATTTTTGAAAAAAGAGGATATAAAGTTGTAAAAGAAACAACAGGTAGAACGACAAGGAATTTTTCTTACAAATTATGTGATGATAAAGGAACAATAAATCTTGAATTTATAAATCGAAAAGGGAATTTATGAAAAAAGTCAGTTTGTTTATAGCAATGAGCCTTGACGGATATATCGCAGACAGTGAAGGCAGTGTTGAATGGTTGGTTGGACAGGGTGATGACGCTGATAACATTGATACATATTCTGAATTTGCAAAAGATATTGATACTGTGATAATGGGGTGGAATACTTATCATCAAATTGTTACAGAGCTTTCACCAGAAGATTGGGTTTATAATGATTTTACAACCTATGTTGTGACACACAAGCAAAAAGTCTTCCGACAAAATCCATTTTGTCAACAAAACCCAGTTGAACTGATAAAAGAGCTACGAAAAGAAAACGGAAACGGAATTTGATATGTGGCGGCAAACTTAATCCAACAGTTGGTTAGGCAGATATAATAGATTGTTATTATATAACCGTCATTCCAACAATTTTAGGATCAGGTATTCGACTTTTTGAAAAAGCTGACCATGAAATTAAGTTGAGGCTGCTAAAAACACAGTCATATAATGGCATGATGGATTTAATCTATGCAAAAAGATAAATCCCAGTTTGCGAGGTAAAGCGTATGAAAAAAATTGATAGCAATGGTGATCTGTACAATTTTTGTAGTTGCATTGGTTGGCTGTAGTACTTCAAAGGATGGGAATTATCCTGCAACAATAATGGTAAATGGAACAAATTTCTATTCAACCAACAATGCGGTTGCTGTTGAAGTGGATGATAGTGTTATTCAATACACAACTTCCTATGCGGAGAATGGTGTTCCTAAAAGGATGGAGAAGCAAATTTTTTAATAAAGATACCGGAACGCCATACGCAATTCTTGAAGATGGTATGGTAGTAGTGCTTATTGATAATGAATGGATAGAGTTCAAAACAAAGTAAGCAGAAAAGTTCTAGTTTAATTGAAAAAATTTGAATGTGAGAGGTGCATATAAGTGAAACCGAAGAAAGCCAGAAAACTCATTTATTTTCTGTACATTATTGGATTTATTTTAATACTACTTAGCTACAAGCGTATAATGTTTTTGCCAATGGCGTGATTGTAGCAGGTTCGTCTGTTGTGCCTAATTTACTTTTTTTACAAGTGTCCGCATTGCGGAAAACATCTTGGAAGTAATGGTGGTGATTTTTGTCAATACTGCGGAAAGAGTATTGATAATTAAAAGTCCAGTTAGTGTTGAGATGAAAAGAGCTATCTAAACAGGTTTGAGTTAGAGATGATGTCAAGCAATTCCCTATATTACTTCACGGGGCAAGTGAAACTATTAAGCTTGAAAAGGGTAAGTGGTATCGTGTTGAAACAGGAAAAGATCTTACAATGAGTATAGTAAATGTTCGTATAGAATAATAAATGTCAGTAGAAATTCGTTCTTCGGTTTTTTATATTGTATATTATATAAAATTGCATTATATTACTATAGTAATCAAGTAAATTAGATTTTAAGGAGCGATAACTTTTTATAACAGGTAGGTTGTGAATGGAGGAAATCTGTATGATTATCGAAGGTAATGAAAAGAAATAGAGGCAATGGAATTTCACAAAAGGAAAACTGACAGGAAGGACTGTGGTTACAAGAAGAATGCAGCTGCATTCAGAGAGGAATAT
>VOFB01003016.1_pt1 | contig 10427 bp, 17 predicted proteins | sample 5384141 | NCBI WGS metagenome assembly VOFB01 (sample SAMN12384721, study PRJNA508395) | human gut metagenome | isolation source: healthy gut A | host: Homo sapiens
AGAGCCGCAGAACGCCCGAAACGAACGCAAAACACCACATCTTCTCGGACAGTACAGGAAAAGAGTGCCGATACTTGCGTATCAGCACCCTTTTTCCTGTCAGTATTTGATTTTGAACTTTCCACACCGCGTTTGTACCTATGAAAACATTGATTTACTGACGATTGCTCATTGTTTTCTTATTAGGTACGCACAAAGGCCGTCCTTTTCTGGTTTCTTTATAAGTCGAATACGCCCATGATGACGATGCCGATGACCACAAGAGCGATCATCGCGTAGTGCTTCCACGAGGCTTTTCCTTGAGGAACAGGCGGCTCCACAGCACGGATGCGGCGCAGTAGGAGGAGATGATGGGGGCGGACATAGCCAGATGAGCGGTATCGGCGATGGCATAGATGTAGGCGAACTGGCCCGCGGTCTCGCAGACCGCGCCGAGGTACTTCGGCGCCTCCCTTTTTGGGAATAAGGCGGTCCCTGCGGATCAGCACGACGTAGACGAAGCACACCACGGCGGCAAAGAGGAAGGTCAGCTCATAGGCACAGTTGGCGGAGGCTGCCACTTGCTTGGTGCATTCGTCCAGTGTGGCAAACCTGCCGCTGTCAAAGGCCTGCGCGGTCAGCGTTTCGATCACGCGGTTGTCCGCAAAGGTGCCCGCCGCGTCGAGCAGGCAGTAGGCCACGGGCAGCGCGAGAGCAAGAAAGCTCTTGGCGTACTTGCGGTTGCCCTCGGCCTGACGCGCCGCGCGCAGCTCGGGGTCCTCGGTCGCGTCCACCACGCCGAGACCGATCGCGCCGACGCAGACCAAAATCACGGCGAAGATGGCAAGCGGGGAATAATCCTCGCCGCCGAGGAAGAGCAGCGTCATCACGGCGACGAGCGCGCCGGAGGAGTTGCAGATTGGGGAGGAAACGGACAGTTCAATGTAGCGCAGTCCCAGATATCCGAGTGTCATCGAGCCGATGTACAGCAGCGACACAGGCAGGTAGGTGAGGATGATAGAAAAGCTGATCTCCGTCCCGCCGATGAAGATCTCATACGCCGCATGCAGGCCCATGACCACGCCGACGGCGATGACCATTTTCAGGTGGCTGAGACGGTCGTCCTCGTCGCGGCAGCCGATTTTGGAAAGAGGTCGCTGCCGCTCCAGCAGAGCAGCGCGATGAGAGAAAGCCAGAACCACATATAGAATTGTCAAACTCCTTTATATCTGTCAGTATTTTGAGATCAAAACGGACAGTCTCCGGCGGGGTCTGCGCCGGAAATGACGGTTGGTGAGGGAGTCCTTCGGATCAGCATAGCAAAGACCCTCCTGACAATATAGAGTCAGGGCAGTGTGACCAGCCCTGCGTCAAGCATTTTTGCAGCGAGAGCAGCACGCCGAGCTTGGCGTGGTACCAGGTCAGGCCGCCCTGGTAGTAGACCGCGTAAGGCGGACGGATGGGGCCGTCGGCGGACAGCTCGATGGAGCTGCCCTGCACGAACGCGCCCGCCGCCATGATGACCTGCGAATCGTAGCCGGGCATATCGCCGGGGACGGGGTCCACATAGCTGTCCACCGGTGCGGCGGACTGGATGCCCTTGCAGAAGGCGAGCATCCCCTCGGGGCTTTTCAGCTCGACGCATTGGATGATGTCGTGCCGCTCCTCGCTTGCGGCGGGAACGACGCGGAAGCCGAGGACTCGTACACGGCGGCGGTGAACACCGCGCCCTTGACCGCGCCGGAGACGACGTTGGGCGCAAGGAAGAAGCCCTGATACAGCGCGGGCATGAGACCGAGGTTTGCGCCGACCTCCTGCCCGAGTCCGGGGGCGGAGAGGCGGTAGGCGCAGCGGTCCACGCACTTTTGCGTACCGGCGATGTAGCCGCCGATGGGCGCAAGGCCGCCGCCGGGGTTCTTGATGAGGCTGCCGACGATCATGTCCGCACCGACGTCGGTCGGCTCGATGGGCTCGACGAATTCGCCGTAGCAGTTATCGACCATGATCGTCACATCGGGCTTGACCGCGCGGCAGACAGCGATGGCCTCGCCGATCTGCGCGACCGAGAGCGTCGGACGCGGCTGGTAGCCCTTGGAGCGCTGGATGTGGATGAGCTTCGTTTTCGCCGAGATGGCGGCGCGGATGGCGGGAAGATCAAAGCTGCCGTCGTCGAGCAGATCGACCTGCCGGTAGCTTACGCCGTATTCGGCGAGCGAGCAGGGCGAGGGGCGGATGCCGATGACCTCCTCGAGCGTATCGTAGGGCTTGCCGGAGATGGCGAGCAGCTCGTCGCCGGGCAGCAGGTTCGCGCTCAGCGCGACGGCGAGCGCATGGGTGCCGCAGGTGATCTGCGGGCGAACCAGCGCGGCCTCGGTGTGGAAGGCGTCGGCGTAGACGCGCTCTAAATTGTCGCGGCCCTCGTCGTCGTAGCCGTAGCCGGTCGAGGCGGCGAAGTGCGTGGCGTTGACGCGGTTCTTCTGCATCGCGGCGAGCACCTTCGCCTGATTGATCTCCGCGCGCGCGTCGATCTCCGCGAAGCGGGGGGCGGAGCGTTTCAGTATTTTTCGCCGTAGACGGGACCTCCCCCGCTCACGCCGAGGGTCTTATAAATTTCAGCCGCTGTCATATCAAGGCTCCTTTTTCAGTGTTTCGGGAAACTGCACGCCGTTGCACTTGAGGACGAAGCGCAGCGGGTAGTCGCGGTCGAGGTAGTTTTTCTCGAACCACACATAGGTCGCGACGGGGAGCTGGCGCAGCTCGGGGGCCTCGCAGCGCAGGGCGTCGAAGGTCATGCGGTCGCCGGAGAGCAGCGCCGCCGCGACGTCCATCTGCCCCTCCGTGCGCAGGCGGTCGGGCAGGTGTCCAGAATGACGGCGCAGGCGCGTTCCTCGTCCGTCTCGGCGTAGTCCTCGCGGTGGGCGAGCCAGTAGAAATTCATCGGGGTCGAGGTCGAGATGCGTCGTGACCTGCGAGAGCTTGTAGAAGCCCGCACGGTCGTTCGCCTTGAGCACGTCGATGAGGTAGGCGATGAGGTTTTCGTCGAGCATCAGGCAGTCGCAGAACACCTCGAAGGCGTGCTTGCCCGCGTCGGGATCGGGGGCCGGCTCGTCCGCCTCCCCCAGCGGGAGCGGGCGGCTCCTCCGGCTGCGGCGCGCCGCCGAGCGCCATGCGCGCGAAGAGCGCGCGGGCAGTCCTCCTCATGGAAGCCGTCTAACAGGCCGTCCGGCAGCGAGTCGCCCGCAGCTCGGCGCAGCGGCGCACGAAGTCCGGCACGCTGACGTTTTTCAGCGCGGCCTGCAGGCTCATCGCGCGCTCCTCGGGCGTTTCGCCGCTGAGGGCAATGCCCTCGGGCGCGGCAAGCGTACCCTCGCACAGCGCGTTCATATACTTGAGGTAATAATCGCAAAAGCTCCATCGTGATGCTCCCAAATTTCAAAAGTGAATACAATGTATCATACCGCGGCAAAAAGCAAGTCCGGCGCTTGCAAGGAGCGGACGGATATGGTAAAATCAAAATGAACTCATAGTGCGAGAGGAGAAAAGGAAAGGAGGAAGCAGTCATGAAGCACAAGCGAAGCCTTGAGGCACTGATCGTCGGCTTTTGTGCTGACCATTGCGGTCAGCTTTTTCAGCACGAAGATAGCGGCAGCTGTGCTCGCTGTGTCGCTTATTCAAATGTTTCTCTTTTACCGCTGCCCGCACTGCGGGTACGGGCTTTACAATGTCTGCGGCTGGATGCCGAGCTGCTGCCCCAACTGCGGCGAGGATCTGTAAAGCGAAGCCTGCCGCATCCGCGTGAAGGGAGTGTGAGCCATGCGAAGGACCCGCCGCAGCGGTGGATTTTTTCCTCTGTCTGCTGCTCAATCTGCTGCTGAATTGGGAGGGCGTCATCCCCTGCGGCGCTTTTATTTGCGCTGCACCGTTGTAGCGGCTGGCCGCTCTGGTGGGCGGGGCTCGCGCTCGCGCTGTGGATCGGCGGCATCCTGCTGTGGATGCTCGTCATCGGCTGGGCGAGCGACTGCGGCAGCCGCCGCGACGAGCCGCGGGAGAACAAAATCCCTATTCCGCCAAGCAGTACCCGAACAGCGGGTCTGCGGCGGACAAAAAAGACGGAATAGACAGAACGGAGAAATGCGCGAGCGTCACCGCTCGCGCATTTGCTCAAAGAGGGAAGATTCTTCCGCAGCCGCTCCTCCTGCGGCGCAAGCGCGACGGCATTCCGGCAGGCATCGGCGGCGCTTTCCGCGTCGCCGAGATGGGCATACGCCAGCGGAGAGCAGGTCGTAGGGCATACTTCCCCAGGCGTCCGCCTCGCAGATGTAGGTGCGCGGGCGCTCCGTGATGGCAAGCGCGGCGCACAGCATCGACCAGCCCGTACCAGCGCTCCTGCGTGTAAGAGTAGCTGCGCGTAGTCCATGTACGGCTCGCGCAGGTGCGGAGCCTCCGCGACGGCGCGGTGCAGCCAGCGCTCCGCCCGAATCGTCCTGTTCAAGCGCGCGCAGGCAGCGGGCGATGTAGCGCATCGACGCGCAGCGTTCGTCCGCCCAGACGGCGGAGGGCAGCGTCAGGTGCCGCGCGAGCGTTTCAATGGCCTTCTGCCACTCGCCGCGGAACATATACTCCCGCCCGAGGTAGTGGCAGTTTCGGTCGTTCTGCGGGTCCTCCCGAACGGCCAGTTCCAGCAGCGGCAGGTATTGCCCGCGGGACTTCGTTTCGTCGGGGTGATGGTCGAGCTGCACGCCGGCCGCGTCCACGAAGCGCTCCGCGCCCTCGCCGGTGTAGGAGAGCGTCTCATGCACCGGACTTGCCCAGCGGTAGCAGCCGTTTTTGTGAATTTTATCCGCCCAGAACACCATGCCCTCGCTGCCGTCGGGCCGGAAGCTCCAGGTGTAGCGGTAGCGGGCGCGGGTGGTGTCCGGCTGCCATGCGCGCTCCAGCGCGGCGCGCCAGCCGGGGTGGAACTGCTCGTCGAGATCGATGGCGCAGCAGATGTCCGCGTCGGCGGGAATGAGCCCCAGCGACTCGTTCCGCGCCGTGTCGAAGCGCCACGGCGAGACGACCGTCTCGCCCACGGTGGCTCCACGTGCGCGGAGCTTTTTTACGGTGTCATCGCTTGAGCCGGTGTCGAGCACGCAGACATAGTCGGCCTCGGACATTGAGTCCATGAAGCGGTCAACGAACTGCGACTCATTTTTGCAGATGGCGTAAACGCATACCTTCAAAGCGAATATCCCTCCCATGCTATGTAGGCGGCGCGGAATTTCCGCGCCGCGTTCTTTGCTTCTCTCAGGTGGCGAGCAGACCCGCCGCGCGCAGACTTGCGAGCAGCGCGTTGAGCTGAGCCGCCGTGTTGCCGGGATCGGTGGTGTCTGCGACCGCCGCCGCGGGACTGATCGTCGCCGCAGGGCCGGTGGGGGCCGACAGGCCCCTGCGGATAAAATCAGCACCGGCTAACCCCTGCGGGCCGGTAGGCCCGGTGGGTCTGATGGGACCGGCAGGGACCGACAGCACCGGCGGGGCCAGCAGCACCGACCGCGCCGGTCGCGCCGGCGGGACCCTGCGCCCCTGTGCGCCCTGCGGACCCTGCGGGCCGGCAGCACCCGTGGGGCCCTGTGCTCCCTGCGCGCCCGCATAATCGGCAGGGCCCTGCGGGCCTTGCAGACCCTGCACGCCCTGCGGCCCCACCGATGGGACCGGGAACGCCCTGAATGCCCTGCACGCCCCTGCGGACCGGTCGGCCCGATCACGCCGTAGGGCGGATACGGAGGCGGCGGGGGAGGCGGGAACGGACGCGGGCAGCACTGCTGGTCGCAGCCGCAGCTGCTGCCGCAATTACCCTGATAACGATTGATAGCGATCACCCTCCTTGATTTTTTCGGCGGTGTGCCGCCGAAGCGCAGACGATACGCCTGCGTTTCAGTCTATGCGCGAGGACGCAAAAGCGGTCCCGCCGTGTACGCGGCGGAACCCTTCGGGAAACGGTCTATTTTCTTGTGCGCGAGGCTTATCCCGCGCGCGCCCGGCGCGGAGCTGACGGTAGTTGCGGCCTCCCGGGTCGAGGTCGCGGATGATGGCGGTCGGGCGGCGCAGGTCGAAGACCTTCGGTCGGGCGACGGCCTCGACGGCCTTCGAGCTTCGTGTCGGCGACCGTGCCGGTGCCGAAGGTCTCGACGAGCACGCTCACGGGATGCGCCACGCCGATGGCGTAGGCGAGCTGCACCTGGCACTTGACGCAAGACCGGCAGCCACGATGTTCTTGGCGATCCAGCGCGCGGCGTGTAGGCGGCGGAGCGGTCCACCTTCGTCGGGTCCTTGCCGGAGAAGGCGCCGCCGCCGTGGGGAGCGCTGCCGCCGTAGGTATCGACGATGATCTTGCGGCCGGTGAGACCGCTGTCGCCCTGCGGGCCGCCGATGACAAAACGGCCGGTCGGGTTGACATAAATTTTCGTTTCGCCGTCGAGAAGGCCCGCGGGGATGGTGGGCTTGATGACCAGCTCGATCATATCGCGGCGGATGGTCTCCAGCTCCGCCTCGGGCGCGTGCTGCGTGGAGACGACCACGGTGTCGATGCGCTTTGGCTTGCGGCCGGCCTCGTCGTACTCGACCGTCACCTGAGTTTTGCCGTCGGGACGCAGATAGTCCACAAGACCCTGCTTGCGAACCTCGGTCAGGCGCTTGGACATCTTGTGCGAGAGTGAGATGGCCAGAGGCATCAGCTCCGGCGTTTCGTCGCAGGCGTAGCCGAACATCATGCCCTGGTCACCCGCGCCGTTGTCGAGGTCGCTCGCGCCGCTTTTCCTTGTTCTCATAGGAGTTATCGACGCCCATGGCGATGTCGCCGCTCTGCTCGTCGATGTTGGAAATAATGCCGCAGGTATCGCAGTCGAAGCCGTACTTGGCGCGGTCATAACCGATCATCCCGGATAACTTCCCGGGCGATCTTGGGAATATCCACGTAGCAGCTGGTGGTGATCTCGCCCATGATGTGGACAAGGCCGGTGGAGACAGTCGTCTCGCAGGCGACGCGGCCGTTGGGGTCTTTTCCAGAATGGCGTCGAGCACCGCGCGTCGGAGATCTGGTCGCAGATCTTATCGGGATGTCCCTCGGTAACGGACTCGGAGGTGAATAAACGTTTTGCCATGGTTATTTTTCTTCCTTTCTTTTGTTGGGAAAAAAAAAAATACTCTGTCGAACCGACAGAGTATCGCGCTTTCTGCTCTTCCTCATCTTTCGATTCGTTCGTCGGATTTGGCACCTTGCCTCTTCGGGCAGGTTGTCGTGGTGTCATAGGGCCGATCCCTCAACCACTCTCGATGAAGTATTCACTTGTGGCTTTCGCCGAATCGTATTCTACCATGTTTGTGCGTTTTGTCAAGTGACATTTCCCCAAAAACGCCCTAAATCGACACAAAAATGCGGTGCTCTTGCAATTTTTGAAAAAAAGTGCGTATATTGAGGAAACTTTGCACACAAAATCTATTCGACAGGAGCTCGTTTGCGATGGTCTTCAGCAGTGCCAGCTTTCTTGTTTTCTTTCTTCCCTGCCTGCTCGTTCTTTATTTTATGGTGCCGCGGCGGTACCGCGGGCACGGAAATTTCATCCTGCTCGCGTTCAGCCTCGCCTTCTACGCCTGCGGCGGGCCGAAGTTTTTGCTGCTCATGCTGCTCTCCATCGTCATCAACTACTGCTGCGGGCTCCTCGCGGGGGCAAAGCACCGTCCCGCCGTCCGAAAGGCAGGCGTGACGCTCGCAGCCGTGCTGGGGCTCGCGCTTCTGGGCTGGTTCAAGTACGCGGGCTTCTTCGGTGAGATGCTCCACGCTCTGCTGCCCGTCATTCCGGTGCCGCAGGTAACGCTGCCCATCGGCATCTCATTTTTACCTTCCAGGGTCTCAGCTATGTGATCGACGTTTTACCCGCGATGCTGCCGCCGTGCAGAAAAATCCGCTCAAGCTCGCGCTCTATATCTCGTTTTTCCCCCAGCTCGTCGCCGGTCCCATCGTGCGCTACACCACCGTCGCGGAGGAGATCGACGAGCGGCATGAGTCCGTCTCCGAATTCTCCGCCGGCGCGGTGCGCTTTCTCTTCGGCCTTGCTAAGAAGATGCTGCTCGCCAACGCTGTCGCGCAGATCGCCGACGCCGCCTTTTCCGCCGTCTCCCCTCGGTGGCCCTTGCGTGGCTCGGCGCCGTCGCCTACACGTTTCAGATTTATTTCGACTTTTCCGCCTATTCCGACATGGCCATCGGCCTGGGCCGGATGTTCGGCTTCCACTTTCTGGAGAACTTCGACTATCCCTATGTCTCCCGCAGCGTCACCGAGTTCTGGCGGCGGTGGCATATTTCGCTCTCTACCTGGTTCCGCGACTATGTGTATATCCCCTCGGCGGCAACCGCTGCTCCCGCGCGCGCAATATTCTGAACCTCTTCATCGTCTGGGCGCTCACGGGCCTCTGGCACGGGGCCAACTGGACATTCATCGCCTGGGGGCTTTGGTTCTTTGTGCTGCTCATCGGCGAAAAGTTTCTCTGGGGTAAGGGCTCTCGCGCCTTCCGTCTCTTTTGCAGCATGTCTACGCCATGCTGCTCGTCATTTTGAGCTGGGTACTCTTCCGCGCGGACGATATCGGCGCTGCGGCGGTACATGGCCGCGATGTTCGGCCGCGCCCCCGCCCTCTGCGACAGCCGCGTCGTGTATTACGCGCTGGAATTCTGGCCGGAGCTGCTGCTCTGCTGCATTGCTGCCCTGCCGGTCAAAAACCTGCTCGAAACGGCGCTTGAAAAAGCGTAACAGCAAGCTCTCCCGCGGCATCCTCATCGTGGGGCCGAAGCTCGCCTCCCTGCACTGCTCGCGCTTTTCCTACTGCAGGCTCGTCACGGGCTCGTTCAATCCTTTTATCTATTTCCGCTTCTGAAAAAGGAGGTGTCTGCGCATGAAACGTATCTGTGAATGGGCGATGGCCTTGCTCTTTTCCGGCGTGCTGCTCGTCCTGATGGCCGCGACCATCCTGCTGCCGAAGGAGCGCTACTCCTACTACGAAAACCGCAACCTCTCCGCCTTCCCCGAGATCACGGCGGAATCGGTCCTCAGCGGTCAGGTCTTCGACGACCTCGAGACCCTGTTCTGCGACTACGCCGCCTGGCGAACTCCCGCGCTCAAGGCCGTCACATGGGCCGATCTGAACGTTTTCCGCCGTCCCGTGGTCAACGAGACTGTCGTCACGGACGATGTCCTGCTGCCGCAGCTTTACGATCCCGCCATGAGCGATGACGACATCCGCGCGCAGGCAAAGCTCGTCGCGGAGGACAACGCCGCGCTGCAAAAAGCAGGTCGAATCCTACGGCGGGCATTACTGCTATGTCGCCGTTCCGTGCCAGTATGTCTACTATGAGGACAGCTACCCCGCCTATCTCACGAACCGCTCGCGCTATACCGACCTTGAGCTCTCCGCACTGACGGAGGAGATGAACGCGCAGGGCGTGTGCTCCTCGACATGGGCCCTGTTTTCGACTCGCTCGGCCATCCGCCCGAGTTCAGCTCGCGGGTGGACAACCACTACGGTCTTCTTGGCGCGTATGAGACCTACCGTGCCGCCGTGCAGAAGATAAACGGCGACTATGGCCTCGCGCTCTCCTTCCCCGAAGAGGGCACGGATGTGACGTTTTCCGCGCTGCCCAACCCCCTACATGGGCTCGCGCACGCGCAAGCTGCTCGGCCTGCGCGGCAACGATGAAAAGCTCCTCACGGCCTCGTTCGCCGAGGACATCCCCTTCACCCGCCTTGACAACTGGCAGGAGGTGGCCTCCGCAGTCTACGCCCTTCCCGCCACCGAGGATGAAGCCCTGACCTACGGTCTCTACATGGGCGGCGACATTGCCGAGACGGTCATCCGAACCGACCGCCCCGCTCTCCCAACGCCCTGATCTTCGGCGACAGCTTCACCAACGCCGTGGAGAGCCTCGCCTATTACAGCTTCGACGAGATGCGCTCTGTCGACCTGCGGCACTATAAGACGCAGAGCATCAGCGACTATATCGCCGCCTATCAGCCCGACGTCGTCATCTGCATCCGCGATTACGAGGCGCTCCCTCGCGCAGCGACAACGGCGGCCCTCCTGACTTCGCAAGGAGGTCTTTTATGACCGTCTCCTTTCCGATCATTTTACGTATCAAAGCTGCTGCGCTTTGTCGCGCCCAGCATTTTGATGATGATCATCACCTCTATTTACAGCATTGTCGACGGCTTTTTTCGTCTCGAACTTCGTCGGCAAAAATTCGTTTGCCGCGCTGAACCTCATCTTTCCCGTCATCATGGCGCTCGCCGCCGTCGGCTTTACGATCGGCACGGGCGGCAGCGCGCTCATCGCCAAAACGCTCGGCGAGGGCAAGCCCAGGAAAGCGAACGAGATCTTCTCCATGCTCGTCATCGTGCTTACCGCCGGCGGCGCGATT
>VOFB01001445.1_pt1 | contig 10421 bp, 16 predicted proteins | sample 5384141 | NCBI WGS metagenome assembly VOFB01 (sample SAMN12384721, study PRJNA508395) | human gut metagenome | isolation source: healthy gut A | host: Homo sapiens
GGCAAGTACCTGTAAATAGTCTCGATTGCCGATGTTGTCGATCGGCTTGTACTTAGCATCCGCAACAATTCGCGCCTCGCTATTTCGGCTAATGAAATCCGGATAAATCAGTCCCACATTCCTGTTGAACAACCTCTGCGCGCCCGCGCCGTTCTTGTTCATCGGGTGATAGAATGTACCTTTGATGAGTGAGTTAATATACTCCTCCCACAGCCATGCACCGTCAAACAAAATGCCGTATATCTGCCTCGCTCCCGTGCCAATTTGATGTTTTGGTGTCGGAGGATTAAGAGACACAATCTTTGTAATGCGAGATATTCTCTGAAATAAGCGTGGCGGACGGTATTCTTTTTGTTCTGCTCAATGATTTTCTGCCGGTCATAAGGCTCATATCCGGGAGTCGCATTTATTACGAGTTTCACCTCATCTTTTGCTTTGACAAGCAGCTTGTTCCCATAGGGCTTTCTCTTGATAAACTCTATGGTATGCCGTACCAACTCCATTAAGCAGTTATCATAAGAAAACTCCCGCTGACTATATGCAATCTTTCCTACAAATGGAGTGTTTTCCTCTATATGTCTTGCAACATCAATCGTGCCTTTTACATTTCCATCATTGTACCTGTGGCGGATATACTTTTTGAACAAGCCCTTCCGCATCGCTGCTTTGAGGTAATACGGAAACAGAAACAGAAAGAAATTGAACAGCCGATTGTCCTGATTGGCATCTGCATCCAAATTTACGATATTTGGGAAATCCAGAACTTTGTCCAAAAGGTATTGGAAGAAATAGTCCTCACTTCCTCCGCAGAAGCGGGACTCGATAATAAGACGCTCATCGCCGTAACCGAGAAAGCCCATCACATTGCCGGAGCGATAGGTGTCATTCACGCTTTGGAGGATCATCTGGTCTTGTGTAATATCCTCTGCATCTTTTACGAGTTTCGGGAAATACGAATACGCCTTCACGCTCAAGTTGTTCCAACGTTTTATCTGCAATTTTACCTGTCAGCTTCGCTACTTGAGAAAAGACATCTTTTTTCTGCTGGGAGTTATCCTTGATCCTGAGCAGCTTCATTCGCATCACCTCTGGCGGGTTTCTGATAGCCGTATGCCCTTGCGAACCGATTCATAATTCCTTCCTCACCGTACATTCCCTGAATGTATTCCTGTAGGAGCGGTTGCAAATAATCAGTCCAAAGTTGGTCAAAATCAAGTGTTTTCAACTTCAGGAAGTAAGACGCTCCGATCTGGATAATTTTCATTCAGATCCTCGACCTCTGCGATTGCCTTATTGAGCGCAGCCATCCTTCTGATTGCCTCAGCCTCCAACTCCTCGTTTTCCAGCGACGCAAGCATCTCAAGGCGCTCATCCGCTCTGAGTTCTACGAATCGGAAGCGACGACGCATGGCAAAATCAAAGCTGTCCACAGAGCGGTCAATATCGTTCATGGTGCCGATGATATAGACATTTTCAGGAATATAGAGCTTTTCGCCGGGGTCAGAGTGCAGATTAGAATATTGCGTGGAGATTTCTCCGGCTTTGCCGCGATAACCGGGATCTATTGCAAAGAACAATTCACCGAAAATCTTTGAAATTTCACCGCGGTTGATTTCATCTATAATGAATATGTATTTTTTCAGTTCCTCCTGTTTTGCCTTTGCTTTTGAAACTGTACTTTTCTTCGCTTTGATTGCTTTATAGATAGCAAAGTCATAGGAGTATCCTTGTGTAGCAAACGTCTTTCCGAAAAAGGACGTGATATCCTTTATTTTTTCAAACTTCTGCCCGGATTCCAGCATCTTCCGAACTTCATCCAAACTCAGAGCAAGCCTGTTGACAGATGCGTTTCCGGGAATGGAAATATGGATATGCCCGTCATCCACGCCGGTAATGGTAAATTCATTTCCATTGATCGTCTTAAATGTGTCAACGCCAAACTCAACGCCGGAGAAAAACTCTGTCATGGATTCTTGAACCGTGACTTCCTTTTCTACGGTTTCTCTGGATTTTTGGGAGTCCTCATAGTTCTTTCTGGCACGGGCAACAAACTTCTTGAAAATGCCGTCCTGCAATTCAAAGCCCATTGTCCCATCATCATTGATTTTCGGTCTTAGTCCTTCAACAAAATCAGAGTAGTCATAACTCGGATGGAACTGAACGAACTCAACCTGCTTTTTCTGCTCGTCAGTAAGAAGTGTGTAATCGTCAAAGTACCCATTGCTGATGATGTCCACAGCGATTTCTTTGGCAAGATAAGATTTTCCGGTACCGGGCGCACCTCTGAAAATCAGATTTTTTGATTCAATCAGCATGGAAGAAAACGGATTTCGGTATCCCTTGAACTGTTGAACAAGCTCTTCCTGAATAGCGGCTTCCGTTTCTGCCGCTGCGGTTTCCTTCTCATCTTTTTCGCGGTATGTCAAAATAAACTGATCTCCCGATTCACCGAAACGCTTCAAACATTCCTGAACGAAGATAATCGTAGAGAAGATATTCCAGCAATAGATAACAAACTGCCGTCCGTTGTCATAGCCGTATGTCAGGTACTCTATTGTGTTGCGGTGTTTCTTGAAATCGTCAACACTCGCATAAATACCTCTGATTACGTCGCTGTCCGGGTTATATTTGCAGACAGGGAAGTTCTCCTTGTCCTCAACCGATAATGCAGCAAGCTGCTTCTCGAACACCTGACAGGCAATGCGGGGCAAGGTTTGATTGGAATTTCTTCTTTCGCCTTTGCTGTAGGCTCGCTTGATTACGTCTCCATTTGCCCTCTTGAAACAGGCATCCAGCGGCTTATAGTTATCACCGAGGCTCAGATTATCCATTGTAAAGCGTTCATCTGTTGACTCGACGCTTTCGGCAGTAATAGATAACTCAAATTTTTCTTGCTGCTTAGTCTCGATGGAGAAGCCAAGACTTTCCAGATAGTTCTTTGCGTCAACGCTGTTAAAGGATTCTGTCAAAATATCCGTGCTGTTTGCCAAATGGTCAGCAACGGCTACCACATACTTCGGCGGATATTTTTTCCCATCCTCAGACACAAGTACATATTTTACGCTTGTATTATGTTCGAGAACTCCGTTCTCGTCGATAAATTTCAGGGCATCAATAACATCCTGCTTTTTCAGCTTTGGTATAGCCATGCTGCACCTCCTCGAAAGTGTGTACACATTATATCACAAGGATAGCTCTGTTTTCAATACAATACCCAGAATTTATCGCCCTAAAATGTAACTTTTCTACGAATATAAGCTGATTTTCAGTTTCCCCAGTGTCGAACATACTCTGCATCGAAATACCCCTCTATCGACTTTGCGGTTTTGTGGGGTATTTTGCACGACCGCAAATATGCGCACTTCCCAGCGAACCGTATACCTTATACAGCGATTCGCTGTTTCACAAAGGAACTGCATGAGAGCGATAACTATTTCACCCTTTTCGCTATCCTTGCTTTTCAGCGCAAAAAGTCGGTGATTCTCAACCCTTAGATGTACAAAACAGGCGGCACCCAACCGAAGTTGAGTGCCGCCTGTTTTGTTGTCCAATCCTGCTTAGCAGATGCCGATTTTGTAGTTTTCTCAAATTTGTCTTATCGGCACACGGCAAATCTGTCTCCGTTTTTTACAGGAAGCCTTCGGTAAGGGGACGGAGCTGAGCATGGCGGTAAACGATCTGACCGTAGCCCCCGTGGCCACCGCATTTCTGGGGCAGTTTCTCAGCACCGATTACTTTGCAGCCAGCCGGGATCTGCTGCTTGCATCGGCAATCGGAGCAGCTGCTGCACCAGATCGATCTGACAGGACTGGTGTAAAATGGAACTGCTGCAATTTGAAATAACCAACGCCGGAACGCTGGGCAGCCGCTGGACACCCCCCGCCCCGGAAACAAAAAGGCCTCCTCCCTGCCCGGAGCCGCACTGGCAGCTCTCTTGCAGGAGGAGGATGACGAGGATGATTGGGGCGGCGATGCTCCCGACATGAGCGCAGAGTTTGCACGGCTCGGCCATCTGAACGAAGAGGCCGACACCGATGCCCTGCCCCTGACAGCCGATTTTGCCCCTCTGCCGGACGGCTCTCTGGCGCTGGTGCGCTGGCCCCGGCTGGCACGGCCTGCTGTGGTACCCGACACTGTAGAAGGCCGCACTGTCACCGCCATTGCCGCTACCGCCTTTGCTGCCAGCCATCTGGATGAGAGCTGCTTTGCGCAGTTCGGGCAATCGCCTATCAGTTTCAGCATCTTTTGTATGCGAATGGGCCGCGCAGTCACCACCGAAACGCTGGACGAAGGCGGGCCGACTTCCGTCACACTGCCGGACAGCATCACTCACATTGGTCCCTACGCGTTCTACCACTGCACAAATCTGACTTCCATCACCCTGCCGGATGCCATTTCCGCCCTGCCTGCCGGTGTATTCGGTGACTGCAGCCGCCTTACCAGCGTCCATCTGCCAGAGCAGCTACAGACTCTGGGCTATCTGTGCCCCCACAGCTTAAAATGCTGGGCGCTCACAGCTTCAACAGTTCCGGTCTGGCGACCCTGACCGCCCGGGATGCTGGGTGTGAAAATTGGAGCCGTACGGTCACTGTGGCTGTGTCTGCATTTGACCACACTGCCGCATTGCTCTGGCTGAAAAAGGCCGATGTTTCCGGCCATGGTGGCGCGGTGGGTCTACCCGTGGCCCGGGATAAAATTCTGGCAGGCGATGCCTGTTCGAGCCATCCTGCGGGGGTACCGGTGCTGTTCTTCACCCAGCCGATGCCTTACTTTTGACCAACTGGCCCGGGACGCGTTCCGGCTGGATTTCGGCCCGTATGGCGCTGGCTCGGCTGGAAGCCCTGCAGGGCTTTCCCCGCCGACCGCCAGTGGTACGAAACATTTATTTTGATATTACAAACAAGCCAGACCGGCGGGTCTGAAACTTGTTTGCTATTCTTCTGAGTGGGCGTGGAGGAAAAGTGCTCCCACCAGCATAACCTCAAAAGCTGTGGGCCTTTTTGTTGACTCGTCCTTTCTCTATTTGTCGCTCTGCCTGTATCTCCTCCACCAGCGGCAGATAGTCGGCTTCCAGTATTTCCGGTATAGCGGCTGCTGCAGCTGCCGGAAGTTCTGCATTTCTTCTTCCGGGCAGCGGCAGTTCCTGGCACCCGCCAGCGTACCGCAAGGCATGTTTCCTCCTGTGCCCAGAGCTGGCGCTCATTACTGCGCCGATGCGGGCGCATACCTGCGAGATCGCCGGTATTCCTCCGGCCCAGTGCATCCCATGTGCGGCCAGTAGCTTCTGCACCTCCGGTACGCGGCTGTGCTTTCATCGGCGTAGTACCGTGCCACCTCAGTGCTCCATGGAATAGTAAGTTTAGCCAGTTGTTTTCGGCGGCATCCGATCTGCGGTCTCAAGCGCCGAGTACACATCGCTGTACGCCGTGGTCTCCGGCACTGCACCCAGCAGGCGGATCGTGTCGTCGCGATACGCGAATCCTGCACGCGGATGGTCTTGCCCTGCAGATCGTTCGGGCTGCGCACCGGCCTGACGGGCATAAAACAGCGGGCACCCGCGTCGTACCAACTCAGGCCCACCCTTCCCTGCGCAGCAAAGTCCCTGCAAAAACTCTGTCCCGATGCTGCCGTCCAGCACGCGCCACATGTGGTCGGCATCCCGGTAGAATACGGCAGCAGCAGTACGTTGAGCCGGGGCAGATCGTCCAGGCCACCGCCGAGAGTGACACACGGCAAAATCTATGCCGCCAATGGCAAGCTGCTCCCACACTTGCTGCTCTGAGCCGTACTCGCCGTTCGCTTTGACCTGAAAGCCCAGCCCGGCTAAAAAGTCCGTCTGCGCATGGTGTCTCCCTCCCTTTTGCAGATAGTAACCTTCAGATGGGCAGGAACAGCGGGTGAAGATGAGGATGGCCGGGGTCACATCCATAAAGGTACCGGATACCAGCAGGATCACGTTCATGATGAGCAGGATGATGTACTTGTTGCTGGTCAGGCTCAGCAGGGCTGCCGCCACAGCATCCGGGATCTGCAAAAGGCCATGACCCAGCCCAGAATATTGGAAACGCCAACAGGAAGACGACCATGCCGGACATCTTGGCAGAGTCCACAATGATCTTCCACAGGCTCTTGAGGTTGATGGAGCGGTAGCAGAATGCCAGGATGAGAGCGTAGACCACGGCAATGGCGGAACCTTCGGTGGCAGAGAACACACCGCCCACGATGCCGCCGATGACCACGATGATCAGGGACAGGGAAGGCAGAGCGCGCAGGGTGCAGATGCCAAGATTTTTCCAGTCAAACTTGCCGGGGGTGCCTTTATAGCCCAGCTTGACCGCCAGCAGCACACCCACCACGCAGCAGCACAGCGCCCAGATGATGCCGGGAATGTAACCGGCCATGAACAGCGCAACCACAGAGGTTCCGCCGGACGCCAGCGAGTAGGTGATCAAGGCGTTGGACGGCGGGATCAGCAGGCCGGAGCAGGAGGAAGCGGCGTTGGTGGCAGCGGTAACGGCGGGGGTCGTAGCCCTGCTCGTCGGCACCGTCGCGGATCATGGAGCCAACAGCAGCAGCCGCAGCAGATGCAGAGCCGGAGATGGCACCGAACAGAGCGTTGGTGCCGATGTTGGTCACCAGCAGTGCGCCGGGCATCTTGCCCAGAATGGCCATGACGAAATCCACCAGACGCTTGGCGATGCCGCCCTGATTCATGATGTTGCCGGCCAGAATAAAGAACGGGATGGCGGTCAGGCTGAACTTGCTCATGCCACAAAGGTGCGCTGGGCAGCGGTCAGCACGGCAACATTCAGGTCAATGGAAGAAAGGATGGCAGTCAGAGAAGAGACTGCAATGGCGTACGAGATGGGCACGCCAGGAACAGCAGCACCAGCAGCACTGCCAGAATTACGAGTAACGCTTGAATTGCCACAGCTTAGTCCTCCTTGTTTTCCTTGTCAGCATCGGCAGCCATTTCGGCTTCCACTTTTGCAAAGTCTGCATCCTCCGGGGTATCCAGACAGATGGAGCCGTTTGCAATGCCGATAATGTTCAGCACGGAATACACCAGAATGATCACGCCGCAGATGGGCATGACCCAGTAGAACACGCCCACGGCTACGCCCAGTAAATAAAGTTGACGTGCTGCTCATTCTCGGCCTTATCTTTCGCCTCAGCCACAGCATCCTCCCAGGCGTCCTGCTCGGTGCGCTTCACGATCTGGAAACCCTCTTCAAAGATCGCGCGCTCCTCATCGCTGAGTTCGTTCAGGAAGGCGTAGTTTGCCACCAGCGCATCCGGCACCATCTGGTGCATATCGTAGGAGTAATACTTGCAGATATCGCCGTGACCGTTATCGGTCAGAGCCAGCTCGTTGTTCTCGGCACCATCCAGAATACCGGCCTGTAGTGCGGTGTACACATCGCCGAAGCCCATGGGCGTAGCGGTGCCGCCCAGCAGACGCATCATTTCCACATTGGTGGGCGACTGCTGCACGCGGATCTTCAGACCCTTCAGGTCGGAGGGCTGGTTGATGGGGGTCTTGATGGTGTAGAAGTTGCGGGTGCTTAAGCATCCAGCCATGCCACCGTTTCCAAACCGGCCTTGGAAGTGGTCTTGAAAATGGGGTCCGTCACCTCGTGGTCATCCATCGCCTCGTGGTAGGCTTCTACGCTAGAGAACAGGTAAGGCAGGTTGAAGATTTGGTATTTGGCACTGAAGGTCTCCATGATGGCAGTGGACGCCACCACAAAGTCGATGGCACCGGTCTGGGTCAGCTGCACCATTTCGGTCTGGGAGCCCAGCAACTCGCTGGGGTACACCTCCACACGGTACTTGTCGCCCAGCTTCTCGTTGATGTAGTTGGCAAAGGCTTCCAGTCCCAGATGATCCGGGTGGGTCTGGGACTGCACATGGCCGATGCGCACAATCTTGCGGTCATCACCGGTGCCGACGCCGCAGCCGGTAAGCATCATGCTGCTGGTCAGTGCGCCGCGCCCATCAGCGACAGGAATCTTCTTCTCTTCATGAATGGCATCCTCTCTTTTCGCGTTTTTTCTATGATTTTATTTTAACAACTCGTTCATTTTTGCGAAACCGGATTATTTTGTGAACCGCAGGACTATTTTGTCATTCTTGTATCCAAGTACAATTTTTGTGTTTTTGGACGAAAGAAACTGGCAAAAATAAAAAGCACCTGTTCCTCTCCTGCTGACAGGCAGGAAAGAACGGGTGCTTCTTTTGATTCGATTTATCCTTGTGCCGCTTTTTTTCCGCTGCGGCTACGCGGTATTCCGAAGGGTCTGGCCGGTCAGGCGCTTGAACACCCTTGTAAAATAGTTGGCGTCGCTGTAACCCACAGCAGCGCCGATATCCTTCAGGCTCAGGCGCGGGTCCAAAATCAGCTGGCGCGCCTTGCTCACCCGGTATTCGTTCAGGTAGGCCGAAAAGTTTACCTTAAAACACTGCTTGAACAACTTGCAGAAGTAGGCGATGGCATCCTCCACCGCGAATACCAGTTCCTGCTCGTTGTAAGGCTTGAGCAGATAGTCCATCGCCCGTACAGAGATCGCCTGCCGTGCATAGTCGAACTTATCAAAGCCGGTCAGGAACAGGATGGCGCAATTTCTGTCTGTTTCTCGGATCTTGCGCGCCACCTCCAGCCCGGTGAGACCCGGCATTTCAATGTCCAGCACAGCCACCTGCGGCGCTTCGCGGGCAAAATTTCCAGAGCCTCTCTGCCGTTTTTGGCTTCATACAGACAGATCAGGTCTCCCAGATACTTCTGCAAAGTCCGGCACAGCACCTTGCGCTCGATCAATTCATCCTCTGCCACCAGCAATTTGCACTTCACGAAAGCGTCTCCTCCTTTTCTTCCGACTGCTGCGTCTGCGGGAGCTCAAACCGCACCACAGTACCGCAGTCTGCGCGGCTGTATATCTGCATTTTTCCGCCCGGATACAGCATCCCGATGCGGCGGGAAATATTGCCAAGGCCAATGCTGCGTCCGGTCTGCTCGCTCTGCGCAATTTTAGTTTGCACAGCGTCCAGTTCCTCTGAGGTCATTCCCTTGCCGTTGTCCGCGACCGTGAGCACCAGCACATTGCCCTGCATCCATGCCCGCAGCAGGATGCGTCCGCCTTCCTCGCGGGACTTGAGCCCGTGCGAGTAAGCGTTTTCCACCACCGGCTGCAGCATAAAGGACGGCACCAAAACCGCAGCAGGCTGCACCCGGATGCTTTTTTTCTACGGCAATGCGTCCATCGAACCGCATCTGCTGCAAATAAATGTAGTCCTCCAGCCCGTCCAGTTCCTCTTCCAGCGTGATCTGCTGGCGCTTGGTGCGCAGGTTGTGCCGGAACAAACTGCCCAAATGCACGATCATCTGGTCGGTGGTGGCAGCATCCTCCAGCCGCGCCATACAGGAGATCATGTTCAGGGTGTTGAACAGAAAATGCGGATTCACCTGACTTTTGAGCACCTCCAGCCGGGTGTGCTCCAGATCTTTTTCCAGTGCAAGGTTCCGCACCTCTTCCCGGTGCAAAGCCTGCTGGGTGGTCAGCTGCTGCGCCATGGCGTGCTTCATCTGGTTGAACGTCCCGGTCAGCCGCCCCACTTCGTCGCTGCTTTTCACCGGAAGATCCGGGCTTGAAAGATCCCCTCGGCAATGCTGCGGGAGGCCTGTGCCAAGCGCAGCAGCGGACGCACCACCGCGCGGCTCAGCACCAGGATGAGCAGCAGCATCAGCGCGGCTGCCGTCAGGAACAGCCCCAGATACAGCCACGGCAGATGCCGGATGTGAGCCGCCGTGCTGCTGTAAAGGGCATTTTCCTGTTCCAGCGTGGCCTGCGTCAGCCGCAGCGCATACTCGGCAAGGTAGTCTTGCAGCGCCATCACATGGTACATCTGTTCAATGTAGGTATCTGCCGAGGGGGAAAGCTGCAAAAAAGCATCCCGCTCCTGCCGATAGCCCGCATACCCTTGCAAAAGGTTCCATGTACGGGCATAGCGTTCTTCACCGCAGCACAAGCCCCATGACCTCCGTGGAATCTCCGGCACGGGCCCCTGCCTACGAGGCAGCGGTGCGGGAGAACAAAAAGAAAAAGGAATTGCAGGAAGATGAAGCACCTCCACGAGGGCGGCTGCCCCGGCTCCCGGATGCGGATGCTGGAACAGCCGGAGACCGCTGCCGAAAGTGCAGTTGCCGCCCCTGTGCTGCAGCGGTCTCCCGCCTGCGCAACTGGCCGGTGCACCTGCAGGTCAAGCTGGCACCTGTTCATGCGCCCTTTGAAGGGGGTGCAAAGCTCCCTGATTACGGCGGACTGCACGGCCTATGCCTACGCCAATTTCCATCAGGGTTTATGCGCGGCAGGTGACCCTTATCGGCTGCCCAGAGCTGGATGCTGTGTGGATTACAGCGAAAA
>VOFB01001838.1_pt1 | contig 10415 bp, 14 predicted proteins | sample 5384141 | NCBI WGS metagenome assembly VOFB01 (sample SAMN12384721, study PRJNA508395) | human gut metagenome | isolation source: healthy gut A | host: Homo sapiens
GCTGGCGGCAAACACGAAATAGTAGCTGGCGATGCGGAAGAGCATCGAGGGTGCTCATGGCTTCGCCACTGGTCATAAAGCTGCTGAACACCAGCAGAAAGGCCGTTTCAATGGAGCCCATGCCGCTACGTTGGGCAGGGCGTTGGAAAGGAAGAGCATCAGGCTGGTGAGCAGCTGTACCTGCCAGAAGCTCAGCCCGCAGGAAAGCCCCATGAACCGGATGCAGAACCACGGCAGGGTGAACATCAGAAACAGCTTGAGGGTCTGCACGGCAGGATGCGGGCACAGCGGCCCCTTGTCGGCCAGCAGGAGGCGGCTCTCGGTGGCCAGGGTATTCAGCTGCTCCAGCCACTTTTCCCGGCGGGTCTGCCACGGTTCCGTTTTGGGCAGAAAGCCCATGGCCCAGCGGGCCAGCCGCTGCACCAGCGGCGAGACACAGAGCAGCACCAGCGTCACGATGACCAGCGCCACCACGCAGTAGGCGGCGGGCAGATAATTCATCACACCGGTGGTGTTGGCGGCAAGCCACCTGTGCTGCAACAGCAGCATCACCGTGGCATACAGCAGCACGGTGGTTTTGTGGAACACGTACTGCAGGGTCATCAGGCCCACACCGGGGTAGCGGCAGGCCGCAGTGGTAAGATAGTAGGACTCCATGGGCACCGGCCCGGCACCCAGGCAGACCACGTTGCCAAAGGTGCCCACAAAGGCGGCATCCATGCCGCGCCGCAGGGTGAAGCCCGGCAGGCGGCAGCGGATGATGAGCCAGCAGGCGCAGCCCCAGCAAGCAAAGGGGTAGCGCGGTCGAGATTTCGGCCGATGGCCAGCACCAGCAGCACCTGCCAGAATCGCCTTTTGCGGGAGGAGCTGGGCCAGGGCGGTCGAGATCTCGGCCCAGTGATTTTCTGCTGAAGATGAAAAACCACTACGCAGGTCAGCGCCAGCATCCACCAGCAGAGAAAGGACAGGCCTTTTGCGGGAGGGCTGAGAGAGGGGTTGATTGTCTGTTCCATGGGACAAGGTTACTTTTTCGCCTTTCACGATACTGCTTTTAAAAGTATAACACGGCATTCTGAACCGGCCAGCTCTTTCCAGGTGTTCAATGGCGTGCTCCGCAGGACAATAGCTGCTGCGGGTCGTCGGATGATAAAAAAGATGTTCCGCCCCTCGGAAATGAGCCGGCGGTGCCGATTGTTTTGACACATGGATGGCTTGCCGAAGATCGGACCCTCGGTGACAAAGGTGGGCATGGGGTCATTGCGGGAACAAGACCAAACAAAGGTGCACTGCTCCATCAGGCTCCGGATCTCGTCACGGGTGAGCCGCTTGCAATAGAACACGTTTTCCGGGTAGTCTGCGGTCAGGGTGCGGACGGAGTCCATCATCGGCCTTGTCAGCGGCCTGGCCCACAAAGCTGGAAGGGGCTTTTTTCCGCACCTCGGGCGGCAGCAGGCGGATGGCCTTGCAGAAGATATCGTGGCCCTTGCGGCGCTTGCGGCGCTGTGCCCACAAAAGGAGCCCGGGCCACCGTGGCAAACAGAGGGCGGCCGCGGTTGTAGCCTGATCGGTGCGGACAAAGTTCTCTGCCGCGTAATCGGGCAGGCCGTAGATGAGCGGCCAGATCTGAATTTGGGCCGCACGGCGTGCATGGCGTTGGCGGTGGCGTGGCTGCCCACCGGTAGACCTGACATTCTCCCCAGCTGGGTGGGAATCGGTGGGCAATGTGGGGATAGCCTGCAAAGGCATCGTGGAGCCACCACAGCACCGGCACGGCGGTGCCGCTCAGGGCACGGACGGCCCGGGCCATGACCACCGTGTTGACGATGACGAAGTCGGCACAGAGAGCCATGCCCCAGGCATCGGAGACATTGCGGCAGGACGACCGGGTGATGACCGAGGCCCCGGCATCCAGGAAGAGATGCAGGGAGCCGCCGTCACTGGGGCCCAGCACCAATACCTCATACCCCATGCTGCGCAGCACCGGCACGGCACTCACCAGCACGATGGGTGCGCCGGTCATATCCAGCACATGGCTCATAATAAAGGCGCGTTTGCCGTGGGCCGAGAACGCATCCTCGGCGCAGATGTCCCGCTCGTAGTGGAGCAGAGCCTGTGGGATGAGAGCGGGTTTAGTGCAGAGCTGCGCGGCCAGCGCCAGCAGCTCGGGCACATTTTCGGGGTCCTTGGCGGCGGCGCGGCAGCGCTCCAGCAGGGGGCGGCTGACGAGGGCGCAGCGGTTCTGCGCCTGCAGCGGCTGGCTCTGATAGAGGGCAGTCGCCCCGCCAAAGCCGAACACAGCGTTGCAGACGGCGTAATCCGCCCCATCCTGCAGGGCTTTGGCAAAGTACATCAGGGCGGTGGACATCAGCTCCACGTCCTCGGCGGCCAGAAGCACGCCGTCCACGCTTGCGGTCAGTTCCCCGTCCAGCCGGTCCACCAGCCGGAACTTGCGGTGCAGCTGGTCAGTCAGGGTGGCTTTCAGGGCCGTGCTGCGGGCCGATGCGCAGACCAGCAGATAGGTGCTCTGGGTGTTATAGGTACTCCTGCAGGGCCAGCTGACGCTGCTGCAGGGGTGTAATTGCATGGCTGTTCCTCCGTTCCGCTTCTCAGTTTCCACGGTGGAACAGGCGCATCAGGCTGCGGATGGAGCAGTGAGCTTCCAGCTTTGCTGGAAAGCACGTTTTCCAGCGAGGTCTCGTAGGCATTGCTCCGGGCCTGCAGGTCGGCCAGTTTTTCTGGCACAACGTGTGCGCATCCTGAGCCGCGGTCGTCTGAGAAGGGAAAGGTTGGTGATGCAGCAGGCAATTCACCGGGATCGAGCCGCAGGCCCTGCGGCGGTCACGGGCAGCCTGAACACAGCCGACAACACCGTGGGTCAGCTTCGTCGGTGGTGGAGTCGGGCGCGGTCAGGTAATCATTTTCCGAAAAGCCGGAAGCCGCCGTAGCATCAAATAGGGGAGGGTGGCCGGCAGGGAGGTGGGGAGTCGATCACGTTCTGCAGCAGGATGGGCCGCAGCGGGTGGTCTGCCCAGCGAGCTGCGAACAGACGCCACGGAATGGCTGATAAGCTCCAATAGAGGCAGGGTGTGGATGCATTCTCCTCATTTTATATAAATACTTCAGCGGGGAGTTGCGCTCGATGGCCTGGGTGGCCGCAAACGCTGCTGGGGCGGGTAATCACGGTGAGCCAGGGAGCGGGCCGTGAGCTCCACGGTGGCGGCATCGCAGAAGATGCTCAACGGGCCCACTCCCGGCCCCAATGGCCTGATGGAGTGGGCTCCATGATGCAACGTGGCCTGGGTACGCCGTGGGTGACCCCCGCGGGAAGATATTCAGGATGGCGTCCAGCAGGACCCAGCCGATCAGCAGCGAGAGCAGATACCACATGGGGCCGGTGGAAAAGAACTGCTGCCCGGCATAGGTGGTGGTGTGGGGCAGCCCCAGTGAAAGCCGCCCGGCCACCTTTGAGGGTCTCGTAGGTGGCGTGGGGAAGTAATGGAACAGGCTGTAATGGATGATAAAATGGAACACGTGGTGGCAATGCCGTATAGATGTAAGGCTTGAGCAGCGCTCTGAGCTGCTGCTGGATGCACTTGCCGATGGAGCTGCGGAAACCGTAGCCGCTGGCAATGTAAAAAGGCCGCCATCAGGGATTCGCGGTAGGCGAACATGGAAAAAGGTCAGCGGATTGATGTGGCTGGCATCGCCCATGGGGTAAAGCTCACCGGTGTGGGCAAAGACGATGGTCAGCATGCCGACACCCTTGAGCATGATCGAACATGCCCAGCGAATTTGCGGCACGGCGTTTGGTTCCCTCCATAAAAAGGGTCCTCCTCTGCGCCGCACCCCGCCCCGGGATGGCAGAATTGCCGGATTTTTGGCGCATCATGTTAAAAATTAGAGATATTTATAATAAGTATAATGCTTTTTGCCCTTGCTGTCAATCAAACGCAGGGAGAAAGCACGGTGGGCGGATACCGGGAAAAGTGTACCACACTCACGGCCTGCCCGCAACAAAAGGCAGGATTTACATCCGGGTGCACAGATTGACTGCAAGCTTAAGTTGCATATTTGTGCAATTAAATCTTGCATTTAAGCCATCTATGCGGTATACTCTAGGCTAGAGTGCCCAGAAGATTCCATTTGGCGGAAACAAAAGGGAATAATTTAACAAAAATAAACAGGGAGTGTAAAATAATGGCAAACAAGGCTTGTAACGAAGTTGTGACCGTGGCAAATATGCCGATGACCGTTTTGATATGATCTCTGCGATGCAGAATAAGTATGCTGACCGTGTGGCGTTCCGCTATGTGGAGGGCAAGGACACGGTGGTGGAAAAGACCTACGCTCAGTATGTGCAGGATATCCGCAAAGCGACCGGCTACCTGCAGCAGGAGCTGGGCGAGCCCAAGGGCAAGAAGATCGTTATCCTGAGCCGCACCAACTATGAGTATGGCGCGGTCGTTTTCGGCACCATGATGGCAGGCGCTGTCATCGTGACCCTGAACCAGGGCAAGACCTGGGCCGAGCTGGAGTATGAGCTGGGCATGGTGGAGCCGGACCTCATCTTCAATGACGGCATCGATTACGGCTACCGCGCCCAGCTGGAAGCGCTCTATGGCGCTCGGCTCCGCCCCATGGATGCCTGGACCGCTGCCCCTGAGGCTGAGATGGTCAACCGCATCGACCACGAGGGTCTGCTGATGCTGATGTTCACTTCCGGCACCACCGGCCGCAGCAAGGGCGTGATGCTGAGCGAGAAGAACTACTTCACCGCCTGCCAGATGTACATCGATGGCCAGAAGTCCGTCCTTGACTATGAGGAGCGGCTGGCACCCCAGAACCTCGACCAGACCTTCAGCCACTTTACGCTGGTGCCCATGTTCCATCTGGCCGGTTTCATCTGCTACTTTGTCTATGGCATACAGGGCTGGACCTTGAATCTCTGCTGTGATGCCCGCGACCTGCGCCGGGATATGAGCCTGATGCACAGCGATGCCATGTCTACCCCTCCGGTGCTGGTGGAGATGATGCTGCAACGAGGTCAAGCGCGGCCATGCCGACCGCCTGAACGGGCTGTGGAACCTGAGCTGCAGCTCTGCCATCCTTGACCCCGCCATTCTGAGCGATCTGGTGAAGAATGGCTTCCATCAATCAGTGCTACTCCATGACCGAGCTGGCCGGCTATGGCCTGCTGAACGTGACCCAGGAGGGCGACCACCTGCGTGCCCTGGGCAAGCCGGACGGCTTCTGTGAGGTCAAGGTGGACGAGACCGGCGAGATGTGCGTGCGCGGCGGCTGCGTGATGCTGGGCTACTATAAGGACCCCGAGGCCACTGCCGAGACCATCGACAAGGACGGCTGGCTCCACACCGGAGACCTGGCCCGGGTAGACGAGGATGGCTACTACTTCCTCACCGGACGCAAAAAGAACGTGATCATCCTGGGCAGCGGCGAGAACGTGAGCCCCGAGGAGCTGGAAAAGCTGCTGGGCAAGTGCGATGCCATCAAGGAGTGCATCGTGAAGGAGATGGGCAAGAAGATCGGCACCGTGGTCTGCTGTGAGGATGACAAGCAGCAGCAGGTGAACTTTGTCACCGGCTGAACCGCACCCCTGCCCCTGTACAAGCGCATGAGCGTAGGAAATGGAGCGCCCAGCCCCTGCCCCGCAACGCCTGGGCAAGCTGATGCGCTGTAAAATCAAACGGGATTTTGCGGTTTGCAGACCATGGTAAACAATGTCTATGAAACCACAGGACAATGTGCTATACTGAGGGCGGGTGGCCTTGCTGGGAGAGGATGCCACCAAAATCCGTCACGGAAAGGAAGAACATTTCTTATGGAACGAGGAAATCATGTCCCAGATCCTGGCCATCCTGGAGGATGTGGCAGAGAGTCGCGCCGGGGATGTCAACGAGGACAGCGTCCTGATGGACGACTGGATCTGTCCTCAATGGAGATCCCTGACCATCGTGGCTGACCTGGAAGAGACTATCGGGGAACGCATCCCGAAAAGGACACCGCGCCAACTTTGAAAAGACCATCGACCCCAATGCCCTGATGGTGATTGTTTACCTCCGGCACCACCGGCCGCAGCAAGGCCGGAGTATGCAGGGCATCGATGTACTTCTTTCCGTGGGCAAATGCACGTTGCCATCGGGCGACCCTTGAAGGACCCGGTGGACCGGCAGCTGACCGAGGACAAAAACTGGATGTCCTGGCAACTGCACCCATCCTGCCCCGGTTCCATCTGGGGCGCAAGCCTGTTTCTGGCCCTTCGAACTGGGCCCTGAACCTTTGCAGTGACCGGACGGAATTTTTACCGGGATGCCGGAGCCTGACGAACGGCGATTCCTTTGCCGTGCACTGTGAGGATGGATACCGTGTACTTTGACTGGTTCCACTTCATCGCGGACGGCCACGGGGTATCGCCCTTCCTCACCCGCATCTCTGCCGAGCTGTACTGTAACCTGCGCTACGGTACCGCCTTTGCCAACCCGCCCATCCCCTGCAGCCCGGCCTACGACATCGTCATGGTCAAAGCTGGTGGAGGTACCCGCGCAGGTCATGGACGACTACGATGCAGCGGGAGGTGGTGGAGACCTGCGAGAGCCATGCACCGCATCCGAATGGTTCGCCAAAAGGATCTTGGTGGCCAAAGGCGTGCAGAACGGCGTCAAGCCCTGCGCACCTCATGGGCCTGTCTGTTGCATCGCCGCTGGAGAGTATCTGGGCAAGGACACCATCCAGTATTCTTACTCTGCCGACACGCGGGACGCCATGGGTGCCCCCAACGCACCGGTACAACTGCGTGTGTTCCTTCCAGGACGGAGTGACCCTGCACGAGGGCGTCCGGTGGAAGACGTTCGTGCAGGAGATGGACGCTGCCGATGGCCGGGCCAGCCCTTTTTTGACCCTGCTGCTCAAGCGCCGCAAGATGGCCCAACGCTGGGGCTGCGAGGCCCTTGGTGGACCAGCTATGAAAGGAACCCCTCTGCGCCAAGCACCCGAGTGTTCCAGATGGGCCAACGACGGCATCCAGCAGGACGATTGCTGGGATCCATCGAGGGCACGCCCCATGCCGGCAGCGGCTGCGGCTGGACAGGCAGAGCCGATTTGTGGGGTGTGGGTGCCGCCGGATGGAGGCTCCCTTGCCTCCTCATGGGGCTCCAGCCCTGAACGCAGCATCATCACCCCTGTGCATCGAGACACAAGTGCCGCTGGGGTGCCGCATGCCCGGCATCCTGCGCCGTGTGCTGGAAGCCGAGGCATCCACGGTGCTGGAAGCCCAGGCACTGGATACAAGTATAAACAAAAGGCAAACCCTGACCGGACCTGTTCCGGCAAGGCTGCTTTTTGCGTCTTATTCGGTCCGGGCCGGGCGGGTGGTCACGCTCGCCGCAGCGTAATGCCTGCGGGCGTCGCCGTTCTCCCGCTGGACCACCAGCCGCCCTTCCTCGTCGATGGCAAGGGCCTTTGCGGCGTAAGGTCTCGGTGCTCGGCACACATGGCCCCGGCCAGCGCGGCCCGGCTCACGGGGGCGGGCCGCCGGGTACAGGCTGCCGGCCTTTTCGGCCAGCTCCGGGGGCCAGTCGGCGGCGGTGGCGGTCAGGTTCAGCCCGATGCCCACCACCAGCCATTCCAGCTGGCCACTTTCAAGGTCTGTGCCGGCTTCGGTCAGGATGCCGCACACCTTTTTGCCCCTGTAATACAGGTCGTTCACCCACTTGATGGCAAGTTCCAGCCCACACAGCATCTGCACCGCCCGGCACACCGCCACGGCGGCCCCGATGGTGGCCGTCTGGGCGCTGGCCGCCGGGACCGCCGGGCGCAGCAGTACCGAGAGGTACACGCCCTTCCCGGACGGGCTTTCAAATACACGGCCCAACCGTCCCCGGCCGGCGCTCTGGTGGGCTGTGAGCACCAGCGTGCCGTGGGGGCGCACCGTCCAGCGCCAGCAGCTTGGCCGTCCGGTTGGAGCTTTCCAGCGTGTCGTACACCTGCATGGGGCAGGGTAGGGGCCCACGGCCTCGGCACAGAAGGGGTCGCCGCCCAGCAGCCGATACCCCCGGCGGGGACGGCTTCCAGTGCGTAACCCTGCGCGATGAGGGCGGCAGCCGCCTTGTGGACGGCGGCGCGGCTCACGCCCAGCTGTCCGGCCAGCTGCTGGCCGGAGATGTACCCGCCCCGGCAGCGGAAAGTGCCTGCAAAAGGCCTGACGGGTGTGAATTTTTGCGCCATGGCCTTTTGCCTCCTTGAACTTTGTGTTATGATACCATTATACCAATGTTTTTGAAAAATTTTGGTTTTTGCAGGAAACCGCCCGGCAGATCCGTATGAATCAACAGAAGGGCTGCAGGCCGCACTGCCCCTGAAGACGAAACTGAAAGGAGGCCCCTGCAGGCCGTTGACAACACTGGAATTCAGCGCGATGGTGCAGAAGTACCCCTTGGTGTACACGGTCTGTGCCGGACGTGGGCGATGCGCAGGACCTGGACGCAGGAAACGTTTCTGGCGGGCATGGCGGGCCATTGACCGCCGCTGCCCGCCCGGCTTTGAAAACAGTGGCTGGCACGCATCGCCGCCAACAAGGCGAAGGATTACCTGCGCAGGCATGGGTGCAGGGTGAACACCCCGGCGACGAGGTGCTGGCGCTGGAAGGCGCCCGCCCGGCACCGAGCCGGAACAGCAGGTGCTGGATGCCATGAGCGAGGGAGACCCTGACCCAGAAGATCCTGGGGATGTGGGAGCCGTACAAGCACCCCTGCCGCCTGATGCTGCTGGAGGGCCGCACCGCCGCCGAGGCGGCAGCCTCTGCGGCAGGCCCCAAAGACGGTGGAGGCGCAAATCTACCGGGCAAAAAAAAAATGCTGGCGGAGCAGATACTACCGTCGATGGAAAGGAGGAGCGAAGATGGAATTGTTTCGTGAAGATGGCGCATGACCGACGGGCTTCCGGGCCATGATGGACGGCCAGCTGGATGAGCTGGGCAGGCTGGAAGCCGCCGAACACCTCTCCTATTGTGACCAGTGCATGGACCGCTACACGGCCCTTTTGACCGCCGATGCACTGGAAAACCGCCAAAGCATGCAGGGCGCGGTGATGGGCACGCCATCTGGGCCCGCCTGATGCAGAATACCTATGGCAGGGCTGCCGTGGCCGGTGTGGCCGCTGTGCTGGCCCTGACCCTGTGGCGGAGCGGGGCGCTGCAGCAGATCGTCCAGTATGGTGCCGGGCGGGAGACCGTGCTGGAGACCGACCAGAGCCAGCTCTGGGAACCCGGCCAGAATGACCCGGCTCCGGAGAACACCCCGCAATACCGCCCCATTGAGGACGACCGGCCGCAGGCCGCGCCGGAACAGCTGGGAGACCCGTGGAACAAAACAGGACCGCCGCTATGCCGGCGGCTCCTGTGCTCCACAAAGCTGCTCACGGATGTGACCGATAAGATCGCGGGCAACACCCCAGAATACAGAGAAATGAGGAACGATTATGAAGAAAAATGGCATCCCTGACCCCTGCTGTTCGCCTTTATCCCGGGCGCAGGCCAGATGTATCAGGGATATATGAAGCGCGGCCTTTCGCTGGTGCTGATGGCGGCTGCCATCAGCATGGCAGCCATGCTGATCCCGCCCATCGCGTTTGCGCTGCTGGTGGTGTTCATGTACAGCTTTTTCGACACCTTCAACCTGCGTGCCCAGATCAGCATGGGCACCGCCCGGAAGACGATTATCTGGTCCACTTTGACCCACAGGGCAAGCGCCTTGCACGGATGATGATGGACAGCCACAAGCTGGTGGGCTGGTGCCTGATCGCCATCGGTGCGCTGATCGCCTACGAGCGATCATTATGAACACGCTGGGCGATATCCTGTGGCGCTGGGGCCAGAAGGCTCCGGTGTGGCGGGGCCGTCTATCTGGTGATGCCGTCGCGGTGGTCCTTGCCGCCGAGGCCGGCCACGAGGCAGATGCCGTCCAGCTGCAGGCTGCCGTCCGGGTTCTTGCTCAGATACTTGTCACAGGTGCCGTAGAAGGCTTTCTCAGCCCATGCGGCCATCCGCTTGGGCAGGTAGCCGAGACGCACGCCCTTGAGCACAGCGTAGGCGAAGAGGGCCGTGCCGCTGGTCTCGAGGTAGTTGCCCTCGACGCCGGGGTGGTCCATCACCTGCCAGAACATGCCGGTCTCCTCGTCCTGGAACTTGTGGACGTCCTCGATGGTCTGCTTGAGCATCGCCATGATGCCGCGGTACTCGTTGTACAGCTGCTCGTCCATCCGCTCCAGCACGTCCACCATCGCCACCATGAACCAGCCCATGGCCCGCAGCCAGAAGTTGGGGCTGCAGCCGGTGACGGGGTCGGCCCAGTACATCTGGCGGCTCTCGTCGTAGCCGTGGTAGTACAGGCCGGTCTTCTCGT
>VOFB01000768.1_pt1 | contig 10386 bp, 15 predicted proteins | sample 5384141 | NCBI WGS metagenome assembly VOFB01 (sample SAMN12384721, study PRJNA508395) | human gut metagenome | isolation source: healthy gut A | host: Homo sapiens
TGAAACCGAAGCTCTCAGATGTGCTGGATATTTTTGTAAAGGGCGGATATGAGGTGACGGTCTATCCTACCCAGAAATATCATGATGCCGTAAGAAAGATGGGAGAATATGAGGAACAGTATGATCTCGTAGCATGCAGCGGAGGAGACGGAACGCTGGATGAAGTTGTTACCGGGATGATGAAGCGGAGGACAAAGTACCGATCGGATATATCCCGGCCGGAACAACGAATGATTTTGCAAAGCAGTCTTCATATTTCCAAAAATATGCTGGAAGCGGCAGATACAGTTGTGAATGGAGTGCCGTTTGCGTGTGATGTGGGAGAGTTTAATGAAGATTACTTTGTCTATATTGCAGCATTTGGACTATTTACAGATGTTTCTTATGAGACGAAGCAGAGTATGAAAAATGTGCTGGGACATCTGGCATACATATTAGAGGGAACGAAACGTATTTTTAATATTCCTTCTTATCGGATCAAAGTGACCCATGACGGAGAGACCATTGAAGATGAATTTATTTTACGGAATGGTAACCAACTCCCGTTCGGTGGGGGATTTAAAGGAATTACAGGAAAGAATTGACAGCACAGGAAAACAATTCCCCTGTAATCCTGGGGGTTTCCGAAGGTGCAGGAAAATATATGACCGGTTTTAAAAGACCGTTGTTGGAATGGTTAACGGAATGCTCGAAGAGCTTGGAATCACTGTTCCGGTTGCTCTTCACCTTGATCACGGCAGCTACGAAGGATGCCTGAAATGCGTAGAAGCAGGTTTCACTTCTATCATGTTCGATGGTTCTCACAGCCCGATTGACGAAAACGTTGCAAACACAAAGAAACTGGTAGAAATCTGCAAAGAACATGGAATGTCTCTGGAAGCAGAAGTTGGTTCTATTGGTGGCGAAGAAGATGGTGTAGTAGGTATGGGTGAATGTGCAGATCCTAAGGAATGCAAGATGGTCGCAGATCTTGGTATCGACTTCCTTGCAGCAGGTATCGGCAATATCCACGGTAAATACCCTGCTAACTGGAAAGGTCTGAGTTTTGAAACACTGGCAGCAGTTCAGGAACTGACAGGAGAACTGCCTCTGGTACTTCACGGCGGTACAGGTATCCCGGCTGACATGATCAAAAAGCAATCTCCCTTGGCGTTGCTAAGATCAATGTTAACACCGAGTGCCAGCTTGCATTCGCTGCAGCTACACGTAAATACATCGAAGCTGGTAAAGATCTGAAGGAAAAGGATTTGACCCTCGTAAGCTGCTTGCTCCAGGCACTGAAGCGATCAAGGCTACTGTAAAAGAAAAAATGGAAATTTTCGGCTCTATCGACAAAGCCTGAGAATTATTTCTCTGAAATTTTATAAATTTTGTAGAAAAATTAAATTATACTTGCATTTGCCAAAAATGTGGAGTATGGTAGTAGCAAAATTAAAAATGATGAGCGAGAGAACAAAGACGTTCTGCCCCGAAAGCGTCTTTTTTATTTTCTGTAAAGAAGCAGAAAGGTTACAGAGAAATTCTGTTCAGGCTTATCACAGAAAGGATGAGAAGAAGACATGACTGAAAAGATGAATGTTGCAAAGATTTTTGGTGAAAATGTATTCAATGACAAAGTGATGCAGGAGCGTCTGCCGAAAAAAGTGTATAAAGCACTGAGAAAAACCATTGATGAGGGAAAAGAACTGGATCCGATGGTAGCAGATGTGGTGGCAGATATGAAAAACTGGGCATAGAAAAAGGTGCAACACATTACACACACATTTTCCAGCCTCTTACCGGTGTAACAGCAGAAAAACACGATGCGTTTATCACAGCACCGAGACAGGACGGTACCGTACTGATGGAGTTCTCCGGAAAAGAACTGATCAAAGGAGAACCGGATGCTTCTTCCTTCCCGTCAGGCGGTCTTCGAGCTACGTTTGAAGCCCGCGGTTATACAGCCTGGGATCCTACTTCACCGGCATTACGTAAGACAGGACGCAGGCGGAGCTACCTTTGCATCCCGACAGCATTCTGTTCCTACACAGGAGAAGCACTCGATCAGAAGACACCACTTCTTCGTTCTATGGAAGCAATTAATAAAGAAGCATTAAGACTGCTTCGTTTATTTGGAAACACAACATCCAAAGAAAGTAACTCCTTCCGTTGGAGCGGAACAGGAGTACTTCCTCGTTGATGCACAGAAATCTGAAGAAAAAGATCTGATCTATACCGGACGTACCCTGTTTGGTGCCATGCCTCCGAAAGGTCAGGAGATGGATGATCATTATTTCGGAACTATCCGTCAGAGTATTGCTGGTTTTATGAAAGAAGTCAATGAAGAACTCTGGAAACTGGGTATGACCGCAAAGACACAGCACAACGAGGTTGCACCGGCACAGCATGAACTGGCAACGATCTATGCAGAAGCAAACATTGCGGTTGACCACAACCAGCTGGTAATGCAGACTCTGAAAGAGAATAGCCTGCCAGCACGGACTGAAATGCCTGCTGCACGAGAAACCGTTCGCAGGTGTCAATGGTTCCGGAAAACATGACAACTGGTCCCTCACCACAGATGACGGCATCAACCTTCTTGAGCCGGGTAAAACACCTCATGAAAATATTCAGTTCCTTCTGGTCCTTACCTGTATCCTGAAAGCAGTGAATGTACATGCAGATCTGCTTACAGACTTGGAGCAAATGAGGCTCCACCGGCAATTGTATCTGTATTCCTTGGAGAGCAGCTTGAGGATGTCCTGAATCAGTTGATCAGCACAGGAGAAGCTACGCACAGCCTGAATGGAGGAAAGCTGGATACAGGTGTCAGCACACTTCCGGATCTTTCAAAGATGCTACGGACCGAAACAGAACATCACCTTTTGCGTTCACAGGAAACAAATTTGAGTTCCGTATGGTAGGATCAAGAGATTCCATCGCAAATCCGAACATTGTACTGAATACGATCGTTGCTGAAGCATTTGCAGATGCGTGTGATATTCTTGAGAAGGCAGATGACTTTGATCTTGCAGTACATGATCTGATCAAGAAATATGCGACAGAGCACCAGAGAATCGTCTTCAACGGAAACGGATACTCTGACGAGTGGGTTGCAGAGGCTGAGAGACGTGGACTTCCGAACATTAAGTCTATGGTAGAAGCTATTCCGGCACTGACAACAGATAAGTCCATCAAGCTGTTTGAGAGATTCAGCGTATTTACAAAAGCAGAGCTTGAGTCTCGTGCAGAGATCCAGTATGAGGCATATGCAAAGGCAATTAATATCGAAGCCCGTACGATGATCGATATGGCAAGCAAAACAGTTTATCCCTGCAGTGATCAAATATACAAAAACGCTCGCAGATACAGTACTTGCGGTAAAGGAAGCAGGTGTGGATGCTGCAGTCAGACTGAAGCATTGAAGGAAGTAAGTGCTCTTATGGCTGAGACAAAGGCAGCACTGGATGTCCTTGTGAAAGTAACAGATGAGGCAGCAGCAAAAGAAGAAGGCGAAGTACAGGCTACATACTATCATACAGAGGTTGTTCCGGCTATGGATGCACTCCGTGCACCGGTTGACAAACTTGAGATGATCGTGGATAAAGAGGCTTGGCCAATGCCATCTTACGGAGACCTGATCTTCGAGGTATATAATATTCATAAAAGTTTTACTTATTATAAAAAGTTACTGTTCGGATGAAACGTCCGGGCAGTGACTTTTTTTTTTATTTTTATAGTATAATGAAAAAGAAATATAAAAGAAAGTGTGGAGAATAAAAATGCAGTCAGCAGCAGAATTGAAAAGTTTACTGAACCGGATCGACCATAAAGGCTATCCGGCTTATAAAGATACAAAAGGAATCTATCAGTTTCAGGGATATGAATTGTCTATTGACCATGTGCAGGGTGATCCATTTGCGTCACCGTCAAAGGTAAGTGTCCGTGTGAGGGGAAGACAGGCAGCATTTCCGAAAGAATTGTATAAAGAAAGACATCAGAGAGTTGCGTTGCAGGATGAACTGACGCGGCAGTTTGGAAGAAGGGCAGAACGGTTTGCATTCAAGGCGAAAGGATCGGGAAAAAGTGGCCTGATTTCAGTAAGCCGGTGTGGACAGGAAGTGCTGGAACGGACAGCGTGCCGGATTGATGAAAGGACGGAGATGTGACGCTGAGAATGGAAATCGGATTTCCGGCAAATGGGCGAAGAATCAATGCGAGAGAACTGGAAAAGATCCTGTTTGAATTTGTACCGGAATGTGTCAGATATTCACTTTTTATAAAAATATGAATGAAGGAAAGCTCAGAGATCATTGACCTGGCGGAAGACCAGCATTATATAAGAGAAATGTTATCGGAGCTGGGACTCTGTGCCTTTGTGGCAAATGGAAGTATTCTTCCAAGAGAGTCGGGAATTTCAGCAAAACCGATGCGTGGCGGGGTGAAATTTATTTCTTCGAAGGAGCAGGAAGTGACTTTGGAATTACCGCATAAGGGAAAGCTTACAGGAATGGGGATTAAAAAGGAATTACCCTGATCGTTGGCGGAGGCTATCATGGAAAGTCGACACTTTTGAAAGCGTTGGAACTGGGAGTGTATGACCATATTGCCGGTGATGGACGGAGTATGTGATTACGGATGCATCTGCATTGAAATTGCGTGCGGAGGATGGAAGAAGTATTCAGAAGACAGATATTTCCATGTTCATCAACGATCTTCCGAACGGAAAAGATACGATCGGATTCTGTACAGAAGATGCAAGTGGAAGTACCTCGCAGGCAGCAAATGTGATCGAAGGAATTGAAGCGGGAACAAAACTTCTTCTGATCGATGAAGATACGAGTGCAACGAACTTTATGATCCGTGATGAACTGATGCAGCGGGTGATTCACCGGGAAATGGAGCCGATCACTCCGTTTATTGAACGCATCCGGGAGTTGTATGAAGAATACGATATTTCTACGGTGATCGTGGCGGGCAGTTCGGGAGCTTATTTCCATATAGCGGACAGCGTGATTCAGATGGACCGGTATGTTCCGAAAGACATTACAGCTTTTGCAAAGAAAGAAGCAGAGACATTTCCGGCGATCAGTGTACCGGAAGTGGCTGCAAAGCGACCGGATTTCAGAAGATGTCCGACAGCAAACCGGGAATTAAAAAGCGGAGACCGTGTGAAAATGAAAGTGATGGGGATGCGAGGCGGTGTCCATCAACCGGGACACGATCGATCTTCGCTATGTAGAACAATTGACAGACAGCGAGCAGCTTACTACACTTGGGTATTGTATCCGTTATGCAGAAGCAGATCATAGATGGAAAAAAGACGCTGCAAGAGATTGTCGGGGAACTGGAAAAGACACTGGACAAAGGCGGGCTGGAGGCTCTGAGTGGAAGTGGTTCAAGTGTGCCATGTATGGCAATGCCGAGGAGACAGGAGATTTTCGCCTGCTTTAACCGGTACAGAGGGCTGAAACTGTAGAATAGAATTGGAAGATAATGGAAAAGGAGAGAAAGCATGGCAAAAAAGTAATCCTTGCCTCCGGCTCGCCGAGAAGAAAAGAACTTTTAGAGCAGGTCGGAGTGGAGTTTGAGCAGAGAGTAAGCGGAAAAGAAGAACGGTATACAGCGACAGAACCAAAAGAGATTGTGAAGGAACTGGCACTGATGAAAGCCGAAAATGTTGCGTCAGATATAGAAGCAGAGAAAGGACTTCTGATAGATACAGTCGTGATCGGTGCAGATACGATCGTAGTTTTGGACGGGCAGATTCTTGGAAAGCCAAGGAATGAAGAACATGCATTTGAAATGCTTCAGAATCTCCAGGGAAGAAGCCATGAAGTTTATACAGGTGTGGCATTTCTTTCTTATAATAAAGAAGGAAAAAAAGAGGTAATCTCATGCAGTTGAGACGAAAGTTCATGTGCATGAAATGAGCGAAAAGGAAAATCCGCGAATATGTTGCAAAACAAAAGACCCGATGGATAAGGCGGGCGGATACGGAACCAGGGAGTGTTCGCTGCTTATATCGACGGGATCGAGGGAGACTATTATAACGTAGTGGGACTTCCGGTGTCGTATGTGTATCAGCAGTTGAAGGAGATATGTTTGATGTGCTAACGAAAGCATGGTTATAAGTATGCTTATTTATTTTGAAGTTGAAAAAGAGCGAAAAACAATTTGAAATCAGATAAAATATCTGTTTATATTGAAAAAATTATTATTATTGTATAATAAAAACATAAGGCGTGCGTCACATAGAAAAAAAAGTAACTGATATTGTAATATGCTTTATGAAAGGAGCAAGTTTATGAAGTGTAAATTTTTTACAGCTTTCTTTTTATTAAAATTTCGGAGGCATAATAGATGATTTATTATTTTGACAGCGTTTATGTCATAGGCGGTTTAGCATTACTTTTTCTTATACTACTGGCTTTTTTGAAATTTATGAAAAGAAAAAGCAATATGTATTTATTATGCTTTTCTGTTATGTACATATACTTATGTGTTGTCCTTGATTTAACGCAATTCCCAATTTATGCATCGGAAGGAATGAAAGCAGCAATGGGTGGACAAAATGTTTGGAGAGAAATGAATTTGATTCCACTAAAGACGATAGTGACAGATTTTTCAATGGAGAGCATTCTGAATATTATAATGACAATTCCATTGGGATTTGGGTTATCGTTTCTGATGAGATGCTCTTGGCGACAAATTATGCTGAGTGGATTACTGGTGGGTGGATGTGCAGAGGCAGGGCAATTATTGACTGCGTTATGGGTTGGATTTACTTTCAGACATGTGAATATAGACGATATTCTTTTGAATATTATAGGAGTATTGGTAGGATATGGGGTATTTAAAATATTCCGTAATGTATTTCAGTGGGGATACAAAAGTTAGAAACGAACTCAAATGCTTTTTTTTTGTCCTATATTAAATGTGTGTGCGATGACAATTCTGATGCATTGTTAAAGTGATATATGAAAATGCAGAGGGAAAAGATTTAAGATAAAGGGGAAAACATCCTGGCAGTTTTGACTGTCGGGATGTTTTGTTATGAAATCGGATGATCGGTTGATAAAAGGTTGAATAATTCTCATTTTATCCCCTTCGAATTCGAGGGGGAAATGGGGGAAGGAGAAAATACATTAACAATTTCACCCAAGATCAGGAGACAGGAATTTATACACAATTCCACAATTTTTCCCCATGCTCTTTCAGCCATTTTTTCCTGGACTTTGTAATCCGGCAGAACGGACGCAACTACATTATAAAAGCTCTGGAGTGGTTCATTTCTTTCCGATGAGCCAGCTCATGAACGACAATATAATCAACCACTTCTTCGGGAGCGAAGATCAGACGCCAGTTAAAGTTAAGGTTTCCCTTGCTGCTGCAGCTTCCCCAGCGGGTCTTCTGCTCCCGGATAGAGATCCGGCCGTAAGTAACGCCTATAAGTCTTGCGTAGTAAGCAGCCTTTTGCGTAAAAATAGAACGGGCAGTCTCAATATACCGTTTGCGTTGTGCATCTGAGAGCGTGGGGCGGTCTTTTTTAGTTGTACCTGTTTTTCGTAACGCTGCTTATTTTCGGCAGAATGTTTTACGATCCAGTCAGCTTTCTGATGGATGAAAGAATTGATAAAGGAACGGGGACAACCATAGGGAGCACGCACGATGACCTGTCCGTCAGGACGGATCTGAATTGCAACGGATTTCCGCTTACTGTAGATAATTTCGTAAGAAATGGGAAAACTCATACTTATTGTACCTCCGGTCTGTAATGATTAGGTCTGCATTTATTATAACTCAAAAGACAGAGATGAAAATGAGAAAAAATTTATTGTTTCTATACAAAGGATACAAATAAGCAAAATTGTTCCTATAGGAAGAACTACAAAAGTAGAGAAATTAAAGTGCGGAAAATTGTATAAATTGTTTGTGAAAAAATACAATCGTTATTTATTTAACGAAACCACCTGAAAAGCGATAAAAATGGACAGAACGTAGAATAAAAAAGAGCAAATTGAAGTAAAAATAGAGTGGTCTCGGTATTTTTCTGCGAGGTTTGTAAAATGTTGACAAAAGAATTTTTCGGGAGTACTATTCCATTAAATAAGAAGAAAGGGAGGGAGCAATACGGGAAATCTGGCAGACAATCTTATGGAAGAACTGAATTGTGAGAAAGTGTTCACTCTTCCGATAGTAGGTGGGATTTCAGAATCAGTTGTTGTTACCTGGATTATTATGGCGGTGCTTGTTCTTGCATCGATCATCCTGGTAAGAAACCTTAAGGTTGAAAATCCCGGAAAGGTACAGCTTGCTCTGGAGGCCGGTATCGGCTGGGCAGAGGATTTCTTTGAGGGAATTTTAGGAAAAGAGAACAAGGGCTATGTACCGTATCTGATTACGGTTCTGTTATATCTCGCCTGTTCAAACACAATTGCACCATTGTTTGGCTTTAAGCCTCCGACGAAAGATCTGAACGTAACGGCAGCACTTGCGATCATGAGTATGTGCCTGATCGAGTTTTCGGGCATTAAGAAGAATGGAATGAAGCACTGGGTAAAACATTTTGCTGAGCCTATTTCGATCGTAGCACCGATCATGATTTTGGAAATCGTCATCCGGCCGTTGTCGCTTTGTATGCGACTCTTTGGTAACATGCTGGCAGGATTTGTGGTAATGGAGCTTCTGAAAGCTGTAGTTCCACTGATTGTACCGATTCCGGTCAGTTTTTATTTCGATATTTTCGATGGCCTTCTTCAGGCATACGTATTTGTATTCCTGACATCTTTATTCATGATGGAAGAGATGGAGTAAATGTGATCCGCCTGGAGTATCAGACGGGGAAAATCCGGATCACGTGAACAATTTTTAATTAAGAAAAGGAGATTAAGATTATGTCAACACTTATTGCTATTGGAGCAGCTATTGCAGTATTTACAGGTATTGGAGCAGGTATTGGTATCGGACATGCTACAGGAAAGGCTGTAGAAGCGATCGCAAGACAGCCGGAAGCAGAAGGAAAGATCAGTAAGAACCTGATCCTTGGATGTGCACTTGCAGAGGCGACCGCTATCTACGGTCTTATCGTAGCTATCCTTATCATCTTCTTCCTGAAGTAAGAGCAGAAAAGAGATGGAGGCAGATAACAGGAAAGGCAGGTGTAAAAGGTGCTTTCAATAAATATGGGACTTGTTTGGACCATTATCAACCTTATTGTTCTCTTTCTTCTGTTGAGACATTTCCTGATCAATCCGGTAAGTAATATCATGGAGCAGCGTAGAAAGCTGATCGCAGATGGTCTTCAGAACGCACAGGATACGCAGGACGAAGCGAACCGGTTAAAAGCGGAATATGAGGAAGCACTGAGCGGAGCAAAGAAAGAATCCGCAGAGATTGTTGACAAAGCACGGATCGATGCCAGGGCAGAGTATGACCGCATTGTTGGTGAAGCCGGAGCGAAGGCGGGCAATATCATTGAGAATGCAAAAAGAAAATGTGCGTATCGAGCGTGAACAGACAATGAAAGAGCTTCAGTCCCAGATCGCAGGACTTGCGATCGCTTCGCAGAGAAAGATCGTGGGTGACAAAGAGCAGAACATTTATGACCAGTTTTTGGGAGAAGTAGGTGGGACAGATGAAGATACAGACAAGTAAAAGTCAGATTTACTGCCCTGTGGCAGCAGTCAGATATGCACGGGTGCTGTATGAAGTCAATGTCCCGGCAGAAGCTGTGCAGAAGACACGAGAGATCTTCAGCGAAGTACCGCAGCTTCACGATATTTTCGTGAACCCTACCATTGATCTTAAGAAAAAATGACAGTGATAGATAAGGTATTTCCGGAGGAGATCAGAAATTTCCTTAAAGTGGTTTGCAAATATCAGCGAATGGATCTGATCGAGGATATTTTCGCCGCATATGACAGGTACTGCGATGAACAGAACCAGGTTCTGAATGCTGTCCTGACATGTACTGTACCTCGAGTGAGGAACAGAAAAAAAAGGAATGGAGGCGTTCCTTTGCAAAAAAGTATGGAGCTAAAAAGCAAAGATTGAAGTATGCCAGGATCAGGCACTGCTTGGCGGTTTTATTCTCCAGCGTTGGCAGTGATGAGTATGACTGGAGTATGAAAGGACGCCTGAACAGATTAGAACAAAGATTGACCTGGAGGTGAACAAGGTGAGTTCAATCAATTCAGATGAAATTATTTCTATCCTGAAAGAAGAGATAGAAAATTTTGATACACTGAGCAAGGACAGTGAAGTTGGTACTGTTGTTGCTGTAGGTGACGGAATCGCCACGATTTATGGGATTGATCACGCCATGTACGGGGAAATCGTTACTTTTGAAAACGGCCTTAAGGGAATGGTACAGGATATTCGTAAGAATGAAATCGGATGTATTCT
>VOFB01004445.1_pt1 | contig 10376 bp, 13 predicted proteins | sample 5384141 | NCBI WGS metagenome assembly VOFB01 (sample SAMN12384721, study PRJNA508395) | human gut metagenome | isolation source: healthy gut A | host: Homo sapiens
CCGTTGTCGGCACCGGCCGTTCGGACTACCTGAACCAGATCAACAACGTGCTTGCGTTCCCGGGCATTTTTCCGCGGCGCACTCGATGTTCGCGCAAGCGACATCAACGAGGAGATGAAGCTGGCAGCGGCTAAGGCGATCGCGGCCTGCGTTTCCGATGAGGAGCTGAACGCGGAGTATATCATGCCGATGGCGTTCGACAAAAAGGTCATCCGTTCGGTAGCTGATGCCGTTGCACAGGCTGCCCGCGATTCCGGTGTGGCCCGCATTTAGGGAGCAGTTTTCGCGCTCCTTGAGCATCGTCGAGCTGAACAGACGAAAAAGTTACAAATAAGCCAAAAATCAGCCGTGCGGGAGCAATCTCGCACGGTTTTTACTAAAAAGTGCGTGCACGCACACGCACAAGTTCGCGGATTGGCAAAAAAACAGCAAATTGCACAAGGATGCTTTGTGAAAAATGCGTTTGACATTTACAGTGCATAAGGGTAAAAATAAGAATATCGAAATGTGTTTGTTCTGTGCAGACGCAGAGAGAAGATTATGGAGGGAATAACAATGTTAGATCCGAAGAAAAGTAAGACTGGGTATCTGCCCGATCGGCTGGTCCAATGATGATATGTGGGATCTCGGCGACGAGAACACCTTCCAGCAGTGCATCTCTGAGATGAAGCTCGCTGGTTTTGACGGCTGCGAAGTAGGCCACAAGTACCTGGAGGACGCACCGTCCTCAAGCACATGCTGACGTTCGCAACATGACCATCGCTTCCAAGTGGTTCTCTCTTCCTGGCTGGACAAGCCGTATGAAGAGGTAGAGGCTGATTCATCAAGGAGCTGATTACCTGGGTCCCACGTTGGCGCTACCGCAACTCCAACGTATCCGAGCAGTCCGGTTCTATCCAGGGCCAGCTGACACCCCGCGGTTCTGGACGACAAGAAGCGCGTTCTGACCGACGAGGAGTGGGATCGCTTCACCACCGGCCTGAACAAGTCTGGGCAAGCTCGTATGCCGCTGGTTGAGAAGGCTCGTGCTGAGCACTGGTCCTTCCTGGATGCAGTTCGCGCAGGCGCTTTTCACCGTACCGGGCGATCCGGACGGCTGCGTAGAGTTCGACGCTGTATTCGATCTGCTTGACAAGGCTGGCTACACTGGCTGGATCATGGTAGAGGCAGAGCAGGATCCGGCTAAGGCTAATCCGTTCGAGTACGCTAAGATGGGCCGTGAGTACATCACTGCACACACCGGTCTGGGCGGCGAGGTTGTTCTGAAGAAGTAATTCTTCGCATATCGCGCGATAAACACGAAACCGAGGGCGTTTGCCCTCGGTTTTTGTTTTCCGGGAATCCGCAGAACAATCACTGCACATACAAAAAGCTGAAACAGCTTTTTTCTGCATGAGAGCATCTCCTTCCTGCCGCAGACTGCGGGAAGGAAAAGAGGGGCTGACCGCTAATATGTAACTGTTCCTGCGTGCATTATAACATGCGGCAGCGAAACCTTCAATAAAAACCGCCTTTCAGGGCGGTTTTTGCCGTAATACGGCATTGTGAGGGAGCGCGATGTGTTCCCTGCAGGTATACGCCTGCCGAGTTTACCATCATCGCATCCGCCGGAAAGCCGCGTTCATTCCTAACTCCTGACTCCTGATTCCTGATTTACAATCTGCCTGTTGTCAATAGAAATTGCCGCTATATAACACTATATAAATCGTTGCAAATTCTCCGAAAATAGGGTAGAATAGTAGACAGGAATAGAATAAGGAGTGTGGAGCATGGAAGCACAGAAATATAAGCGCGTACTGATCAAGATCAGCGGCGAGGCCCTTGCGGGAGACAAGCATTTTGGCCTGAACTTTGATGTCATCGGTCCGGTATGCGATGTGATCAAAAAAAATGCAACGAAGAGGGCTGCGAGATCGGCATTGTTGTCGGCGGCGGCAACTTCTGGCGTGGCGCCAAGAACGGCGGCGGCAAAATGGAGCGGACCCGCGCCGATCACATCGGTATGCTGGCCACCACCATCAACGCTCTGGCTCTGCAGGATGCTCTTGAGCAGCGCGGCGTTGACGTTCGTGTACAGACCGCTATCGAGATGAACAAGATCGCGGAGCCGTACATCCGCTCGCGCGCGACCCGTCACCTCGAAAAGGGCCGTGTCGTTATCTTCGGCTGCGGCACCGGCTGCCCGTTCTTCTCGACCGACACCGCAGCGGTTCTGCGTGCGGCAGAGATCGGCGCGGATGTTATCCTGCTCGCCAAGAACGTAGACGGCGTGTACGATTCCGACCGGGCTGTCAACCCGGATGCCAAGAAGTACGACCACCTGAGTTACATGGATGTGCTCAATCAGGGCCTCGGCGTTATGGACTCCACCGCGACCTCGCTGTCCATGGATAACCATATCGATTCTGGTATTCGCGCTTTCCGACCCCGAAAATATTCACCGCGCTGTTAACGGCGAAAAGATCGGCACGATCGTTGAGGAGGTAAAATAATGAAGGAACAGATCAAGTCCCACGAGGCAAAAATGCAGAAAACGCTGGACGTGCTCTCCAAGGAGCTGGCAGCAGTCCGCGCAGGCCGCGGCAAACCCGGCGGTTCTCGATAAGATCACCGTTGAGTATTACGGTGCACCGACCCCGCTGAATCAGGTTGCGGCAATCTCTACTCCCGACCCGCGCACGCTGGCCATCCAGCCGTGGGACGGCTCGGTGCTCAAGGCGATTGAAAAGGCGATCCAGACCTCGGACCTGGGCATCAACCCCCAGAACGATGGCAAGCAGATCCGGCTGAATTTCCCGCCGCTGACCGAGGAGCGCCGTAAGCGAGCTGATCAAGGGCGTGTCCAAGACCGGCGAGGAAGCCAAGGTCGCGCTGCGCAATATCCGGCGCGACGCGATTGAAAAGTTCAAGGCAGCGCAGAAAAAGAGCGAGATCACCGAGGACGAGCTGGAAGACGGCGAGGATAAGATGCAGAAGCTGACTGACAAGTACGTCAAGGAAGTTGATGCTATGGTAGCGAAAAAGTCTAAAGAACTCGCAGAAGTTTAATTCAGGGGAAGTCCGCTGCCTGCAGCGGCATGAAATCGGATTTTCGCAGAAAATCCGTAAAATGCTGGGAGCATGTATCTCGCTTTTACACAAGGGAACATAGCTGTGTGCCGCAAAGCGGCGCAGATGTGCTCGCAAGGACGTATCCGAGCGTATGCTCGGTACGTTCGATCGACCGAAAACGTGTTTTCGGTCGAGGAGCGAAGCGACATTGGGGGGCGGATTCGTCGCCCTTTTGCATGAAATTGGCAGGAAAACCTGCCGCAAGAGGGACAAACAGGGAGGAAACAGGTTGGGTCTGTTCACACGAAAAAAAGAAGGATAACGCGCCCGAAAACCGTCCGGTGCCGCGTCATATTGCGGTCATTATGGACGGCAACGGCCGCTGGGCCAAGAAACGCGGTCTGCCGCGCAAGGCCGGTCAAGGTCGGCGCGGAGACGTTCCGCACCATCGCCACCTACCTGCAAGGACATTGGCGTGCAGTATTTCACGGTCTATGCATTCTCTACCGAAAACTGGAAGCGTCCGCAGGATGAAGTCGATGCGCTGATGAACCTGTTCCGCTCCTATCTGAAGGAAGCGGCGGAAACCATGTTCGAGCGCGGCGTAGCCGTGCGCGTGCTGGGCGACCTGACCGTTCTGCCGGAGGATATCCGCGCGCAGATCGCGGAGGTGGACGAGATTGCCGATCGGCTTGGTCCGGACGCGGCAACAGCTTCGCTGTGCATCAACTACGGCGGCCGTGACGAGATCAAAAACGCCGTCCGCGCCATCGCGGAGCAGGTGAAGAACGGCGAGCTGGCACCTGAGGATATCACCGAGGATACCATCACCGCCAACCTGTACACCGCGCATATGCCCGATCCCGACCTCATCATCCGTCCTTCGGGCGAGATCCGCACGTCCAACTTCCTGCTGTGGCAGTCCGCCTACTCGGGTACTACTTCACCGATGTGCTGTGGCCGGACTTCAAAACCACCGATCTGGATGCGGCAATCGACAATTTTAACAACAGAAACCGTCGTTTCGGCGGCGTATAATATCCAATTAGGGTGATAAACGTATGAAAGCAAGAGTATTGTTTGGCGTGTTCGGTTTTGCCTTTGTGCTGCTGGCGCTGTATGTGTTCCCGCCGATCGTGCTGGAGCTTGTCGTGGCGGCGCTGTGCGTGTTCGCCACCTATGAGGTGCTCGGCTCGACAAAACTGGTGCGCAACCACTTGGAACTGCTGCTCGCAATGGCCGTCTCGCTGGGACTGGCTGTCGGTCATTTCAGCATCCTGCCGCTGCGGCTCGAGAGCGTGATGCAGGGACTGGTACTGGTGCTGCTGTTCGGTTCGTTTGCGATTGAGCTGAAATATCACGACGTCATGAAGGCTTCGCAGGTCTCGTGGGCGTTTTTCGGCGGACTTGCTGTGCCGTACCTGCTGCTCAGCCTGCTGCGCATTTTCCAGATGCACTACCACCACGGTTCGTTCATCGTGCTGCTGCCGCTGCTTGCTGCCTGGGGCGCGGACACCTGCGCTCTGTTCTCGGGCATGCTGTTCGGCAAGCATAAGCTGGCGCCGGTCGTCAGCCCGAAAAAGACGGTAGAGGGTGCCGTCGGCGGCGTGGTCGGCGGTGCTGTCCTCGTGCTCATCGCGGCTGTGATTATGAACCGGACGCTTGACCTTGAAATGCCGCTCTGGTCGGCGGTCGTGCTCGGTGCAGTCGGCGCGGTGCTTGGCGAGATCGGCGACCTGTCGTTCTCGGTCATCAAGCGCCAGACCGGCATTAAGGATTACGGACATATTTTTCCGGGACATGGCGGTGTGCTGGACCGTTTCGACAGTGTGCTGTTCGTAGCGCCTTTCGCCGAATTACTGTTCCGTATTATCTGGTGATGTAAATTGAGAATGGAGAATGGAAAATGGAAAATGAATGTATCGCGCAGAGCGCGATGATTTAATTCCGCCCGCAGGGCGGTTCCATAATTCTCCATTCTCCATTTCCAATTCTCCATTATCCAAATCGTTTAACAGGGAAAAATAATGAAGAAGATTGCGATTTTAGGTTCAACGGGTTCGATCGGCACGCAAACGGTCGATATTCTGCCTTCGATCGACGCCGAAGTCGTCGCATTGACGACCAACCGGCGCATAAACTTATTGGAGGAGCAGGCGCGTGCCCTGCATCCGAAAATGGTCTGCGCGATGGATGAAGACGCAGCAAAGACGCTGAAAATCAAGCTGGCAGACACAAATATCGAGGTTTTGACCGGCATGGACGGTCTGATTGCCTGTGCTGCGGAGAGCGGCGCGGACATCGTGGTAACGGCGGTTGTCGGTATGGTCGGTCTGCTGCCGACGATGGCGGCCATCAAGGCGGGCAAGGACATTGCGCTGGCGAACAAGGAGACGCTCGTGTGTGCGGGCGGTCTGGTGATGAGCGCCGCAAAGCAGTACGGCGTGCGCATCCTGCCGGTGGATTCCGAGCATTCGGCTATCTTCCAGTGCGTGCAGGCGGCAAACGGCAACCCGATCGACAAAATCCTGCTGACAGCCTCCGGTGGTCCGTTCTTCGGCAAAAAAATCGAGGAAATGCGCGGCATGACGCGCGAGCAGGCGCTTGCACACCCGAACTGGAGCATGGGTGCAAAGATCACGATCGACTCCGCGACCATGATGAACAAGGGTCTGAGCTGATCGAAGCCATGTGGCTGTATGATCTGCCGCCGGAGGACATCGAAATTGTCGTCCACCGCGAGAGCATCGTGCACTCGGCGGTGGAGTTTGCGGACGGAGCGGTAATCGCGCAGCTTGGTCTGCCGGATATGCGCCTGCCGATTCAGCTGGCGCTGACATGGCCGCAGCGTGTGCCGTGCAAGGTACCGCGCATGTCGCTCGCGGAGGTCGCAAAGCTGACGTTCTATGCACCCGATTATGAGGCGTTTCCGGCGCTGAATCTGGCAAAAGCACTGCCGCCCCTCAAGGGCGACCGCGGCGCTGTGCTCAACGGTGCAAATGAGGCCGCAGTCGGTCTGTTTTTGAACGATAAGATCGGTTTTATCGACATCGCAGAGCGCGTTGCATACGCACTCGATACCATTCCGTACAAGAAGGACATCACGCTGGACGACGTTCTGGCGGCGGACAAAGCCGCGCGCGAGATCGTGCTCGGCTGACCGAAAGGAGAGCTACGCTTTGCTGCAAATCATTCTGGCAATCCTCCGCCTTCGGCGTGCTGGTCATCGTGCATGAGTTCGGACATTTCATCACTGCAAAACGCGGCGGTGTGCAGGTCAACGAATTCTGGATCGGCATGGGACCGACCCTCCTCAAGCACGAGCATAAAGGCACGCTGTACTGCCTGAAGCTGCTGCCGTTCGGCGGCGCGTGCGTCATGGAGGGCGAGGACGGTGAAAGTGAAAATGAGCACGCCTTCGGCAAGGCGAAGCTGCCGCGCCGCATGCTCATCGTGTGTGCGGGTGCGCTGATGAATTTCCTCGTGGGATTCCTCATCGTGCTGGCGGTCATGCAGCCGAACGGCCCGAACGGCGGCTATATCGTCTCGACGATCGCTTCGGTTGACCGGCCAGCACCGCATCGGGTGACCTGAAGGCGGGTGACGAGATTCTCAAGATCGACGGCTACCACATCCTTGTGCGCAGCGATTTTGAGACCGCGCTCAGCCGTACTGCGTCCACCACGCATAAGGTTACCGTGCGCCGAGAGGGTGAAAAGGTAACGCTGCCGTCCGTCAAGCTGGAGGCGGCAGTCACCGATGCGAACGGCAACAAGCGCATCGGCATCACCTTTGCGGAGCTGCCCGACAGCCTTGGCATGCACCTCAGCATGAGCGTGCGCACCGCCGTCAACTACGCGCGGCTCGTCTGGTCGAGCATGGGCATGCTCGTCAGCGGACAGGTCGGCGTGGATCAGCTTGCCGGTCCGGTCGGCATGGCCGAGGTCATGGCGGATACCGCCAAGTACAGCATGATCTCGTTCTTCCAGCTTGTGGCATTTATCTCGATCAACCTCGGCGTGATGAACCTGCTGCCGCTGCCCGCACTGGATGGCGGTCGGCTCGTGTTCCTCATCATCGAGGGCATCCGTCGCAAGCCCGTGCCGCCCAGGTATGAGGGGCTATGTGCACGCGGCAGGACTTATGCTGCTGCTTATGCTGATGGTGTATGTGACCGGGCAGGACGTACTGCGCATTTTATGCGCAGTAATTGAGAATGGAAAATTGAGAATTGAGAATTGTGGAGCCGCCCGAAGGGCAAAATTAAATAACGGCGCTGTGCCGCACATTCATTTTCCATTTTCCATTCTCCATTTTCAATTAGTGAGAGAGGTAGAGGTATGAAAAAGACCAAACAGATAAAGATTCGTGACGTATTGGTTGGCGGCGGCGCGCCCATCGCGGTGCAGTCCATGACCAACACGGACACGCGCGACGCGAAGGCTACTCTGGCGCAGATTCGCGCACTGGCGGACGCGGGCTGCGACATTGTTCGCTGTGCCGTGCCGGATATGCAGGCGGCGGAGGCGCTGCGCGAAATCTGCGCAAACTCGCCGCTGCCGGTGGTGGCGGACATCCACTTTGACTACCGTCTCGCGCTGGCGGCGATCGAGTCCGGCGTGGACAAGATTCGCTTGAATCCGGGCAACATCGGCGGCGCAGACCGTGTACAGGCGGTTGTGAAGGCGGCAAAGGCACGCCATCTGCCGATTCGCATCGGCGTAAACTCCGGCTCGGAGAAGCACATCCTCGAGAAATTCGGCGGCCCGACACCCGAGGCTATGGTGGAAAGTGCGCTGTACCATGTCGGTCTGCTGAACGACTACGATTTTGATGACATCTGCATTTCTATCAAGTCGTCCTCGGTGCCGAACACCATGCAGGCGTACCTGCTGGCGAGTGAAAAAGACCGACTATCCGCTGCACCTCGGCGTTACCGAGGCAGGCACCGAGTACATGGGCACGATCAAGTCGGCTGCCGGCATCGGCGGGCCTGCTGGCGCTCGGCGTGGGCGACACCATCCGCGTGAGCCTGACCGATGATCCGGTCAAGGAGGTCTACGCGGCAAAGGCGATTCTCAAGGCTGTCGGCAGAGCGGAAGAGGGCATCAACGTGGTTTCCTGCCCGACCTGCGGCCGCACGCGCATCAACCTCATCGACATTGCCAAAGAGGTTGAGCAGCGCTGCCAGAGCATTCGCGGCAAGAAGATGAAGGTAGCCGTTATGGGCTGCGTGGTAAACGGTCCCGGCGAGGCGCGTGAAGCCGATCTCGGCATTGCGGGCGGCGACGGCGTGGGCCTGATCTTCCGCCGCGGCGAGATCATCAAAGGTGCCGCAGGAGCAGCTTGTGGACGCGCTGATGGATGAAATCGCACAGTACGAAGGAGAATAATCGTGGCTGGAAAGCTGATTGATATTTTTCAAAACTGCAATGTAAAGAGGAGAAGCAACCTTGCCGCAGGCGAGGTGCGTTCTCTGGCATTTGGGGATAATAACACGGTGATGGTGGTCGAGCTTGGGACTGCACGAGGTTGTCAGCCGACAAGGTGATCGCCAGGGCGGAAAAGCAGATCGCGGACACCTACGGTCTTGACCGCGTGATGATCGAGCCGCGCTACAACATGCCGGGTGAGCTGTCGAACGCGTACATCAAGTCGCTGTGGCGACGACATGGCGTACCGCATGCCGTCAGCCAAGGGTCTGCTCGACCACCACCAAGTGGGAATTTGCGGACGGTGCGCCCAGATACCGATGGACGAGGTGAGCGAAAAGCATTTCGCAAACGCACTGCGGCATCTGGAGGCGCGTATTCAGCGGGAGCTGGGCCGCAGCTGTCCGGTGCACGCGGTCCGCGCGGATGCACAGGATTTTGCACCCGCACCCGAGCAGGAGGAGAGCCGCGAGGAAATTTCTGCACAAGGCTGTGGAGCAAGCGGCGGCAGCCGCAGCGGAAACGCCCAAGCCGAAAAAGCCGCGTCCGGCGCCGCAGCAGCACACCGGCTATCAGCGCCCGCGCGCCGAGAAGGTGCGCGAGGACGACCTCATCTTCGGCAAGCTGATTCAGGACCCCATTGTTTCGGTCAACGAGGCGATTGCCGCCTATGATATGGTGACGATTCAGGGCGAGGTGTTCTTTACCGACAACAAGGACATCCACAGCAAGAAAACCGGCAAGGATTACGTCAAGATTGCGTTTGACATGACCGACCGCACCAATTCCGTGCGCGTTTCCAAGTTCCTTGCGGCGGACAAGGCGGGCGATACGGCATCTAAAATCAAGAAGGGTCTGTACTGCACCGTGCAGGGCAAGATGGTGTATGACTCCTTTTGCCAAGGAGATGGTGCTCGAGCCGACCGGCATCGTCAAGGCGAAAAAGCCGGAGCGACGCGACACCTACGAGGGCATGAAGCGCGTGGAGCTCCATCTGCACACCAACATGAGCGCGATGGACGGCATGAGCAGCACTGCGTCTCTGCTGTGCCGCGCCGCCAAGTGGGGACACCGCGCGATGGCGATCACCGACCACGGTGTGGCGCAGGCGTTCCCCGAAGCGCTGCACGCGCAGGAGGGCAAGCAGAAGGACACCATCGGTGACATGAAGATTATTTATGGCATCGAGGCGTACTACATCAATGACGAGAACAGCATTTCGGTCGTGCGGCAGAAGCGCCGAGCCACTCGACGGCACGTTCATCGTGTTCGACCTTGAGACCACCGGACTCAATCCGGCGAGCGAGGAAATTACCGAGATTGCTGCTGTGCGCGTTGTGGAGGGCGAGATTCGTGATTCCTTCCAGACCTATGTCAACCCGCACAAGCCGATTCCGGCGGAAATCACCGAGCTGACCGGCATTTCGGACGAGACGGTAGCGGACGCGCCCGACCTCGACAAAGCCGTGCCGGAATTCCTCGCATGGGCAGGCGAGGGACAGTATCCGCTCGTGGCGCACAACGCAGGCTTCGATATGGGCTTCCTGCGGACGGCCTGCCAGAGACTGGGTATCGAGCGGGAGTTTACAAGCATTGATACCCTCGAGATGAGCCGCCTGATGCTGCCGCACATGCACAAGTTCAAGCTGAACATTCTGGCGAAGGAGCTGCAGGTCGGCCCGTTCGAGCACCACCGCGCGAGCGAGGATGCCGCCGTGCTCGGCCGTATTTACGTCAAGCTGCTGAAAAGGCTCAGGGAGGAGATGCACGCGGTTACGACTGCGGATATCAATCCGGTGCTGGCGGCGACGACCGACCGCAAGAACAAGCTGAAAAACCTGCCGCGCTATCACTTTATCATTCTGGTGAAGAACCAGGCGGGACTGCGCAACC
>VOFB01002311.1_pt1 | contig 10359 bp, 17 predicted proteins | sample 5384141 | NCBI WGS metagenome assembly VOFB01 (sample SAMN12384721, study PRJNA508395) | human gut metagenome | isolation source: healthy gut A | host: Homo sapiens
GAATGAATATCAAGCTTGGACAGGCTTTGAAAGCTACAGGAATGGTGGAATCCGGAGTAGAAGCCAAAGAAGTGATCCAGGAAGGTCTTGTCATGGTAAATGAGACAGATACACGCCCGCGGACGTAAGTTGCTGACGGAATGTTGTATTATTTGATGACGGAGAAAGAGATCAGAATTGAAGGTTAATTCCCTGAAATTAAAAATTTTAGAAATTATGATCTTCTGAATGTGGAGTTTGATGGTTCTACGAATATTTTTTTTACGGAACAATGCCCAGGGGAAGACGAATGATATTCTGAGGTGTATCTGTCGGAACGATAAGTCCCACCGCGGGTCGAAGGACAGGGATATGATCCGTTTCGGCGAGGATGAATCACACATCGAAACCGTGGTGGAAAGAACGGAATCAGTTATCAGATCGATATACCTGAAGAACAGTCGAAAAGGGTTGCCATCAATAAGATGCCGATCGGAAAGCAAGCGGAACTTTCGGAAATACGTTGAAACAGCGTTTTTCAGGGAAATGGCGTTTTTAACAAAAGGTCTGAAGATTGTATTAAGAGACTGGAGAGGCGAAGAATTACGAGAGCATACGTTCCACTATGAAGGCGGAATCAAAGAGTTTGTCACATATTTGAATAAAAGTAAAACTCCGCTTTACGAGCAGATCATTTACTGTGAAGGGATGAAAGACGGCGTTGCAGTGGAAATTGCGATGCAGCATAACGATTCTTACAGTGAAAATACTTATGGTTTTGTAAATAATATTACAACGCCGGAGGGCGGAACTCATATCGAGGGATTCAGAGGCGCTCTTACAAAGACGTTTAATGATTATGCAAGGAAAAAATAAACTGCTTAAAGATAGCGAACCGAATCTTTCGGAGACGATATCAGAGAAGGGCTTACTGCAATCGTAAGCGTGAAGATCGAAGATCCTCAATTTGAAGGTCAGACGAAACAAAAGCTTGGAAACAGCGAGGCAAGAGGTGCGGTAAACAGTATTCTGTCTACTCAGCTTGAAATTTTTCTGGAACAAAATCCAAGCGTTGCCAAAATTACGGTTGAAAAATCAGTTATGGCTCAGCGGGCAAGAGATGCTGCGAGAAAAGCGCGAGATCTTACAAGAAGAAAATCGGCTTTGAAGGAATGTCTTTGCCGGAAAACTTGCAGACTGTTCCGACAAAGATCCTGTCCAAATTGTGAAATATACATCGTAGAGGGAGATTCCGCCGGAGGTTCGGCGAAGACGGCTCGTGATCGTGCCACACAGGCAATCCTTCCTCTTCGAGGTAAAATTTTGAATGTAGAAAAGGCGCGTCTTCGATAAAATATATGCGGAAATGCTGAGATTAAGGCAATGATAACTTGCATTTGGAACCGGAATTCATGAAGACTTTGATATTTCAAAATTAAGATATCATAAAATCATTATTATGGCAGATGCCGATGTCGATGGAGCACATATAAGTACACATTCTGTTGACATTCCTTATCGTTTCATGCCCGATCTTATCAAAGAAGGATATGTATATCTTGCACAGCCGCCGCTTTATAAGCTGGAGAAAAATAAAAAGTATGGTATGCATACAGCGACGAAGAATTAAATCAGATTCTTACAGAAGTTGGTCGTGACAGCAACAATAAAGATCCAGCGTTACAAAGGTCTGGGTGAGATGGACGCAGACCAGTTATGGGAAACAACAATGGATCCTGAACATAGAATTTTGCTGCGTGTAACGATGGATGAAGAAACGTCATCTGAACTCGATCTCACATTTACGACTCTCATGGGAGATAAAGTAGAACCAAGACGCGAATTCATAGAAGAAAACGCAAAGTATGTACAAAACTTGGATATATAGTAGTTATAGCGACACAACAGGTAGATTCAGTCAAGCATGTTTCAAGTTTACTTGAAAGCATGATTGGATGAATCTATCTGGGTTTGGCATTAGAAATGCCAACCCAGCGAAAAAAATCGTCAGATTTTTGAGTGGTGGAGCGCGTAAGAAGCAAAACCAGCCAGGTTTTGAATATGATAGACTGACCCTAGAAAAAAGGAGACAAGTGATGGAAGACAATATTTTTGACAAAGTCCATGAAGTCGATCTGAAAAAGACAATGGAAACCTCCTACATTGATTACGCGATGAGCGTTATTGCGAGAAGAGCGCTTCCGGATGTAAGAGACGGACTGAAGCCGGTGCAAAGAAGAATTTTGTATTCCATGATCGAGTTGAACAACGGACCGGACAAGCCACATCGTAAATGTGCGCGTATTGTCGGGGATACGATGGGTAAATATCACCCTCATGGTGACAGCTCGATATACGGAGCGCTCGTTAATCTGGCGCAGGAGTGGTCTACCCGATATCCGCTTGTTGACGGTCATGGTAACTTTGGTTCAGTCGACGGTGATGGCGCTGCTGCCATGCGTTATACAGAGGCACGTTTAAGTAAAATTTCTATGGAACTGACAGCGGATATCAACAAAGATACGGTTGACTTTATGCCGAACTTTGATGAGACGGAAAAGGAGCCGGTTGTTCTTCCGTCAAGATTTCCGAATCTTCTCGTAAACGGTACAAGTGGTATTGCAGTCGGTATGGCAACAAATATTCCACCTCACAATCTGCGTGATGTTATCAATGCAGTTGTAAAGATCATAGACGATCAGATTGATGGAAAACGGAGAAACTTCGATGGAAGATATTCTTCAAATCGTCAAAGGACCTGATTTCCCAACGGGAGCAGAGATACTTGGAACAAGAGGAATAGAAGAAGCATACAGAACAGGACGCGGTAAGATCAGAGTGCGTGCGGTGACAAACATTGAGCCAATGCAGAACGGAAAGAACAGAATTATTGTTACTGAGCTTCCGTATATGGTAAATAAAGGCACGTCTGATCGAAAAGATCGCTGAACTTGTAAGAGATAAAAAGATTGATGGAATCACTGATTTAAGTGACCAGTCTAACCGTGAAGGTATGAGAATCTGTATTGAGCTTCGTCGTGATGTGAATCCGAACGTAATTTTGAATCAGTTATATAAGCATACACAGCTTCAGGATACATTGGTGAATCATGCTTGGCACTTGTAAACAATCAGCCGAAAGTCATGAATATTCTGGATATGCTGAAATATTACTAAAGTCATCAGGAAGATGTTGTGACAAGAAGGACAAAATACGATCTGAATAAGGCGGAAGAAAGAGCGCATATTTTGGAAGGATTACTGATCGCTCTGGATAACATTGACGAAGTAATCAAGATTATTCGTGGATCGAAGAATGTTCAGGAAGCAAAAGCAGAGTTGATCTCTCGATTTGACTCTTTGAAGTTCAGGCACAGGCAATCGTGGACATGCGTCTTCGTGCTCTCACCGGTTTGGAAAGAGAGAAGCTGGAAGCAGAATATGCTGAATTGATGAAAAAATCGAAGAATATAGGGCAATTCTTGCGGACATGAAAACTTCTTCTCGGAGTTATAAGAAAAAGAAATTCTTGTTATTTCCGAAAAATACGGAGATGAAAGAAGAACTCATATCGGCTATGATGAATTTGACATTTCGATGGAGGATTTGATTCCGAGAGAAAATGTTGTCATTACTGTGACAAATATGGGATACATTAAGCGGATGAGCATGGATACGTTCAAGAGCCAGAACAGAGGTGGCAAAAGGAATTAAAGGAATGCAGACTCTGGAAGATGATTTTATAAGAGAATTATTTGTTACAACCAGCCATCATTATGTCATGTTCTTTACAAATACCGGCCGTGTATATCGACTGAAAGCATACGAGATTCCGGAAGCATCGAGAACAGCAAGAGGAACAGCAATTATTAATTTACTTCAGCTGATGCCGGATGAAAAAATTACGGCGACAATTCCGATCAAAGAATATGAAGACGGAAAGTATTTGTTTATGGCAACAAAGAAAGGTCTTGTAAAAAGACTCCGATCCAAGATTATATGCAAACGTGAGAAAGACCGGACTTGCGGCAATCTCATTAAGGGAAGACGATCTTTTAATCGAAGTTAAAAGTAACAGATAATGCAAGGATATTCTTCTTGTTACAAAATATGGACAGTGTATCCGGTTCAACGAAAAAGACGTTCGTTCCACAGGCCGTGTTTCTATGGGTGTCAGAGGAATGAATTTGAGCGATAATGATGAAATCATCGGTATGCAGATGAGCAGTCAGGGCAAAGATATGCTGATTGTTTCGGAAAAGGTATGGGAAAACATTACAAGTATGGAAGAATTCACAAAACAAAATCGCGGCGGAAAAGGCGTGAAATGCTATAAGATTACGGAAAAGACCGGAAATGTAGTCGGTATGAAAGCTGTAGATGAAGAAAGCGAGATCATGATCATCAATACAGAAGGAATCGTAATCCGAATGAAATGTTCTGATATTTCTCAATATGGAAGAATAACATCAGGAGTAAAATTGATTAATCTTCCTGAGAAAGAAAAGAGTGGCAAGTGTAGCAAAAGTAAGAACAGCTTCAGCGGAAATTGACGGTGAAGAAGTTGAAATCAAAGAAGAGGACGACTCGCCGGAAAATACATCTGAAATTATAGTGGATAATTCAGAAGATAACGTATCAGATGATGTGGAAAACAAATAAAAACAGAGAAAACATTGTTGATAAATAGTTTAATCTGTGTGAAAAGATCGATAATGAACTGATTTTTCAATCGTTAGAAGTTTGCGATAAATAGATTGAAAAAAAGTTCATTGTCGGTCTTTTTTGCGGCGCTGCGAACAGAAGTACGGATGATGTTCTATTAAGAATACGATGTAATAATGGGTGATGATATAGAATAAAATAATTTATAAAAAGTATTAAAGTAAAAAGGTAATACGTAAAAAAAAGGGAGCGGGACAACTGGGAAAGAAAGTTTTGTACATGGCAGTGAATTTTATGATCCGTGCGGTGATAGGAATGGCGCTTATTTTTTTATAAATCAATACGTTATTCCACCTGAATCTTCAATTAATGTAGGTTTGAATGCAGTCTCTTTTTTGACATCGGGAATGCTTGGAATTCCTGGGGTTGGACTGCTTTTATGGGATTGTTTGTTATCAGATTTTGTGAGTTTTTACAAAAAACAGCAGATTTAAAATTTGTTGTAGACAAAATAGAATCTGCTGTTTATAATGCATTTTACCGACAGAGATCAACTGTTGGAACATCTGTTTTTGAGGGAAAGCAGATATTCAAAAATCCGGGAGTAAAAAGACCGGATATCGTATATTTTTATTCGTGCTGTATAGTTCACGGCAAAATTCAAATTATGACGGAAAACAATATAAAGGCATTGCAGGTAATTTTTGATTTGTGATGTGCAGAAAGAATATGCGGAACATTTATTAAGCATATTAGTAAAACGTTTCGAATGCGTTTTCAATTTCATTTTTTCAGTAATGTGAAAAAGATAGAGCAGTTTGCGGAAAAAGCAGAGATAGAAATTCTTTTGATTGCGGAAGACTGCGTCTCTGAAATAAGGGGAATGTAAAAGCAAAAAAGAAATTTATATTGTCAGAAAGTATGAAAAAAAGAGGAAAAACAGGGAGAAACGACGATATTCCGATATCAGTCGGCAAATGAGATTCTTAAGATCATTCAATCGGGGATAGGGAGAAGAAGAGGCGAAAGCCGCACATAAGCCGCAGAAAAAACAGAAGAAAAATATGATGCGGTTCAAAGTGATTTTACTGCTCCAAAAAAGAAAAATAGGAATACGTGACGAACCTGAAGAAAGCGGTCTGATCGGTATCTATTCTCCGATACACAGAATCGGAAAACAGAGTTTGCACTTTGTTTAGGCGAAAAAATATCGGAAAAAGTTCCGACTCTTTATATCAACATGGAAGGATATTCGGGAAATGATTTTTTTATTTCAAAGGTGAAAAAAATCAAGATTTAGAGATCTTCTGTATTACTTAAAGCAAGAGAGAATTGATTATGGTTTGAAAGCAAGCCTTATGACAGGGCAATATAAGCAATTGATTATATCATGCCTATCTCAAATGAGAATGATCTAAGAGAAGTGACGAAGAAAGAATGGATCTATTTTTTTGGATACGATTATGGACCAATGCATATATAAGGCTGTAATCCTTGATCTTTGGTGATTGTGTTTCGGGGCTTTACGACATATTGAAAAAATGTAGTCGTATATATACGCCTTATATACAAGATGAAATTTCTATGGCAAAAATGAGGCAATATGAAGAAAATTTAAAAACAGCAGGATATTCGGACATATTAAAACGAACCATGAAGCGACAGATGAGAGTGAAGTGACATAGTATGATATCTGCAGAATTGATGTATGAGAAAGTTATGCATCGCATGGATATGACAAAAGAAACAAAGGAAGAAGAACTTCAGGAAATTATAAGGACTGTATTAGAGGATGAGTCTAAAAAAGAATTTATCCCCTTAAGTGAAAAAATCAGATTGAGCAGGGAACTGTTTAATGCTTTTCGCAGACTGGATATATTACAGGATTTGATTGAAGATGACAGTATTACAGAGATTATGGTGAACGGAACGGAGAACATTTTTATGAGAAAGAGGGAAAGTTATATCGGACAAACAGACATTTTTTCTCAGAGTCAAGATTGTGCGATGTGATACAGCAAATTGTAGGAGAGGCAAACAGGTATGTCAATGAGACTTCACCTATTGTCGATGCAAGATTAGCTGATGGATCTAGGGTAAATGTTGTATTAAAGCCAGTGGCAGTGAACGGACCGATCATGACGATCAGAAAATTTCCGTCAAAAGCGATTAAGATGAATGATCTGATCAAAATGGGAAGTTTAACGAAAGAAGCGGCAGAGTTTATCAGGAAGATCGTCCGTTCAAAATATAATATTTTTGTGAGCGGTGGAACAGGAGCCGGGAAAACAACTTTTTTGAATGCAATGTCGGATTTTATCCCAAAAGAAGAAAAGGATTATTACGATAGAAGATAATGCAGAACTTCAGATTCAGGGAGTTGAAAACCTTGTCAGACTTGAAGCGCGTGAAGCGAATTTGGAAGGAGAAGGAGCAGTTACGATTCGTGATCTGATCAAATCGGCTTTAAGAATGAGACCGGATCGCATTATTGTAGGTGAAGTCAGAGGAGAAGAGACTGTAGATATGATTTCATCGGCGATGCTGAACGGACACAGCGGATCAATGTCAACCGGTCATGCAAATAACCCGAAGGACATGCTTCACAGAATTGAAACGATGATGATGATGGGAATAGACCTGCCTTTGCAGGCGATTCAAAAGGCAGGTTGCATCGGCTCTGGACATTATTATTCATCTTGGAAGACTCAGGGATAAAACGAGAAAAGTTCTTATGATTGAAGAGATACTCGGATATGAGGATGGGAAGATACAGACAAAAACATTATATGAGTTTAAGGAGGTGGGGAACAGAAAATGAAAAAGTTAAAGGAAGCATTATGAAGGTTGCTGAACTTGAAAATACCGGAAAACTTGTGGCTGCAGGATATTAAAAAAAACAGAATACATTTTTTGGCAGTAAAGTCGATAGCGGTCATCCTTTTGATCACATATGTATTTTACGAATCTTTTCTTCCGATATTTTTATGATTCCATATGGGTTATATATGCAAGAGACGGACTTCGTGATTTGTGCCGTAAAAAAGAAAAGGAATTCAGAGTTCAATTCAGTAATGCGATACAGGCAATGGGAGCGGCATTGAAAGCGGGATACTCTGTAGAAAATGCGATAAGAGAAGCAGAAAAGATCTCGCACCTATGTATGAAGAAAATGTAAGGATCAGAAAAGAATTTAGAAAAATGGTACATCAGCTTGATATGAAAATGCCGGCAGTCAGCGTGATGGAACAGTTTTCCGAAAGAATGAAACAAGAGGATACAGAAGATTTTGTCACTGTATTTTCATCTGCGAAGATGAGCGGAGGAGACAGTATTTCAATCATACGAAATGCAGTAAAGATTATAAGCGGGAAGATTGATACGGAACAGGAAATCCAAAACGATGTTCGCTTCAAAAAAATTAGAATTTGAAATTATGTGTGCAGTTCCGTTTTTTATTATTTTATACATGAAGCTGACATTCGGAGAATTTCTAAGTGTTTTTATACGAAAATGCAACGGGGAGGTGTTTCATGACAATTTGTTTAATCGTATATATTGCAGCGTACAGCTTTGGAAGAAAAATCATTCATATTGAGGTATAGGCTATGAACAGAGCAACAGTAAATAAAATATTCAAAAAGCATCCTGTTTATGTTAAAGCAGGGATGATCGCGGTCATTTCGATTATTATTTTCGGATGTATATAGTAAAGATAATGGGAAAAGCTTGAAAAAGATGAGAAAGGAAGGGAAATATTAAGACGGAATGAGAGCGGAAAAGATGAACTCAAAAACATGAAAGTAAAGATTGATGAAAAACAGGAAGACATCAGTATTTCGGTTTCAGGGAAAAAATATGATGAAGAAGAGCTGAAAAATGCATTTTCAGAAGCTGAAAAAAGAAGTTGAACAAGCTGTTCTCGGAAAAATAAAAGTTTGATGAAGTAAGATCGGACTTGAATCTAATCACATCTGTTCCGGAAAAAAATGTGAAAGTTTCATGGGAACTGGATCGTTATGACGTTATGGATATACAGGGACATTTACAGCAGGATAATTTATCGACAGAAGGAACATTGATAAACTTACAGTGATTTTAACATATGAAGATGAGGAAGAACGATATGAATTTTATGCAAAAGTATTTCCGTCGGAATTAAAGAAGAGATGAGGCGTTCAAGATGAAGAAGATAAAAAGACAAAAACAAAAGATGAACAGGCATGGGCATATGGAGTTCAAGAAAAGGTTGAAGAAGTTGATAAAAAGACAAAAACAAAAGATTATATCGTTCTTCCCGGAATGAACAGGTAAACGGAAAAAGAAAAAGTTATATGGGCAAAGAAGGGTAACTTTAATAGAGCTCCCTTAGGGTGCTTTTTTCAAAATCTATCGATATTGGTATCCAGACCTCTTATTTGAGGTTAAATTCTACTTCGTCAGTGAGCATCTTCCAGATGACTCTGACAAGCTTGCCGGCACAGTGCCCAAGTGCATTGTAGTGAGACCGGCCTTCAGCCCTCTTGGCATCATAATAAGCCTTGAAGGTTGCGTTGTTCCTGACAACGTTCCAAGCTGCATTTACAAGAGCATATCGTAAAACACGAGAGCCACGTTTGGACATCCTTGTTGTCTTAGCCTGAAAGTTACCAGACTGATAAACAGAAGGATCCAGGCCTGCAAAAGCAAGCAGCTTGTTTGGATTGGAGAAACGGTGAATATCGCCTATTTCACCAAGGATCATTCCACCATTGATATAACCGATACCAGGAATGGTCATGATGACAGAATCGTTAAATTTCATGATATCCGTCATCTCAGCTTCAATCTTTTCTAATTGGCTATCCAGTAACTCGATTTGTTGAATGGTTTGAGTTATCTGAATAGATATAGCGCTGTCGTTGGCACCGACAGACTTCTGTGCGAGAACTCTTAATTTTTTGGCCTGCTCTTTAGTAAAGTGTCCGTGCGAGTTCACTTTGAGCAGATTTGCCAGATGAGTCATATGCATGGAAGCAATCTCTTTTGGAGAAGGTGCTTCTTTTAAAAGAGCATAGACAGCATTCTGATGCAGACCGGATTTGAAAAAGTATTGAATCTCCGGGAATACCTGATCAACATAGGTTGTCAGTTGGATTTTCAATCGGGTGCGTTGCTTAATGGTTTTCTGCCGAAAGCGCCCCAAGGCCTTAAGATCCATCATATCGAGATCAAAGAAGGTAATAAATCTTAGGTCATCCTGCATCATAAGAGTTTTAGCAATAACAAATGTGTCGACCTTATCTGTCTTTGTTTTACGAACATTGTTCTTGCGCATCTGACAGGTTTTGATGGGGTTCAACACACACACTTGGTAGAACTCAGCAACAAGGTATCGAACAAGGTTGTCACCGTAGTGTGCCGTCGACTCAAGACCGATGATGATGCTGTTCTTATCGAATGATTCGAGCTTAGAGACCAGCAGTTGGAAGCCATCAGCGTCGTTTGTGAATTTGAACGGCTCAAGAATTATTTCACCGTCGGAAGAAATCGCAGCGGCGAAATGGTTGAGTTTGGCAATATCAATGCCTACATAAATTTTCATGAGGTTGTACCTCCCTTTCATAAAGTCTGATACCATGATGTCCACCATCGATTATCATCGTAGACTTGATAGAAATAAGTACTCTGAGTGAAAAACACTCCGGCAACATCCAGCTAATAAACAATTCAGAT
>VOFB01003135.1_pt1 | contig 10341 bp, 19 predicted proteins | sample 5384141 | NCBI WGS metagenome assembly VOFB01 (sample SAMN12384721, study PRJNA508395) | human gut metagenome | isolation source: healthy gut A | host: Homo sapiens
ATTTTGTATTTGTTGTAATAGTTCTTTTTGTTTTCTTTTCATCTAATTTTTCATATCCATTTTAATTGTTTTGATTATATTTCCTTTTAGTAATGCTCTTTATTTCTCCTAAGTTCATATCCTATTCCATTCCTTTTCCAAAATATATAAATCTTATATTTATTATTTCCTTTTATTCGTATATAATAGCAAAAAATTTCAAGTTGTAAAGTTTTTTGTATTATAATATATAAAAAAAACACCAAATTTCTGTACATTATTATTTTTACATTCTAAGAATGTCAGAACATTTTCTTATAATATAAAAAATATAAAATATTAAATTCTAAGAAAGTCAAATACACCATTCCTAGAATTTAATATCTTTTTATTCTACATATATTTTAAGACACATCAATTTATTATAAACTAATTTTCCAGCCGTATTAAGAACACCATCATATTGACACACAATATCCTTAACCTGATTTTGTACATCATCAATAAAATAGCAATCTATTGAATTAATATTTTTTGAATCAATAATTTCTTGAATATAAGAATTCATTTTTTGAACATAATTTTTCCGCCTTTAATAAAGACTGTGGTTTGCAAGTTTTTAGACGCATTTCTTCTTATGAAATCTAATTTATATAAATCATTTCCACTCCAATCAAGCGCAAAGATTTTGTTTTTTCATCTCCACTTAAATTCACATTTTCTAAAAAAACTTTTTAATTGTATTTTCCAAATCATTTTCTGTTAAAATAATTACATCATGATTTTCTTTTATTTCTTTTTTCTATATAAGGTAATGTTATAATTTCAAAATGATAATCGCTCACATAAAACGAACATACCCTTCTTTTTTTTTACATCCTCATTTGTATTTTCAAATTTACTTATCATAAATTTACCTTCCTTTCAAATATTGAAAGCCTTTTCTTCCGAAGTCCTTTTTTTTTTTTTTTTCCAAATTTTACCATTTAATTTTAAATATGTCAATAATATTTCAAATAAAATTCATCTACCTTTTTCGACACAAAAATTTCGCCATATTATACTTTTTTTTCCCAATTTCAAACCTTTCGACTTTTTCCATATTTTCTTACTGCAGCAAGTGATATATTAAATCATATAAATCTAAAATTACAAAATTATTACAAATTTTCTAAAAATATTTGCAAAATATTCGACACACATTTTTTCTTTTTAAAAATTTAACGCAATCAAAATTGCAATTTTTTTTCAATTTTGTATAAAATTCTCAAACTGTAAACAATAAAGATACAGAATATTTTTCAAAAAAAAAGTTTAATGGAGGTAAGTCATGAAAAATTATTAAATAAAAAATTTTTTAAAAACTCTAATACTGCAACACTACTATTTATATATGTTAGTATTTCTGCAATATCATATGCAAAAACAACAGCAAGTGAACTTTCTGATACAGTTTTCAGATTACATGTAATAGCAAACAGTGACTCTGTAGAAGATCAAGCTCTTAAATATAAAGTAAGAGACAATTTAATTTCATATATGAATACAATTTGCAATAACACAATATCCAAAGAAGAAGCCATTACTATTGCATCAAACCACTTAGAAGAATTTCAAAAATAGCAGAGCAAACAATTTTAGAAAACAAGTATAATTATCCTGTAAAAGTTCAAATTGGAAATTTTGATTTTCCAACAAAAAATATGGAGATATCTCACTTCCTGCAGGAACTTATGATGCATTACGAGTTGAGATTGAGAAGCCAAAGGTCAAAACTGGTGGTGTGTAATGTTCCTCCGCTTTGTTTTATTGATGTAAGCTCTGGGGTTGTTCCCGAAGAATCAAAAGAAATTTTAAAAGAAAATATGTCTGAAGAGGATTTTTGCTCTTATTTCTGATAATAATTCTCATTCTGATATTACTTTTAAATTCAAATTATTAGAATTTTTCGGTAAAAAAGATTTATTTACAGCAAATCATTCAAAATAGCATTTACATTTAGAATAGAACAAAAGCCATTGGCACTTATTAAAACATTTTAAAGTCCACGCCTTTGTTCATGTGCGAAATTTGCAAAGCAAATTTCTGTGCATTGTTATATTTTTTATATTATAGGAAGTTCAAAGAACTTTCCTATAATATAAAAAAATGTATTGCATTTTGTTACCTTTATGGTATATTTTATTAAAATAGAGTGTAATTATGACACTCTATTTTTAATGCAAAATAAATCAATAAACAAATATAAACATTTCAGGGGGTAATACATTGGAAAAACTAATAATAAAAGGACCTACACCATTAAAAGGTGAAGTACAAATAAGTGGAGCAAAAATGCAGCAGTAGCAATCCTACCTGCAACTTTATTAATAGATGGAATATGTACAATAGAAAACTTGCCACATATAAGTGATGTAGAAATATCATGTAAAATACTAGAAAAACTAGGTGCAAAAATAACATGGAACACAAAAATTCAATAACAATTGATACAAGGAATATAACAACAACAAAAGCACCTTTAGATTTAACAAGCAAATTTAGAGCCTCTTATTATATAATAGGCGCAATGCTTGGAAGAAAAGGTGAAATAGAAGTTGGTATGCCAGGTGGATGCAAATTAGAGCAAGACCAATTGACCAACATATAAAAAGGTTTTGAAACACTAGGAGCAACCGTATCTGTAGGAAATGGTACAATACATGCCAAAGCTAATAAATTAATTGGAAACTCAATATATATGGATATAGTATCTGTTGGCGCTACTATAAATGTAATGCTATCAGCAGTACTTGCAAAGGAACAACAACAATAGACAATGCAGCAAAAGAACCACATATAGTAGATGTTGCAAACTTTTTAAATGCAATGGGAGCTGATATCCGCGGAGCAGGTACAGATGTAATAAAAAATCAATGGTGTTGAAAAACTATCTAGAAATGTAACTTATTCTGTGGTTCCTGACCAAATAGAAGCTGGAACATTTATGCTAGCTGCAGTCGCTACAAGAGGAGATTTGTTAATAAAAAATTGTATAACAAAACATTTAGACTCTATAACTGCAAAAATCATTGAAGTTGGTGGAACTGTAGAAGATTATGGTGATAGTTTACGTGTATATTGTAAACAAAGACCACATAAAGCAAATATAAAAACTCTTCCATATCCAGGTTTCCCACAGATTTACAACCTCAAATGGGTGTTGTTTTATCATTAGCAGAAGGTACAAGCATTATTAATGAAAGTATTTGGGAATCAAGATTCCAATACACAGAAGAATTAAACAAAATGGGTGCCAAAATAACTGCTCAAGGAAAAACTGCTATTTTTGAAGGAGTAGAATCTTTTAAGCGGTGCACCTGTATATTCTAGTGATTTACGTGCAGGAGCTGCTTTAATAGTTGCAGGTACTGCAGCAAATGGTGTAACAGAAGTCTACAATCTAGAACACATTGATAGAGGTTATGAAAAAACATAGAAGAAAAAATTTAGACAAATTGGAGCAAACATTGAAAGAGTAAATGAATAAAGAAACAGAGGAAACAAAATTATGCTAAAATTTTATAGTTTATATAGTGGCAGCAGTGGAAACAGTTTATTAGTAAAAACAGAAAATACAAATATTTTAGTAGATGCAGGTGTTAGCAGCAAAAGAATTGAAACTGCACTAAACAATTTAGAAGTAGACCCATCCTCATTAGATGGAATTTTAATAACACATGAACATTCAGACCATGTTCAAGGATTAGGAACATTTTCAAAAAAGTTTGGTATACCTGTATTTGTTAATCAAAAACCTTAGATGCCATGCCAAAGCAAAAGAAAAAATATCAGAAAATAATATCAATTTATTCAAAATCGAAGAAAATTTTGAAATAAATGATTTAAAAATCAAACCATTTGCAATACCACATGATGCAGCAAACCCTTGCGGATTTAACATTATGAAAGATAGCAAAAAATAAGTATTGCTACAGATATCGGTCACATGACAAATGGAATCTTAAAAAATTTAGAAGGTAGTGAATTTGTTTTATTAGAATCAAATTATGATCCTGAAGTATTAATGTATTCACGTTACCCATATATATTAAAAACACGTATTGCTGGACCAACTGGCCATTTATCAAATGAAGCAGCTGGAAAAACAATTTCATGTTTATTAAAATCTGGTTTAAAGCAAGTTATGCTTGGACATTTAAGTAAAGAAAGTAATTTTCCTGAACTAGCATATAAAACTGTTGTAGAAGAATTAATTTCTAGCAACTACAACGAAAATTCTTTTGAAACTTTCCATAGCAAGCCGTGACACAACTAGTAAGGAGGTTTTATGCTAACTATTAATATCATATGTGTTGGTAAAATTAAAGAACAATATTTAAAAGATGCAATCAATGAATATAGTAAAAGACTTTCTAGATATTGCAAATTACATATTATTGAACTTCCTGATGAAAAGATTCCAGAAAAATGTAATGATACAATTTCTGAAGATATTAAAGAAAAAGATTGCCTTAATATTATTAACCATCTACCTAAAGATACCTATTCTATATGTTTAGATTTAAAGGGTAAAGAATTTTCTTCTGAAGAATTTTCAAAAAATATTGAAACACTCTCTTTAGTAACAAGTTCCATCACTTTTATAATTGGTGGCTCTTTGGGGATAACTGCAAATTTAAGAAATTCATGTAAACAATCTATTTGTTTTTCAAAAATGACTTTTCCTCATCAATTAATTAGAGTATTTTTGCTTGAACAGATTTATAGAGCCTTTAAAATTTCTAATGGTGAAACTTATCATAAATAATTTATGTTATTGTAGAGAAATAAATTAAAACTTCAGTATTTTTTATAATTTATCTAAATAAGGGACAGATGCTTTATAAAAAGCTGATTAGAAGTTAAAATATCAATGGGGAATTGACTTGTTTCTCTACAAGTTTAAAAACGAATTTAAATCTTTATCAATTTCTTTTTTGATAATTTTTTTTGCCAATATTATTATTACTATTTTCCTTATAATAATAAACAATATTATAAATAATAAAATTTTTGAAATAATCATATTTTTTTATAAAATAGTGAATCAATTCCATTTAGGCTTCCCTAAACTGTACCCACATTATACCTTGGTTTAATATCGATGTCAACAATAAAATTTCGACAAAATCTGACACACAACTTATGCACAAAACAATCAAACATTAACAATACCAGCACTTATTTAAAACATTTTTAAATCCTTATATTTGTTCAAATATAAAAGAATACTCTAGTATTAATAACATTTGCAAAAAAAGACACTAACCAAAATTCCCACAAAATCAGCAATTAAAGATGCAACTAAAACAAATCTTGTATTTTTAATTCCAACACTTGCAGAATATACAGCAATAGTATAAAAAGTCGTTTCTGTAGCCCCCATAATAACAGCAGCCATAAATCCAAGTCTAGAATCAACACCATATGTTTTCATAATATCTGTTGCAACAGCCATAGAGCTACTTCCCGATATTGGTCTAATTAATGCCAATGGCATAATCTCTGTTGGAAAATTAACCTTATTTAAAAATGGAGAAATAATAGAAATAACAAAATCCAAAACTCCTGAACTTCTTAAAGCACCAATCGCCACAAACAAACCTATAAGAGTTGGAAAAATACTAACTACAATATCTATTCCTTCTTTTGCTCCTTCCAAAAAAACATCAAATATTTTTATTTTTTCAGCTAAACCATAAATAACTATTATAAAAATAATAAGAGGTATTGCAAGACTCGAAAAAAATTTATTACTTGCATACATCCACCTCCAAAATTCAATTTGTTAAATTTACATTGTTTTTTATATTGCAATAATTATTTTTCTATTTTCTAATTTTTCTTTTTATTTCTTATTATATTTTTTGTTTTTCATTTTTATCTTTTATTAGTTTTTTTTTATTTTTTCAGATTTCGCAATCAAAATTTTGTTGCAGTTATTCCTGCTACTGCTGCACACAATGTTGCTATCCACACAGGAAAAATTATATTTGTTGGATTTTCTGAACCTAAAGACATTCTTATTGCTATTACTGTTGTTGGTATTAATTGTATTGACGCTGTATTTAAGACTATTAATGTTACCATAGAATCACTTAAAACTTTCTTATCTGGATTAATTTCTTGCATGGATTTCATTGCTTTTATCCCTAGTGGTGTAGCTGCATTTCCTAATCCTAAAATATTGGCAACCATATTCATTGCTATTTCATTTCTAATTTTTTCTTGAGTTTTTAATTCTGGAAATAAAAAATTTATTAATGGATTTAAAATTCGCGTTAACTTTTTTTATTATTTTTGTTTTTTCTGCTATTTTCATTATTCCATTCCACAGACATATAGTTCCTAATAATGTTATACAATAATGTTACAGTTTCTTGCGTACTACTAAATATTGATGCATTTATTTTGTCTGTATTTCCATTCATTATTGCATATATTATTGATATTATCATAAACATTGGCCATATTTTGTTTAGCATTCTATCACCTATTTAATATATACATTCTTTTCTATTTTTTAGAACTTTTTAAATAAGAATTAAAAATATTAAAATTTTAGATACTTAAAAAACAAAAATATTCAATATTTTTTGTAAAAATACTTAATTAGAAAACGGAAAAATATTCCAATTTTAATTGACCAAAATGTCGATTTATGATATAGTATAATTTGTAGGCAGGATTACAAAATAATAACATTGAGGGAGGCAAAGATGAAATCAACTGGAATAATAAGAAAGGTAGACGAACTTGGAAGAGTTGTTATACCAATCGAACTTAGAAACAAGTTTGATATTGCCGAAAGAGATCCAATAGAAATATATGTAGATGGCTCTTCAATCATATTAAAAAATTTGAACCAAATTGCATTTTTTGTGGAAACACTAAAGAATTAAAACTTTATAGAGATAAGTTAATCTGTCCAAAATGTGCAAGTCAAATTGAAAAATTATATGATAAAGAATAATAGGATAATTTCATTTTGCATAAAAGAAAGAAAAGAATCATTATAAAAATAATATTTTTTTCTTTTTTGTTTTTATTTAATTAATATTTTCAGGTCCAAGGCTAATGTTTTTTGCTCCGTCCCCAAAAACATTAGCTTCGGTCCCAAAAACATCACCAAAATATTAATTCATAAAATACATATAAATTTCATTTTTGGAACTCCCCTATCTTTAGCAATTTTTTTATAATATCTTTTTATCAAAACCTTGTTTTTCATAAAAAAGAAAAATGTTCCTCTAAAGACATATTTTTAAACTCTTGTTGTTTTTCTTCTAAAGTTATCTCTGGCTTTCCTTCTATTAAAATTATCATTTCACCTTTTACATCTTTACTTTTTTTTCTATTATTTCTTTTATATTTCCTCTTATAAACTCTTCATGTATTTTTGTTAGTTCCCTAGCCAAAACTACATTTCTATCTGATACAAATTCTTCTAAATCTTTTAATGTTGATTGTAACTTATGTGGTGCTTCATATATTATCGTGGTTTGTGTACTTTCTTTTATTTGTTCTAATTTTTGTTTTCTATTTTTTTTTTATTTAATGGTAAAAATCCTAAAAATAAAAATGTGTCTGTATTTAAACCTGAACTTATTAACGCATTTACAAAAGCACATGCTCCTGGTACTGGCACAACTTTTATTTCTTCTTCTATACATTTTTTATAACTACTTCTCCTGGGTCACATATACCTGGTGTTCCAGCATCTGAAACTAAGGCTATATCTTTTCCTTCTTTTAATTCTTTTTATTAATTCTCCTGATTTTATTTCTTCATTGTGCCTATGATAACTTATTAAATGTTTTGATATTTCATAATGATTTAATAATTTTAAAGTGTGTCTTGTATCCTCTGCTGCTATTATATCTACACTTTTTAAAATATTTATTGCTCTATATGTTATATCTTCTAAATTTCCTATTGGTGTTGCTACCACATATAAAATTCCTTTTTCATTTTTTATCCTTTCTTTTATTTAATTTTTAAATTTATTTTTTATTTATTTTTTATTTATTTATTTATTTTTTTATTTTTATTTTTTATTTATTTTTTTTATTTATTTTTTTATTTTTTTTTATTTATTTTTTATTTATTTTTTTATTTATTTTTTTTATTTATTTTTTATTTATTTTTTTTATTTATTTTTTATTTATTTTTTATTTATTTTTTTTATTTTTTATTTATTTTTTTATTTTATTTTTTATTTTATTTTTTTTATTTTATTTTTCTAACTCATAAATATTTTTATTTCTTCAGTATATTTTCCATCTTCTTCATAAATATATAAATTAGGATATATTTTTAAAAACGACTTTGCATTTTTTACACCTTTTATCATAACCATTTTTGGTTCTTCATTTTTATTAGAAAATATAAAACGAATTTCTTTTAGGCTCTATTTTATATTTTCTCATTAATTCAAAAATATCTACTAACCTTTCTGGTCTATGAACCATATAAAATTCTCCTTTATCTTTTAACAAATCTTTTGCTACGCGTATAAAGTCTTCGAGATTTGCTGTTATTTCATGTCGTGCTATCATTTTAGGTTCATCTGGATTTATTATTCCAGTATTTTTCTTTTTATATGGTGGATTTGTTATTACTACATCAAATGTTTGTTTTTCAAAATATTTATTTAAATTTAAAATTGAATCACATATAATTTCAAATTTTTCATTTATTTTATTTAATTCAATACTACGTTTAGCCATATCACATACATCTTTTGTATTTCTATTCCAACCACCTTTTTTAATTCTGTTTTTCCACATAATAATGTTGGCATTATTCCAGAACCTGTTCCTAAATCTAAAACATATGAATCTTTTTTTTATATTTTTTGCAAAATTGGCTAATAATACACTATCTATTCCAAAAACAAAACCATTTTTTATTTTGGATTATTTTTAAATTTTATTCTAAATCGTCTATCCTTTCATCTTTTTTTATTTCCATTTTTATATCCTTTCTGCAATATTAATTTCACTTATTTTTTTATTTATCATATTATATAGTAAATTGGTTATTTTTTTCAAGGAAGAATTTGATTAATATGGATTATAAAGGAAGTCGATTGATGCATACAGAAAATTTTGATAACAGAGGAAAAGAAAATAAGCCTAAACCTAAACCTCCAAAAAAGAAAAAAACTTACATTTAAAGATTATAAGAAAAATACTTTAAAATCTTTAAATGAAGTTGAATCTTTTTTCTTAATAATTTAGATAAAGGCTTCTAGATATATTCACTTATATAAATTTTAAAATAAAAATTTATGCAATTTTTTATACCTGTATCAATTACCTCTTTTATAAATGGTGTTACTGCATTTAATAATTATTTTAATTATTTTAATTCTTCATTTTCTACACCATCAACTAAAAAATTTAACACTATTAATTTCAGTAAACTGGGTCATAGTATAAACAACACTATTAATCAAATTTTGTTTAGCATTTTTATCATCTTTATCAAAAGATAAAATATCAGAAGAAAAAATCAAGAACTAAGCAATCCTTATCTGTATAAGATTTCAGAATTTTAGTATTATCAGGTATAGTCTTTTTTAATTTATCATTTTTGGTCCCTCTATTAACAAATTAGCCAATTTTTCATAAGGCAAATTTACAAGTTCTTTAATATCTACCAATCTAGCCTCTGGTACTAACTGACCTGTTTCTCTATCTACAAAAAATAAACTTACAATAGTTTGCCTAGATTGTTCATCTGTAATTTCTTGTTCAGGAGTATATTCTTTAATTTCATTTTGTGTTTTGTTTTTGGCATATTTTATTCCAAAAATCCTCCTACTAATATTATTATAAGTAAAATTCAAATATCGTTATTGTTTTTACTTCCCATATACACAACCTCCACTAATTATTATTTATTACAAAATTTATGTTGTGTTTGTCCGAATTATGCCTAAAAATCCTCCAAATAGAAATTTTTTCCATTTGACAAAATTGCAATTTCCGTATAAAATAAAGAGGTAAAAAGTGTCTTATAAACGACTTTACAAAGAACAAAAGCGGTCATTAATAACATTGGCACTTATTAGAACATTTTAAAGTCCGCGTATTTGTTCGTGCGCGAAATTTGCAAAAGCAAATTTCTGTGCATTGTTATTTTATACCTTTAGAAAGGATGATAAAAAATGGAAAAAAATATACTACATGTGGGATTAGATGTTGGATCAACAACAGTAAAAATCATTGTAATGAATTCTAATTTAGAAACAATATATGAAGATTACCAAAGACATTTTCTGATACCAAAAATACAGTATGTAATGTATTAGAA
>VOFB01002966.1_pt1 | contig 10336 bp, 11 predicted proteins | sample 5384141 | NCBI WGS metagenome assembly VOFB01 (sample SAMN12384721, study PRJNA508395) | human gut metagenome | isolation source: healthy gut A | host: Homo sapiens
AAGATAATATCGTTTCATTTCCATTCATACCGATGCTGTCCGGCTCCGACGGTCCGGCCCGTTCCGTCCGGCAGGAGGATCTCCGCCGTTGTGTTCGCAGGGATACCCACGGTCAGCCGATGGCCGTTCTCTGTCCGCTCCCAGCTTGTCGTAACGTTTCCACAAATGCTCCAATAACTAGCCCGTGCGAAGGTGATGTCCCCGCCGGGCTTCGGTGCAATTGTAACATGGTTTTCTCCGGTGATCCGGATGCCGCACATCGTGTTCATCAGCCACTCGCAGACCGCGCCTTTGGAATAGTGGTTCAGCGAGGCGATCCATTTGTCCTTCTGGTTGCCCTCCCAGGCCTCCCAGATCGTCGTTGCGCCGGACTTCGGCATAAAGAGCCAGCCGGGCATTTCCTCGTTTTCCAGCAGACGGTAGGCATAGCTGATATCCAGCCCCGCCAGAACGTCCAGGATCATCGGCGTGAGAGGAAGCCGGTCCCGAGACGCCAGCCATAGTGGTCCAGCGCGGCGATGAGGCGCTTTCTGGCAAAGGCCTCCTGCTCCGGCGTCAGCAGCCCCATATACAAGGGCCGGACGAGCTTGGCCTGCCGGTCGGTATCCAGCGAGTAGCCGTCCTTCGTAACGAGTTCCTGATAGGCGCGTTTCGCGCCCTCGCTGTATTCCCGGATGCGCGCCAGCTGCGGCGTTTCCGGCTTGCCGAGGATCGAGGCGATCTCCAGCACACGCTTGAGCGTAAAATATGTATAGGCCGTGGATTCCTCCGGGTGCGGAATGAAAAAGTCGATCCCGTGGAAGGCCATGACGTCATTCGGCTCGGCCCACTCGCCGTAGGACTTGCCGCAGTTAACAGCATACTTTCGATTTTTGTGGGAAAGATGCATGGGCTTGGCGAAGATCCCGCCCCATTTCCCCGCGCGGCGGATCAAAAGTCCGCATAGCGCAGCATGTTGTCGTAATACGCACGCAGCAGGCGGTCGTCGCCGTATTTCTGATAGAAATAGTACGGGATATAGACACCTGCGCACGCCCAGCCGACGGAGCCGTTCATTTTGTTGATGCTCGGCGACTCGTTTGCAAACGGCGCGATCTGCGGCAGGCGGCCGCTGCGCCACTGGCGGTCAAAAATGTCGCGCACATGCTTGCGGGCAAAGGCCGCATAGTCCGTGAGATAGGACGCCGTGTTGAAGAAGACCTGACTGTCGCCCGTCCAGCCCATGCGCTCACGCGTCGGGCAGTCCGTCGGCACGTCGGTGGAGTTGCTCTTCAGGGACCACAGAGTGTTGTGGTAAAATTGGCTGATCAGGCGATTGGAGCACTCGAATTTTGAATGTTTCCTCAAAGGCGCTGTACACAGCAACAGCCGTAAAGTCCTCTGTCCGGAATTCGACGTCCGTGTCGACCTGCGCATACTGGAAGCCGCCGTAATAGAATTTCGGCGTGTATTCGTTCACGCCCTCCCTGCAGGTGTAATCCAGCTCCTGCAGCGGTGAGGGTCTTCCTTTGGTAATGCACTGGATGTTCCGGAGCGTCAGTTCGCCGCTGTCATCGGCGTTTCGCCCATCGTGATGTGGACTCGCTGGCCCTTGTGTGCCGTCACACGGAAGGACACATAGCCCGAAAGATTCTGCGCATATTTGAGGACAGTCTTGCCGGACGGCGTTGTGATCCGTTCGACCGGGGCAAAGCGCTCGCGCTCGAGGACCGGTACGTTGTCGGATGCCGTCAGAGGCGCATGCTCCTCCACGACGCGGACACTGCCGGAATAGGAGGGCTCGCGATTTGCATCCACGATCTCGCCGTCCTTGAGGTCGGCAAAGCGGATGGGGCCGTCATTGCTCCACGCCCAGCTCCCGTCGCTGCAGACGGTCTGCGTCGTTCCGTCCGCCAGCGTCAGCTCCAGCTGCGCCAGCAGCTTTGTCTGCGTGCCGAAGGTGTTCGTCTGCCCTGCGCCGCCGTTGGAGCCGCGGTACCAGCCGTCCGCCAACTCGACGGTCATGGCGTTTTCGCCGCCCCGCAGCAGGTCCGTCACATCGTAGACCTGATACTGGATGCGCTTGCGGTAGTCCGTGGAGCCGGGCGTCAGCAACGCGTCTCCGACGCGCCGGCCGTTGAGCCGCGCCTCATACAGGCCGCAGGCTGTAAGATACAGCCGGGCCTTTTGAACCTGTCCCGCGGAAAACACCTTGCGGAAGCAATCCACCGGGTAGCGCTGCTTTTTACGGACGGGATAGTCCCCGCGATCCACAGGGCGCTCCAGTCCGAAGCATTCAGAAGCCCCATTTCGAAAAAGGCCTCGCTCGACCACGCGCCGGGATCGTCGTTCTCATCCCAGAGCCGCACACGCCAGCTGACGCGCTGCCGGGAAGCAAGCGCGTTTGGATAATCCGCGTGCATGGAGCCGGAGGGCACCTTCCCGCTGTCCCATACCGTACGGCCGTCCGTCGCTGCAAGGATCTGGAATGCGCTCTGCGTGATCCCGTCCTCACAAGTCCAGAACAGCCGCGGATGCGGAATATCAATGCCCAAAGGGTCCTGCAGATATTCCGTTTTTAATCGTACTGCTTTCATGATTCACTCTCCTGTTTTCAGCGAGCAGAAATCGCCGCCGGTCTTGCCGGTATCCTTGTGCTCTGAAACAGAGTATCGGCCCGCCGCGGCAAACGCTGCGCAAGCCGCGCCTTTGTTCATCACTTTAATTCATTATAGAGAGCCGTCCGGAATTTGTCAATTGCTTTTTGACAGCATTTTCCGCCGCCCAATTTTCAGAAGAACGGCCGGAAATTCCCTGACAGACTTCCGGCATATTCGATCTTTTTCGGGCAATGCTATGACTGCGGTACCCAAAATCACATTTCAAGGAGATGTACGCAATGAAAAATACGAACCAGATCAATATCCCGGAAGCTCGCGAGGCCATGGACAAGTTCAAGATGGAAGCCGCCAACGAAGTCGGCGTCAACCTGAAGCAGGGCTACAACGGTCACCTGACCTCCCGTGAGGCCGGCTCCGTCGGCGGCCAGATGGTCAAGAAAATGATCGAGGCCTACGAGCGTAGCATGAAGTAAGACTCCGGACCGCGGCAGATCCCTGCCGCGGTCCAAATCTCATAATGCGCCGTCTCCGATATTCTGTGCCGTACATTGCAGGAAAAAACCTGCCAAAGATAGTGATCCCGCCCACGCGGGGCGGGACAGTCCTGCGGGACTGGGAGGCCGAACTGGCCCAATTTCAAATCCACCGCCCCTTGCGGGGCGGGATGAAAAGAAATAGCCGCCCCCGAACCCAGCGAATTTCAATCCACCCCGCCCCTTGCGGGGCGGGACAGCTCATCTCCCTCATGTCTCTTTGGGCAATCAAATTTCAATCCACCCGCCCCTTGCGGGCCGGGACCCGCCGCAGAATCCACGTAGCCCCTGCTCCAGCACATTTCAATCCACCCGCCCCTTGCGGGCGGGACAAGTACCTCCGTATACCTAGCGTACAAGGCTGAATTTCAATCCACCGCCCCTTGCGGGGCGGGACACCGCCGAAGAGTCGGAAAATAGACACAAGCAAATTTCAATCCACCCGCCCCTTGCGGGCGGGACCCTGTTTGTACTTCCATAACCTCTAACGGATGGATTTCAATCCACCCGCCCCTTGCGGGGCGGACGGCGGGCCTCGAACATCTATTTTGGCAGGTCGAATTTCAATCCACCCGCCCCTTGCGGGGCGGGACGCCGTTGTTCTTCATCGATCAGGAATTCCGTGGTATTTCAATCCACCGCCCCTTGCGGGGCGGGACGCCTCATACGTCCCCATAGAGCTCAAGCGCCGTTGTATTTCAATCCACCCGCCCCTTGCGGGGCGGGACGCAAACTGTCCGGCGGGAAATATGGCCCGGTAAAATTTCAATCCACCCGCCCCTTGCGGGACGGGACTTTCGTGTTTCCCAGCTCATAATCGGCGAGGGAAATTTCAATCCACCCGCCCCTTGCGGGCGGGACTCTGTTCTGCCTCGCTGACCTGCGGCTTGGAAAGATTTCAATCCGCCCGCCCCTTGCGGGCGGGACGTGCGCGTGATTGCAGGTTTTCGAGCCATTAGTATTTCAATCCACCCGCCCCGTGCTGTTATCGATGACGCACGCAACATTTCAATCCACCCGCCCCTTGCGGGGCGGGACGACACCGCTTCCCTTGTGGAAATACTTCGAGATATTTCAATCCACCCGCCCCTTGCGGGGCGGGACTTTCGTGTTTCCCAGCTCATAATCGGCGAGGGAAATTCAATCCACCCGCCCCTTGCGGGGCGGGACTCTGTTCTGCCTCGCTGACCTGCGGCTTGGAAAGATTTCAATCCGCCCGCCCCTTGCGGGGGCGGGACCGAATCGACGGGCGAGACGCTCACGACCGACACATTTTCAATCCACCCCCTCGCGGGGCGGACCGCCTTAGTCATCGCCTCCGTCTGCACCAGCTGATTTCAATCCACCCGCCCCTTGCGGGGCGGGACAACGGATACTGCACCTTCCAGTTGATGAGGTGATTATCCACTACCCGCCCCTTGCGGGGCGGGACCGTGAATGGAGGCGCGTCCATTGCGGCACGCCTATTTCATCCACCCGCCCCTTGCGGGGCGGGACGTATCGGCCTTCGTCGTCCCGGTACAGTTCCCCATTTCAATCCCCCCGCCCCTTGCGGGGCGGGACATTTTCGAGGAGAGGGGCGGGCGCTGTGCGCACGATTTCAATCCACCCGCCCCTTGCGGGCGGGACATTGCTCAATGCAATTTTACATATGAAAGGACTATTTCAATCCACCGCCCCTTGCGGGGCGGGACATAGCGGTCGCCACGAGACCGAGGTTTGCCTCGGAATTTCAATCCACCCGCCCCTTGCGGGGCGGGACGGCAAGCCTTAGAGTGTTAAACGAGTCAGACCTATTTCAATCCACCCGCCCTTGCGGGGCGGGACCCGCATGGGTCTCCGGCCAGAGCAGCTGGGGCCATTTATCCACCCGCCCCTTGCGGGGGGGACCGCCGCACCTTCGGCGCGTTATATGTCTCAAACATTTCAATCCACCCGCCCCCTTGCGGGGCGGGACCGCTTGCCGTTCTCTCCGCCGCGGAACGTATCGATTCAATCCACCCGCCCCCTTGCGGGGCGGGACTTACTTACGCTCCATCAGGAAAGCGTGCTGCCATTTCATCCACCCGCCCCTTGCGGGCGGGACTTGCAATCCGCTCCCCACGTGGTATCCTTTTCCGCATTTTCAATCCACCGCCCCTTGCGGGGCGGGACAGCGATCTTGCACAAAAAAAACTGTGCAAAACATCGCATATTGCACATAAAAGTGCATTTACCCTGGCCGTATTGAGCGGTTTTCCGGCTTTGATGCGGCCATTTTTCTGCCAAACGTGCACAAATTTCGGTGCGAACCTTCCGAAGAATCGCTGCTCGCTCCCCGTTCGCACGCTTATACCATCAGGACCCCCTCCGGCTGATAGCCGGCATTGATGCCGAAGTGTTCCACCTTGGCTTCATAGCGATTGCCCAGATAATAAAACCGCAGGCTGTCCTTCTCCTTGTCCATCAGGGAACAGAGCTTATGCTGAAGCTGCCTGCACTGCGCAGCATCCAATATGCACTCGAACACGGAATTCTGGACGCGCTGCCCATAGTTCACGCATTGCTTTGCAATCAGGCGGAGCCGCCTCCTTCCTGCCGCATCCTGTGTGTTCACATCATAACCAGCATAGGCTCACTTCCAGAGAAACGGCGGATAGGCATCCAGATCGCGCAGAGAATCGAGCGGACCCGCCTCCATGACCGGATATCGCAGATCATATTATCCACAACAGCCGAACCGTTCTATTCTGTCAGGAGCACACCGTGCATATAGCCCAAAAAGCTGTCGTACCCCAGCGTCCATTGATAAATGCCGTCGGCGATCTCTCGCAGATGCCACAGCACGATCTTCTCTTTTCCGAACGGAGACCGCATGCCGCTGCAGCTCCTGCCAGCTTGCTCTGCCTTCCGCAATAGCCGATGCCATGGAGTCATCAGGAACCACGAGAACCGTTTTCTGATCGATTACCCGGAATTTCTGCGCAAGGGTTCTGAACTGCTGTGCCGCTTCCAGCTCTGCAAAATCACAGATCGCGCTCATGCAGCTGTCGTCCCGGACAAGCTCATCCTGCATGGAGCGCGTGCTGAGTTCCGGTGTGATTGGAAGTCTCTTTTGGAAATAGCTTCTGAGCACCGCTGCAGAGACATCCAGCGCCGGATTTTTTGGCAGCATGGAATCATCCTGCAGCGAAAAGCTCCACATGACCGCTTCCGTGTTTCTGCCGTGGCGGTTGACCCTGCCCGCAGCCTGCAGGAGCGACAGCAGCGAGGATATTTCCCGGAATCCCGTCTGAAAGGAAAAATCAACGCCAGCCTCCACGCAGGAGGTCGCCACAAGCGTCCAATCCGCGTCATCCGGATCAGCCAGCCGCCGTCTGATCCGATCGATCGTATTGCCGCGGTCCTCCGGCGTCAGAGCCGTAGACAGATGCTCCACATGCGTCTGTCCAAATTCTGCAGCCATATCCGCCGCGATCACTGCCGCACTCTGGACCGTATTCAGGATCAGCAGCCGGGGACCCGGTGCTTCCTGCACCCACTTGGGCAGCTCTTTTCCGCCCGATTGGCTTCTCTCGCCACCGGAACGTGATCCGGCTGCTTTCGTACCGGCTCAATTCTCTCTGCAGGTCAGGTCGGACCAGCTCCGCGATCTCCGGTTGGGGCATAGAGAGTCCGGATAACGGTTGGAGTTCCCAATACCGGACCAGCGAACCGGACGCCAACACCCAATAACAGCTCCATTCGTCTGCCAGAACATTCATCCAATGCCATGCAAGCGGAAGGAGCCTGATCGGAAGCGCGCTGTGTGCCTCATCGACAAAGATCAGACTGCCCGGCAGCTCATGCAGCCGCCGCAAGGCCGCCGGATTATGAGAAGACAAGGTCTCAAAGAATGCGACCGCAGTCGTCACAACGATCGGCGCGCGCCAGAGCGCAGTAAGATAGCGTGTCTCGATATCCTCAAAATCCGCTCTGGAATGCAGCTCTGCCACAACATCTTCCGGTGTCTCCCCGGAAGCACGAGCGCTTTCCGGTAAATATCAACAGACTGGCGGATAATGCTGGTATAGGGCAGGACTACAAAGATTCGGCGAGCATTCCGTTTGCAGGCCTGCTCCAGAAGATGCGCCATCACCGCCGTCGTCTTGCCGGAGCCAACAGGACTTCCGCACACGGAAAAGCCGCTATGAGCCTCCGCCGATCGGCAGGACTGATACAGCTCTCTGCGCAGGCTGCTGCGTTCGTCCGTCTCGCCGAATTTAGACACATAGTGGTCCAGCGCAGCGAGCCGTTCCTGCGGGCGCAGCTCCGGCATGGCTTTTTCAGTCTGCCCGAATGCCGCGGCCGTGTCGCCGTGGTCGGCATCCGCAAGACAGGAAAGCGCCATACGGAGGAACACCGCCGGGTCCCCGTCATACGCCTGCACTTCTTTGTTTGGCTTCCGGGGAAAAAGCGCTTCATGCTGCCGAAGCAATGCAGGCAGCGCAGCATCCGTCTCTGCGCGCACCGCGGCATTCCCATTTCGGAATATGGAGCATCCTCTTGCTGCAAATTCCGTCGACAGATCGGGGAGACCCTGGTGATGGGAGTATACCAGCATTGCGGCACAGCCGCTCCCCATCTTCTGCAGGGCGGCGCTTCCGGCGTCGGTATGGTCCACAGGCAGATGCCTCCGCCTTCTGCTCTGCTCACGCAGAACGCTCTGGTTCCGTTCCTCCAGCTTCCCCAGATCGTGGAGCAGCGCGCTGTCCCGAACGATGGCTGACAGGATACCGTTTGCTTTCACCGAATAGCATTCTGCCTCAGCCGCGTATTTTCCCGCCCTTTCGCAGACACCGCGGACGTGCGCTTCGTAGGTCTGCGGCGGATAATTCTTTCGCGCACTGTGCGCAAGCGGCGTTCTCATCCCCGCAATATCAGGTCCGTGCAGCTTTCTACGCGCGCAAGGAGGTCCTCCGGCAGTCCCGTTTTATCCTGATAATCGGTCCACGATGTGGACGGCTCGTCAGGGTTTCCCAATTTAACGGGGTCAGCGCCTCCAGCAGCAGATGCTCCGGGCAGCTTCCCCAGAATGCTCTTGTGCTCAATGTACCATGCATGACGGATCCGGACATCCGGCCGGATCGCAGAGCGGTTCTGCTCATAGGCGTGCGGGATAAGCAGCTTTGAGCAGTTCAATATCATCCGCCGTGCAGCCGCTTTTTTCTCTGCTTGATTCGGATTGACAAAAACGGCATGCAATATACCCCTATGGTCCACAATACGATATGCCATCGGCGCCATGCCCCGGTCCTTGCCGCTCTCCACACCGGCCTTATTGGTATTTGTCTGCCGGATGATCTCGACCGGCGCAAGGGAAATGCCCATTCCAAATTGTACGACACCGGTACGGATGAAGTTATTTTCACCCTCTTCAAGGAAGGTATTGCCGAAAACGCGGGCATCCCAATACCGCTCGACAAATTTGCGTCTCCCGCTCTGCAGTGAGTTTTCCCTCATCTCTTCTTTGATCTGGCTTCGGTTCCGTCCGCGGTGTTCGAGGATCAGGTATTGCTTTTCATGTTTTCCCGCTGAATTTTTCCGGCAATGCTTTGAAAAACGGCGTATCGTGCTCATCCTTGTCATTCTGCTCGATCAGATCACGCAGCTTCCGCTTGAAGGAGACCGGAGATCTCCCCGCGGCCGTTGTCACGCTGTCTGGGCTCGCCATCGCGGTCCGGATCGCCGTTTGGGTTTGAGTTGACTGCTTCGAGGACCAGAAGTCCGGTTGCACGTTTGATCTCATGATTCATGATTTGATTCCTCCTCTAATTTCATTTCTTTCTCAGAAAATGACGCCAGATAGCCGATAAACAGCTGCGCCTTCTCTTCATCGTTGAACCTGGACGGCACAGTCTGACTATTCCAAAGCCTCGTTGTGATCTGCTCACAGACCCGATACAACCACCCGGCACGAGCTGCATGCTTCCTGTTTTCGTTGTCACTCTTCCGGCGGTAGACTTTCGCCCACGCATAATATGGCATGATCCTCTGGCTCAGCACTGGCAGCATGCGGAGCGGTGACTCCGATACGCTGCGGAACATGCTGCTTCCCACAAGCTCCTGCGGCTTTTGTCCGTCGCGCACGACATCGCAGTACAATTCATGCAGCTCATCAGCCGCCTTGAGCAGCTGGCCATAGAGATATGGCAAGTTCTCCATATAATCTTCCTTTCTGATTCTCATTCGGTCCAGAAATAGTCCCAGCAGGAGCAGCTGCTTCCCCTGCAGCTTCCTGTATTTTCTTTTTCTTTCTGTATGTCCTCTTTCTTCTTTGCCTTACTGCATTTTGGTTTCCTCAAAAGTGGTCCGATGACCATCGCGCTCTCGGTCAAGCGGTGCAGATCGGCTGTAACGGGCAGCTTCGGGTCCATCAAGAGCTCTATACCGTGATATTGGGAATACGGTCTGTACTTATCCGTCACAGCATCGCCGTCCCGTCTCCAAAGCCGTTCAGAATACCGGCAGCCTCCAGCGGGTACAGGTCCTCCGGCTTGTCAAAGGGAAATGGGGAGATTCCCGCAGCCCCGCGACCATGCTTCGCAGCACCGCTCCAGCTCGGCAGGATCGGTCTGCTTGGTGTAGACGATCTTTGTGCGGGCTTTGTCAATTTTTCTGAGTATAAATATCCTTATCCATTCTGCGTGAGTATCTGTCCCATCCTTTTTCGGGCGCAAAAGCTCCCGAAGGAACTGCTCTGCCTGCGCAGAGAATGTTACACTCATGTCTGGCATCCTCTTGAATATCCGGGTGTAAGAAATCGGAACTTCCGGCCAAGAGGACGGATACGCAAAAAGGATCTCATTCTTATCCGTGTTGATCCATGTTTGATTCTCCTGTTCCTTCTCACTCCCGATCCATGCAAGCGCTGATTGCAGTCGTTGGCGCATCTCGGATGAGACCGGATAGCTTTCCCCTTCAAACCGTCCATATCGGCTCTGGCACGGCTGCCCTTTGAACATGGTCCGAAGTGTCACTTCAAATCCGCCCGCCAGCTTGACGCTGGGCATCGGCTCATCTACCGGCTGAAAGCAGATGCCGAATGCATCGATTTCCCTTTTCTGCTTCTCTGCACCACTTGGGGGATTCGCATGCAGCAAATGCTCATTTACTTCAAGAACAAACCTGTTACTGACTGCAGCGATATTATCATCGATCAGTTTTAATGCATCAAACGCAACG
>VOFB01001313.1_pt1 | contig 10335 bp, 20 predicted proteins | sample 5384141 | NCBI WGS metagenome assembly VOFB01 (sample SAMN12384721, study PRJNA508395) | human gut metagenome | isolation source: healthy gut A | host: Homo sapiens
ATATTACATAATTAAATATCTTGCACAATTATATCATAGTGCAAAATGTTTGTCAACATATTATGTATATTTTGTAAAAGTTCGGAGAAGTTTCATATAATATTAAAAAGTCATGATTAATATTATATAATCATAACTTTATATTACTATCTATCATCTTGATGAACTTGAAAATGATATCTTTTACTTTTCACTCACAAACTGGGCAAACCCATGAATCTGGTAAATTTTTAAATTCAGTTCCTGATTTTATGCCTGCTTTTTCATTCTCAACTTTTGATTGTATATATATTTTACACCTGTAAGCACTCATAAGATTCTTTTCTTTCCCTGTTCTTCCGGTGAAAAATTTCTATAACCTGCCACTATTGCAACAATTACATTAAGTAAAACATGAAAGTGCCTTCCATATCCCACTATCACATATTATTATTGTAAACATACCTAATATAGCACTAACACGATAAAAGCAATATAACTGCTTGTTTTTGACTATATCCGATAATCCATCTAAGCCATCAATTAAATTTATTGAATTTGTTACACCTACTATCCACACTATAGTAACAATTGTTGATAAAATTTCTCCTAATTCAGGTGCTTGTATTATTGATACATTAATGCTTTCTATTCTTATTCCAATGCTACTGCTACAATTGCAGCAAGTAATTGACCTGAAAATTTTACTATTGGCTTTATTGTTTTGATGTCATCTATTATACAAGTGATACTTATTATTACTATTCTAAAAATAGCCCTATTAATTTCATTCCATAGTTTTCAGGTCCATTTAGAATTATTGTATCTTCTAGGCTCATTACTATTAACAAATATATTACTGATACAAGAAAACCTAGTATTACTGCTGGTCCTCCAAATTTAGGCATTGCTCTTTTATGCATTCTTCTTTCGTCTTTTGGAACATCTACTGCACCTATCTTTTTTGCCAATTTTATAGTATATGGTGTTGCCATAAATGCTACTATGAAGGCTAGTATAAATGCAATCGCTACGTCTCCCACATAAGCTTAGCCTCCCTTATTTCATATTACGTTTTTCTATTTCTTCTATTAATTTTACTCTTTCTTCATGACGTCCACCTTCAAATTCAGTTGCAAGCCACATTCTTAATACAAGTATTGCCTCACTTGTTGTTAAATCATCTGCTCCCATTGCTAATATGTTACTATTATTGTGTAATCTGGCATATTTAGCAGTATATTCGTTATGGCAAAGTGCACATCTTATTCCTTTAAATTTATTTGCTGTAATTGACATTCCAATTCCAGAACGGCATATTAATATTCCTTGTTCTACATTTTTATTTTGAACTTCTTTTGCTACCGCTTCTGCAATATCTGGATAATCAACTGATTCCTCATTTTGACATCCTAAGTCTTTATATTCTATATTTTTTCTTCTAAATATTTTTCAATTTCCTTTTTTAATCTATATCCTCCGTGGTCACTTCCAATAGCTATCATATGTATCCCTCCATTCTTGTTTCAATATATCATAAAATCTTTGTTATTACAATAATATTTATAAATTTACTTGCAATTTACTCCAAAATATGTTAATATAGTATATGTTATAGCGTAATACTTATTTGAAGGAGGTGCAACTTAGAATGCCAAATATTAAATCAGCTAAAAAAAGAGTTAAAATAATTGAAAAGAAAACTTTAAGAAATAATATGATAAAATCTGCTTACAAAACAGCTATTAGAAAAATTTGATGAAGCTGTTAAAGCTGGTAATGTTGAAGAAGCTAAAGTGTTATTCTCTGAAGCTACTAAAAAAAAATTGACCAAGCTTGTACAAAAGGTGTTATTGTTAAAAACACAGCAGCTAGAAAAAATCTAGTTTATCAAAAAAATTAAATGCAAAGAATGGCTTAGGCTAAATAAAGATTATGCATAGTTTTTATTTTATACAACTTTCTATTATATAGAGAGTTTTTTTTATTACTTTAATATTTGTTTAAAGCTTACTAAATCTATATTGAAATCTATACTTTTTCTAGGTATCTATTATAACAAAGCTTCCATTGTATCTGTATTTATTTTATGTTAATATTTATTTAGTATTATATTTGAAAGGAATTCAATGTTATGATTAACTATTTTGTTAAACTATTTCATAGTTTTGATATAATTACATATAAAAATTTTAAAATATGGTTTATTATTTTGCTTAGTCTTAGGAATAATTTCAGCATCTATTTTACTTTACATATAATTTTTATTTTCTTCACCTTTTTTATTTAATTTAGGAATGTTTATATTCCAAATTGGTTTTATTTTTAGTGTTGAATTTATTATATGTAGTATTGTTACAGATAGACTGAAAAAAGAAATCAATTAAAAAAAATATATTAAACTATAATAAAGCATATAGTTTAATATATTTTTTTTAATTATTTATTCAATTCTTCTATAAACATCTTATTAAGCATTTGTGGATTTGCCTTTTCCTCTAGTTTCTTTCATAGCTTGTCCTACTAAAAATCCTAAAGCTTTTTGTTTTCCTGCTTTATAATCTGCAATTGATTGAGGATTATTTTCTAAGATTTTTAATACTACTTCTTTTATGGCATTTTCATCTGAAATTTGTACCCATCCTTTTTCATCTATTATATCTTCTGGATCTCTTGGATGTTCAAACATTTCTACTAATACCTTTTTAGCAATACTTGAACTTATTGTTCCTTTATCAATTAATATTACTAGTTTAGCTAGTTGTTTGCTATCAAATGGTATTTGTATTGGTTCCATTTCTGTTTCATTTAATATTCTAGATATATCAGATATAATCCAGTTATTTACAGCTTTTGGATTATTACATATTTTACTTGCTTGTTCAAACAAGTCTGATAAATATTTTGATGATGTAATAATATTTGCATCTTTTTCAGATAATCCATATTCTGTTAAATATCTTTTTTTTCTACTTTTCTGGTAATTCTGGTAATGTCTTTCTAATATTTTCTATATATTCATCTGAAAGTTTTATTGCAACTAAGTCTGGATCTGGGAAATAACGATAATCCTGTGCGTCTTCTTTATCTCTCATTGGGAATGTTTTTCCAGATACATCATCCCATCTTAGAGTTTCTTGTTCTACAACTCCTCCATCTTCAATTACATCTATTTGTCTTTCTATCTCATATTCAATACCTCTTACGATACTTCTAAATGAATTCATGTTTTTCATTTCTGTACGTGTTCCAAGTGGTTCTCCTGGTTTATGAACAGATACGTTTACATCTGCTCTTAAAGAACCTTCTTGCATCTTACAGTCAGATACTTCTATATATTCTAGAATTGACTTTTAATTTTCTTAAATATCTTTCCGCTTCTCCACTACTACGTAAGTCTGGTTCTGATACCATTTCTATTAATGGAATACTCCTGCCCTATTTAAATCTACTAAACTTCCTACTCCAAATTCATTATGATTTAACTTTCCAGCATCCTCTTCTATATGAATTCTTAATAATCTAACTTTCTTTTTATTTCCTTCGTCATCTTCTATCTCTATATATCCATGCTCACAAAGAGGTTTATCAAATTGTGATATTTGATAAGATTTTTGAAGGTCTGGATAAAATAATTTTTCTATCGTTTTTACTATCTTCGAAATTTCACAGTTTGTTGCAAGTCCAGCTTTACTGCATATTCTACTACTTTTCATTAAGTACAGGTAACGTTCCTGGCATTTGCCATACAAATTGGGCAAGTATGTGTTAGGTGTCCTGCACCAAAACTTGTTGGGCATGAACAAAATATTTTTGTTTTGTAGAAAGTTCTGCATGGACTTCTAGTCCTATTACTACTTCATAATCATTTCTTGACATATGTTATTCTTCCTTTCTTTATATTGTCTATTAACCTTTAGCTTGATTATTTACAATCTCTCTTTTTAACAATTGTTTTATTTAAGCTTTTTAAATTCTGGTTTATAATTTTCTCTAAATTTTGTTTTTTGTTCAAATGTATATCTTTGCATTTAAGATTGTTTCTTCACAAAAACTATTTCCTATTAATTGCATTCCTATTGGCATACCTTGAGAGTCAACTCCTGCTGGTACTGAAATTCCTGGAAGTCCTGCTATATTTACAGATACTGTACAAATATCTGCTAAATACATTTCTAATGGATTATTTGATTTTGATCCGATATCAAATGCTACTGTTGGTGATGTTGGTGTTAATATAACATCATATTTTCAAAAACTTTATTAAATTCGTTCATAACTAATGTACGGACTTGTTGAGCTTTTTTGTAATATGCATCATAATATCCTGAAGATAATACATATGTACCAAGAATAATTCTTCTTTTTAACTTCTGGCCCAAATCCTTCACTTCTTGATTTTTATATAAGTCTCTTAAATTTTTAAATTCTGGTGTTCTGTATGTATATCTAATTCCATCAAATCTACCTAAGTTTGAGCTTGCTTCTGCACATGCAATTATATAATATGTAGCTAATGAATATTTGGCAACATCTAATGATATTTCTTCTACTTCCGCACCTAGTTCTTTGTATGTTTCTATAGCTTTTTCTAATGTTTCTTTTTACTTCTGCATTTATTCCTTCTCCAAAGAATTCTTTTGGCACTGCTATTTTTAAACCTTTAACATCATTTTTAATGCTTTTGTATAATCTTTTTCTCAATTTCAATTGATGTTGTATCTTTTCGTCATGACCTGCTATTAAGTTTAACAATGTAGCACAATCTCTTACATCTTTTGTTATTGGACCTATTTGATCAAGTGATGATGCAAATGCCACTAAACCATATCTTGAAACTAATCCATATGTTGGTCTTTAATCCAACTACTCCGCAAAAAGCTTGCAGGTTGTCTTATTGATCCTCCTGTATCTGATCCTAATGCCCAAGGGACCATTCTAGCTGCAACTGCTGCTGCACTACCTCAGAATACCCTCCTGGTACTGTGTATAAATTCCAAGGATTTCTTGTTTTCTTGAAATAAGAGTATTCTGTTGAACCTCCCATTGCAACTTCATACCTATTTAATTTTCCTAAATTAATTAGATTTTCACTATTTAATTTATCCATAACAGTTGCATCATAAGGTGACACAAAGTTTTCTAACATTTTTGAGCTACATGTTGTTTTTACACCTTTTGTACAAATGTTATCTTTTATTCCTATTGGAATTCCTGCAAATTCTCCTGTAATTTCTCCATTATTTATTTTTGGCTTCAACTTCTTGGGCTTTTTTATTAGCTTCTTCTGTTAATGTTGTTACAAAAGCTTGAACATCTTTTCTTTTTCTTCAATTCTATCTGTATATGCTTTTGTTATTTCTGTTACAGTTAATTCTTTATTTTTTAATTTTTCTTGTAATTCACATACTGTTAATTCTGTAATATTCATACTTTTTAATTCCTCCTTAACACCATTTTGCATTAATAAGTTTTATATTTTATTTGCATTTATCCTTTGATATTTATATAAAACTTATTACCAATTTCAATTAAATATTTATTGAATTCGTTATATATATCTAATTGATAACCTTTGGTATTTTAAACATGTTTTGATCTTTATCTGGTGCATTTTGTAATAAACTTTCTATCTCCAAAAACTTTTACTTCATCTTTAAAACAATTGTGATTTAGGGAGGTTAGTTTTCCTAGACATAAGAGATATGTAATGTGAATTACACAAGTTAAAACTTCCAGGAAAAGCAGAAGATGTTGATTTTTGCTTCATATTCCATTAGAATCTACTGTTACAGTATATGGCGAAGTCAAAACGTGACGAAGAAACTATCAACACAAAACTAAAAACAGGATTAGTTGAAATTAGAATTGAAGAAATCACCATTTTAGGAAAAGAACAAAAAATCTACCTTTGAAATTAACACAAAACAAGACATTAGAGTAAGATTTACGCCAATATCGTTATTTAGATTTTAAAAGACAAAAAAATAATCTTATCTTAAGAAGTAAGGGTTATACAATATTTAAGAAATCAAATGATTGAACAAGGATTTTTAGGGTTCAAACTCCAATACATAACAATGTTCTTCACCAGAAGGAGCCAGAGATTACCTAGTTCCAGCAGATTACATCCTGGAAAATTTTACGCCACCACAAGCACCAACAACAATTAAACAATTACTAATGGTTTCTGGTATTGATAAATATTTTTAAGTAGCACCATGTTTTAGAGATTTAGAGAATGCAGATAGAGTTCTGGTGAATTTATCAATTAGACATGGAAATGAGTTTGCATCTCAAGAAGTGTTTTAATGTAATGGAACCTGTTTATGTATATTTTTTAATTTATATGACAAAAAAATTACTAATTATCATTTCAAGGAATCACATATAAAGAAGCAATGTTAAAATACGGTTCAGAATAAACCTGATTTAAGAAACTTTATTATAGACCTATCGACTTTTTCAAAAAATGTACTTTTAAACCATTTATCAAAACAGAACTGTGAGCTATAAAAAGTAGAAGATCACTGATGTCAAAAGGATTTCTATGAAAATGCCGTTATACAAAGTCTATTGGAATTCTTACCGGTCTAGGATATTTAGAGGTTCAAGAAGACATGAGTTTTAAAGGTCCAATTGATAAATTTATACCCGACAATCTAAAGCAAAGCCCTGATCACTTTAGCCGATTTACACAAAATGACACTATTTTCTTTGCGATAATGAAAAAGAGCCGCGAACTTGCCGGACAAATAAGAATGAAACTAGGTGAAAGATTAGAGTTAATAGATAAATGATGTTTTCCACCTGTTGGATAATAGACTTTCCAATGTTTGAATTAGACGAACATGACAATATTGCATTTAGCCACAAACCCATTTTCAATGCCACAAGGAGGATTAGACGCTCTGTAGTAAATCAAAATCCTTTAGATTATTTTTAGCATATCAATATGATATTGTTTGTAACGGTATTGAACTATCTTCTGGTGCAGTTTCGTAACCATGACCATAAACATTATACTAAAAGCCTTTACAATGGCAGGATATACTGAAAGTAAAACTAAATTTGGCGCTTTATACAGCATTTCAATTTGGTGCACCACCACACGCTGGAATCGCCCCTGGTATTGACAGAATGTTAATGCTATTATCTTAATTCAAAACTATCAGAGAAGCAATAGCATTTCCTCTTAACAGTAAAGCCGAAGACCTAACGTGTTCAGCACCAGGAAATGTCGGCGTGATCAATTGCGTGATGTACACATCTCTAAAGATGTTTTGGGAACAGACTCAAAAACCCTCCAAAAATAAACTAACTTCAAAATATACTTTTAAAAATTGAGTTTTTTTTGCTTTCAGTCCCAAAAAACATATATATAAAAGAGGGTTCTCTTCAAAGAAAGCCTCTTATATTTATATGTTATTTATTTTCTTATTTTTGTTTTAAATCTTTTTAATGCTTTACCAGCTTTGAATACTGGAGCTTTTGATGCAGGTATTTTGATTTCTTCTTTAGTTTGAGGATTTCTACCTTTTCTAGCAGCTCTTTTCTTACTTCAAAAGAACCAAAACCAACTAATTGAACTTTGTCTCCTTTTTTAGTGTTTCTGTTACAACTTCTACAAAAGCGTTTACTGAGTTTTCAGCCGCTTTTTGTTTCTCCTGTTTTGCGTACCCATTGTCAAGCGATTAATTCAGCTTTGTTCATTTAAATTACCTCCTATAAAGTATAATGTATATGTATTTACTGCCTGAACGAAGCAATAAACGTACTACTAATTAAAAATTATCTTCGCCAAAAATACCAAAATCCTTCTTTTTTTGCAAGTTTTTTTAACTTTTTGCTATTTTAATATATTTTAGTTTTCAACACTGTACATCTTTATTTCCAGCTGGTAGTGATTGTATTTCTTCTTTATTAAACACCTTTAATGCTACAATTGTTAATACGTAAACTATTACAGCAACTCCTATTGCTAGTATTGTTGCCAATTTTCCCTAATTATTCTGAAAGCATTAAATAAATTGAATATGAGCAAATTGCCATTATTCCAGTTGCTAATGCTGGTTTTATTATGTATTTTGAAATAGAGAATTTCATATTAAATTTTTTCAAACATATTGATATTGTAAATGCTATTGCATGACATGCAACATATTGTTGCACCATTTACCCTATTATGGTGGTTGGTACAAAATTAAATTTAATATTAATTTAACAATTACTCTGTATTCCTAGTGATATTGCTGGTATCTTTAATAATCCATATCCTTGTAATGCTCCATTTATTGTTTGGTCTAATATTTAAATAAAATCGTTAATGAGCTAATTTGTAAAAATAACTGCCCCATTACTTGCATTTGGATATAATAAACCTAAAATTTGTTTGGCAAATATGCACATTCCAACTGTACAAGGTAAACCTATTAGCATCGAAATTAATAATGAAAATGAAGTTTTGTTTTATTGCTCTTTTATCATTTTTTGCTTTTGCGGCGGCTATTGTTGGTACTAATGCAGTTGAAAATGCTACATTTGATTAAAGGTAAACTTGTTAAAGTATCTACTTTACCTCCTAATATTCCATATTGACTAACCGCTTCTTCTGCTGGTAAAAAAATTCTTTTAAGCTTCTAACAACTGTAAAAGAATCTATGTTTTTATTTACAGATGATAATATTGCAGTTAAGGCTATTGGAAATGAAACCAATAATATTTTTTAATAATACTGTTCTTCGTTCATATTTATAATTAACTGTTGATTTTATTTCTTCTGCTATTTCTTTTTTTCTTACTTTATAATAAAAATATAAATAACCAAAACCTGTAAGTGTTGCAAGTGTTGTAGCTAATGTTGCACCTCTTTGCCATCAATTCTGTTGAAACATTTGAAACAATTGCTACTATTTCTACTAATATTATTGTTAAAACAGTTTTAAAAATTTGTTCTAGTGATTGTGATCTTGCTGTTGCTTTTATTTGTTGTCTACCATTAAAATATCCTCTCATAACTGATGCTATGGCAACAAAAAATATTGCTGGTGATAATGCTACCATTGTCATTTCCGCTTCTGGTATTTGTAACCAATCTACAGCTATCATATGAGCTCAAAAATAACATTAAAGCTCAACTAAACCTATTACTGTAAAAGTTGCAAAAGCTATTTTAAAATTCTATGTGCACCTTTGTGATCTCCAACTGCAACTCTTTCTGATACTAATTTTGCTATTGCATTTGGAACACCAATTGATGAAATTGTGAAATAATAAAGCATATATCTGATGACTAACGAGATACAATTCAAATTCCCTTATCTTAAAGCCTTCTCTATTTGTTAAATAGAATTGTATATACCATTCCTAATAATTTTATTAAAACTTGCGAAACATCAAGGTTGTACACCTTGTAAAAACCTTGTTTGTTTGTTTTTCCGATTGTTTATTTCTTACTTTTGTCATTTACCCTCCTTTCCATTTAAACTACTTTTTATCTTACTATTCATTTTATGCAAGTTTTTTTCTTATAATAGTATTTTATAATATAAATTCAAAAATTTTATCAATAGTTTTAACCAATATCATGAATAATACAACATATTATGCAAAAAGGTGAAGTAGAAAGCAAATGGTATATAATTGATGCGACTAATAAACCTTTAGGTAGAGTAGCCGCAGAAGCGCTAAATTATTAAGAGGAAAACATAAACCAACATTTACACCAAATGTTGATACAGGTGATCACGTAATCATTTTAAATTGTAAAGATGTTATCTTAACAGGTAACAAATTAACACAAAAAATTTATAGACATCATTCAGGATATATTGGAGGAATGAAAGAAATTCCAGCTAAAGATATGTTAGCTAAAAATCCAGAAAAAGCTATGACTTTAGCAGTAAAAAGGAATGTTACCTCATAATTCTTTAGGTAGACAAAGTCTTAAAAATTAAGAGTTTATGCTGGTTCTGAACATGAAAACCAAGCACAAAAACCAGAAGTATGGGAGGTAAAATAAAATGGCAAAAAAAAGAAAATATCGTTTTCTATGGTACAGGTAGAAGAAAAAATGCAATCGCTAGAGTTAGAATAATGGAAGGAAACGGAAAAATCACTATTAATGGAAAAGATATTAATGAATTTTTCGGATTAGAAACATTAAAAACTATAGTAAGACAACCTTTAAATGTTACTAATACAGAATCAAAATATGATGTTATTGCAACAGTAAAAGGTGGAGGATTTACAGGTCAAGCTGGAGCTATCAGACATGGTTTAGCTAGAGCTTTAAATGAAGCAAACAGCGAATACAGACCAGTTTTTAAAATCAAACGGATTCTTAACAAGAGATCC
>VOFB01003761.1_pt1 | contig 10335 bp, 15 predicted proteins | sample 5384141 | NCBI WGS metagenome assembly VOFB01 (sample SAMN12384721, study PRJNA508395) | human gut metagenome | isolation source: healthy gut A | host: Homo sapiens
TGTTTCCAGCGGTACAGTTACGGATTTACGGTCAATGATTCAGGTGCCGGATTTTCTACCGGACGATATCCTTCTTCTTTTGATTTCACCTTTTCCGTCGATCGGAGCACCAAGGGCATTTACGATTCTACCTACATATCCATTACCAACAGGAATACCTGCCTGTTTTCTCGGTTCTGGTTACTTTGGTTCCCTCTTTGATTCCGGTATCTTTACCAAACAGAATGCATCCCATGCTGTTGTACGGATTCCTGAACCATTCCCTTTGAGTCCGTTTCAAATACTACAACCTCACCATACATGGCATGGTCAATTCCGTATACGGTTGCAATTCCGTCACCTACAGAAATAACCGTTCCCACTTCCTGGTTCTGGCTGATCTCATCATAATTTTCTATTTCTTCTTTTAGAATAGAAATAATCTCATCTGGGTTGATTGCACTCAACGTGTTCACCTCCGGGTCAGTTTCTGTTGTAACATACGGTAACGTCCCCGCATGCTCCAGTCAAATTCACGTCCGTCTGCCTGGAGGACAAATCCTCCGATCAGACTTTTGTCTTCTATCATCTCTATTTCGGCCTGTTCAGCCCTGAAATTCCCGGCACAAAAATGCTTTGATGCCTTTCAGCTGTTCATCCTTTCGGCGGTGTTACATAACGCATCACTGCATGCAGGGATGTTCTTATGTCTTCTGCAGATTTCTTCATAATTTTCAAAGATCTCATTCAGAAGACCGATGTTTCTGTGTCTGCAGGCAACCTTAATAAAATTCTTCATCTCATCAGGGATCACTCTGTCGATCACTCTGCTCTTTGCTTCAAAAGGCACCAGTGGGTTCTCAGGCTCTCTGCCAGCCCCGGAACCTCACGGAATATTTCTTTTGTTGTCTGTACGGCTTCTGTCGAAACAGAAAGCTCGTACAGTGTTTTTGCATAATTAACGGCGGTCGCTGTCATCCGGATCACCTGCTTCTTCTATAAATTGATCATATAAGGATAAATCAGTCTGCTCACTGTTCTTCCAATGATCTTAGCTGCAGCTTTCATAGCAAGCTCTGCAACATCGCCTACTGCTCATCGATCATCCTGTCGTTTTTGCTTCTTCTCCATAACACCAATGATCGGGCCGAAAAGGAACTTCTTCATTAAAAAGATAAAGAACGATCAGGTTTATAATAGTAAAGACAAGGTTGATATCAATTTTAATCACCTGGTCCACCTGCCTCTCTTAATCCTGAATTAGTATCTCGTCTTTACCTATTAGCCAAAGCATGATGATGATCAGAAGACCGATTACGAAACCGTAGATAGCTGTTGCCTCGGCAAGTGCACATCCTAACAGAAGTGCTTTACTGATCTTACTCTCTGCTTCAGGCTGTCTTGCGATTGCTTCTACTGCTTTTGAAGTTGCGAGGCCGATACCAATACCTGCTCCGATACCTGTAAGAACTGCGATAGCTGCACCAATTGCGATTAACATAGTTTTTTCCTCCTGTAAAATACAATTTTTTCATTTTTAGATCAAGCGGATCTTCCGCTTCACTACTCAATTGCTTCCTTTAATGAACAAGGATGTTAAGAATACGAATACATATGCCTGGATGAATCCGTCAAAGAAATCAAAGTACAGGCTGAATGGAATAGGAAGAATGGCCGACAAACAAACTCCAGCAGCTTTCATAACTACGAAGCTTCCCAGAACATTACCGAACAACCGCATGCAGAGAGATGTAGGTCTGATCGCTATTTCCAGAATGTTGATCGGAAGCATGATCGGAACCGGCTCCGCAAAGCTTTTCAGGAAACCCTTCAGTCCCCTTTTTATGAAAGCCTGCATACTGATCAGAATAATGACCTCATCAGCGCCAGCGCAATGGTAACATTCATGTCCTTCGTTGGTGGTGTAAAAACCAAATACGCCTGCGATATTGGCTATTCCGATGTAAATTACGGTTGACATCAAATAAGGCACATACTGTTTGCCTTCTTCTCCAAGGATACCCATGAAGAAATCCTGAAGAAAACTTACCCGGTCTCAGAAGCAGCTGCTTCTTACCCGGATTTTCCACACTGAGATTCCGAACTAAGATCAGAGACAGAATCACAAGAACCGCCATGATGACCCATGTGACTACCACGCATTCAGCCAGCACAAAGCGTTCCATGACCGGCTTCTCCGGTAATAGCAGCCGCTTTTCGCTGCACGGTTCGTAGAATCCACTTCCTGATAAACTTTGATATAAACCTCCGGAAACGACAAAAAAGGCCGTATTGCTTCAACGGAAAGTCGATCATTCGCTTTCACCAGCATATAGCCTTTATTTGGTCCCGCCTCTATCATCTTCTTCCCGAAGAGATTTCAACAGCTTTCAGATTGCTGCCCTGGTACAGTGAAGCTCCTCGGCTAACTTTTTCTCCTGAAAAGGGTCTCACCTTCTCTTTCTCCAGAATTTCCAAAAGTCTTGATTTTAACGGTCATATTCTATTCTTCTCCATAATTCATCAGAGTATTCTTCATAAATGATATATATTCTCTGCGTACATTCTCCGGTGATATGATCACTGCCCCTGTTCCAAGGCTGGCCAGCCAGCCAAAGAATTTCGGACTGACACTGATGTGCGTCTGCATCGAAAAATGCTTTTCATCCCGGGGAATCAGCATGACATCCTGTCCAAAAACGATCCAGGACCACACCAACAAAACGGTTTTCAAATTCCCATCCGGACGGGAGTTTCTTTTCCTCCAAACATTCCAAAAGTTCCGGCTGAAAATTTCTCCATATCAAAATTTTGAAAAATGCTCTCTCCATTTCTTTTTAGCTTTCTCAATATTCAGATGTTTGATCTTGTCAACACGATAATGTTTGACGATCTCACTTTTCTCGTCCATACCCAGCAAATAATAATTTTCGTTCTTCCAGATTAATTTCCACGGACTTACTCTGTATCTTTCTCCACCGCGTTTCTGTTTCAGATTCTTAGAAAAATCCCATTCATAATACAGGAAACCGATCTGATGGTTCTCCGCAATTGCATCATAAATCCCCTGAATATTCTGATATACTTCATTGTTCGGTGACTTCACTCCCGGTACTGTATAAGTCTGATACTGAAGTTTTCCTCGCTTCACTGGCACTGGTCAGACTTTCCAGTTTGCGTAGAAGTTCCCGGGACTGTTTCTGCGTCAGGAATCTGGATGACTGCACTGCGTCCATCAAAATCTTCAATTCCGGAAGTTCAAACTTCCTGTCCGCAAGGAAATATCCCGAAGGACGTCCTCTTCGATTCTCAATCTTCATTCCGAACACCCTCAGTGTCTCTATATCATCGTAGACAGCCTTACGCTCCACACTGATTCCATAACTGTCCATATATTTTATGATCTCAGCTACGGATATCGGATGTTCTCTGTCCGTCTTCTCTTCAAATGCCTTCATCAGATATAAAATTTTGAGTTTCTGATTAAATGATCTCGGCATACATTCTCCCTTATTTATCTGCCAATGCTATAACTACACCTGAATATAATACCATAAAGCCAATGCCAGGGCAATCCTGTCTGCAGAATGAAAATCCAGTTTCAAAACCATCGCACCCATGATCATGATCTCTATTGTAACGATCGCCCCTAATACCATCGCCATGATACTGGAAAATTTCCTGCGATTCTTCTTTCCGTGACTTCTCTCTGCCCTGTAAACTCTTCCTTCTGCATTTGCTGTGTTGACCATCGTGGTTTCCTCCCTTTATACCGAACATGTTTTCCGAACATTTGTTTCTTATATTGGGAGTATCTCATATTTAATGTACGATAAAACGGGACAAATCATCCAAAAGCAAATATATGTTCGTTTTTATGCAGAAAAACTGATTTTTCTGACATTCCAGTTTCCATTGTCGATTTCCATAAGAGCCATGGTGACTTCTCCGCCAAAACGACTCCTGCCACAGCTTCCCGGATTCAACCACAGCCGTCCATCGATCATTTTTTCAAAATAATGATGACTGTGTCCGAAAATAACAACCTGCGCTGTTCCCAGATCCCATGCAACATCTTTTTTATTATGTGTCATAAAGAATTCCGTTCCTTCTATTTTAAATCGCAGTGTAACTGAAAGCTTTTCGGCCCAGTCACGGTCATTATTTCCACGCACGACATAAAGACTGCCAAGATACCGGAGCTGGTCAAGGATTTCCGGCCGGTCAACATCTCCTGCATGTAAAATGCAGTCACATGTCTTAAGTATGCTGATCACTTCCGGTCTCAGCAATCCGTGTGTATCAGATATGATGCCAATTCTTTTGCCATCTGTTTTTCTCCTGTAACATTCCTATCAGAAAATTTCTCAGAATCCTTCAATCCTTCTTTTCTTTTCGGAGTGCATAACGTTTTTCCGCACCCCTGCCATTCTGCCTTTTCAGCCTCTGTCTCAACGATCAGCCCCGGTACTTCGACTTTGTTGTCGTTTTCATCAAGCGCCACCATAACTTCATATGCACGGTTGATCATCTTGCGCATACCGTCAGAATCTTCCACATATGTATCGATCCGTACTTCCATGGATGTTCTTCCCACGTATGTCATCTTTCCGATCAGGACAACAGTATTTCCAAGATAAGCGCCTGCCTTAAAGTTCAGATTGTCCACGCAGGCTGTTGTGACGATTGTTCCTGCATGGCGGTGAGCCACAATCCCGGCCATTTCATCAATCCACTGCATGAGGACACCACCAAACAGACGTCCATAGCTGTTGATATGCTTATTCATGATCAGATAGGTATTTTCAGTGCGGGAATCTTCCACCCTCTTCATTTTCCGCATTTTATCACTTCCTTCGTTTATTTGAGTCCCTGTTCATGAAAACGTGCCGCCGCTTTTTCGTATTCCGGAAGTGGGACACCATATTCTTTTCCCCAGACGGACGATTTCATATACAAGACCATCTATTTCTGATTTTTGCCCGCATACACATCTCTCTGCATAGAGGTGGTTGCCTCCGGTGCCAGTGGTGCCACAATCTTCAGATTTCGCTCCACAAGATCCTCCTGAAATTCAATTCCCATCGCATGGGACAGCGCTACGATCTCAGTGATCAGAGCTTTAAACATTTCTCTTGCCTCTCCGTCTTTCTGAAAATCTGCTGCTGTCGCATTACAGTAAAGTCCGGCTACCCGATCGGCGATACGTAAGAGAATTTTACCATAGCATCTCTGCGAATATCTTCAGAGAGAATCACTTCTATATTTTCACATGCCATATCTTTGCAATTTCACGCATCTTTTCCGTCTCTTCTTCCGGTTTTCTCGCACCGAAGACAACACGGAGAATTTTTCCATGTCGCAGGATCACACCCGGCTCCAGAATATTGGCAGATACGTAGATACATCCATCCGGCACTGTCAGTTCGGAAATTCTTTCTGAAGTTTTCCTCCTGTCCCATAAATATTGAGGATTGGAAGGACTACTGTATCTTTTCCTGCAAGTTTCCGGATCACCGGAATTGTTTCCGTCATAGAATAACCTTTTACACAGACCAGGATCACATCAGGTGTATCACTGTATTCTTCCACTGTGCATGCTTTTACCGGAATCATTTCTCTTTTATGATCCCACAGGCGTTCCATGCCCAGACCATTTTTTCTGATCGCCTCAAGGTGTTTTCCTCTGGCGATGAGGGTTACATCTTTCCTGCCTTCGTCAGAAAAAAAGCCAAGACTTCCGCCGGTTCCGCCAGTCCGATGATTGCATATTTCATATCACAGAATTCTCCTTTTTCTTAAAGAATCAGCTCCTCATATCCTGAGGAGCCGATTAGATCATTATATATTTTTCGCGCAGATGTCTTCCAGACAGCATCTGTCACAATACGGTTTTGTTCTCGCTGTACACACCTCACGTCCATGGTACACAAGGCGATGGCAGAAATCACTTCCTTCTTCCGGTGGAATGATCTTCCACAGGGCCATTTCCACCTTCTTTGGTTCTTTGATTCCATCCACAAGCCCGATTCGATTACAAAGCCGGATGCAATGCGTATCAGTCACAATTGCCGGTTTGCCAAAAACATCTCCCATGATCAGATTGGCACTCTTGCGTCCTACGCCGGGAAGTTTCAAAAGTGCCTCGAAAGTTGTCGGATGTTGTCTACGACAAAACTTCACGCTCTTCAGAATCTGCCGGCAGTTTGCAGTAATATTCCACCGGCTCCAGTGTTTTGGGATCACGGTACAGACCGATATGACCGATCTTTGCAGACGGAATGATGGAAAGCATACCGTCAACCATGCCAAGACCTGCTCTCAAGATCGGCACAACAGCCAGTTTTTACCCTGTAATTCTTTTACGGTTGCCGTGCAGATCGGCGTCTCGATCTCTATGTCCGTCAGTTTCAGTTCTCTGGTTGCCTCATAGCACATCAGCATTGCGATCTCACTGATGATTGTACGGAAATCTTTGCTGCAGGTGTCTTTTCTTCTGATCACCCTGATTTTATGCTGGATAAATCAGTCTGAGAAAACACCGCTATGATTTTCATCGTTTTCTCAGACATTTTGCCGTTCACCGCGAGGAACTTCATACAGATACAGAAAGTTTGACTATATTCCTTATCTCATGGTCTGGAACATTATGGCAATATGCCACCATTGAATCTGGAATACCAGGAGGTAAACCGCATGGAAGAACTCGTCATTGCGATCGATACTTCCGGTTCCTGCTCCGCCGCTACAGTCCGGCGTTTTATGGAAGAGACTTATGGGATTCTCAGTGATCACGAAAATTTTTTCCGCAAAATGAACCTTTACATCATTCAGTGACAGCTTTATTCAGGACGTTATACATGTTACCTGCGAAGATGACTGAAAAATTATCTGACACATATCACGATCCACGGTCGTGGCGGCACAATTTGTCCTGTTTTTGCATATGTGGGATCTCCGTAACACCGGACTCTCCGTAATCTGAAAGGACTTTTGTACTTCACAGACGGAGATGGTATTTATCAAAGACCGACAGATTATCAGACTGCTTTTATTTTTACCGTGAAAAGGCCCTGCATCAGAAAGTTCCGGTCTGGGCACATAAGTTATATATGGATGAAACATAATCTTGCATCATCTCAGATGCAGAAAGGATACCACATTTTATGAATATCAAAAAGCAAAAACAGGAACTTCTCCAAACCATACAAGTCTATACGTAAAGATTCTAATGGCCATTATCTCCTGCCATCTGTCAGACAACGACCGATTCTCCTGATCGGGCCGCCCGGTATCGGCAAACAGCGATCATGGAACAGGCCGCCAGAGAATGTGGAATCGGACTGGTTGCTTATACAATTACATCATACACGCCAGAGGCAGAGTGCTGTCGGTCTCCCTGTCATTGTAAAAAAAATTTTCAGGGAAAAGAATATTCCGTAACAGAATACACCATGAGCGAGATCATTGCTTCTGTTTATGAAAAGATAGAAGAAACCGGCTGTAAAGAAGGAATCCTTTTTATCGATGAGATCAACTGTGTATCCGAAACGCTGGTTCCCACTATGCTTTGCAAAGTTTCTGCAAAATAAAACATTTGGTACCCATCCGGTTCCATCTGGCTGGATCATTGCTGCCGCCGGAAATCCTGTTGAATACAATAAATCTGCCAGAGAATTTGATATTGTCACTCTGGACCGCGTAAAACGAATCGATATTGAACCAGATCTCAATGTATGGAAAGAATATGCATCTGCAAAAGGGCTTCATCCTTCTGTTCTTTCTTACCTGAGTTTAAAAAGAGAACATTTTTACCATATTGAGAATACGGCGGACCATCTGTTTCGTCACTGCACGTGGCTGGGAAGATCTTTCTGCAATTTTATACGGATATGAGGATATGCATTTTGCTCGGATGAAAACCTGATCCGTCAGTATCTGCAGGATGAAGAGATTGCAAGAGATTTTGGTGCTTATTACCAACTTTACGCAAAATATCGTCAGGATTACCGGATTCCTGAAATTCTCTCCGGATCCCTTGATGAATCCGTTGTAGAGTCACTCTGCACGCTGGCAGCCCATGCCCCAACAGATGAACGTCTTACTGTTGCCGGGCTTCTTCTGGATGGATGGAACACCTTATTTCTGAAATTCCGGGAAGAAGACCAGTTCGCAGTCGCCCTTCAAAGCGTACTCCGTCAGGCCAGAGCCTCACTTCTTGAAGGAAATACGCTTGCTGCTTTTACAGAACAATATCGAACTTCTCAAAAATCCGCCTGGAAAACCATCTGCTTAACCGCATGGAAACAGACTGCACGGAACGTATTGCCCGAATTCTTGAGCAAAGTCTCTCCGCACTCAGCAGGAACGTATTTCTGCTCCGGAAGAAGTAATCGCGATCCTGCGTCACGCTCTGGAGGAAAATATCAAGATCCGACAGGATACTGTAAACCGCACTTCTCTGGCGCTGCATCTTGGCTTTTCTTTTGCTGAGTCGGCTTTTGGTGATGGACCTGAAATTTTGTTTCTGATCTCAGATCTCAGTCATAACGCAAATGCAGTATCTTTCATTAGTCATTTTGGCTGTGAAGAATATTTTCGTTTCAATAAAAAAGCTGAAATTTCAGGAAGAACGGCAGAATCTTCTCCAGGAAATTGATTCTGTTATAGGACAGTCTGACAAAAAAAGGAAGGTGGTCTCCCCCTCTGAGGAAACCCCTTCCTTAAATTAATCTTTCTTTTAATTACCACTGAAACCGCCCTGCATTTTCCGCTGATATCTTCCATTCTGGTGTTCCAGCATTTCGCGAAACTGCGCTGCATACATACTCAGAGACATTGCCATGCAGACTGCACAGGCTCCAATCAGTACATTAGATGTAGAATATGGAAGTCTCGGTCCTGCCAGCAGGATCAGTACAACTACATAAGTTACTGCTGTATTCAGCTTACCATGCCACTGTGCCTCAATCGTTTCTTTTGTCTCCATCAGTACTTTCCACCCTGCAACTGTCATATAACACTCTTTTATCACAAACAGGATCAGCACGAGCTTCGCCAGTGGATATCTTGGAATCAGATACGCAATCATCACACCCTGCATAGCCTTATCTGCCACCGGATCCAGAATACGTCCGACCTGGCTGATACTGTTAAAGGATCTGGCAATTCTGCCGTCCAGAACATCTGTTGCCGCAGCGGCAAGAATGAGCAGTACAAGTACCGTACGGTACTCTCCTACACCATATCTCTCAAATATTCCAAAGAATACAACTGCCAGACACAGTCGAAGTGTGCTGAGCAGATTCGGAACCGTACAGATTTCTCTGCGTGTAAGTACTTCTGCCAGGCGTTCCTTTCTTGCAGGAAGCACTCTGTAAAACAGCTGATAACAAAGAATATTCAGGATCAGTGCAGTCATAACATCTGCCACACTGTGCTGTTTCAGGAACATCGTTGATAAAACGATCGATATTGTGAGTATGATCTGACTTACCGTGAACAATTTATTTTTCCTGCACCGTTCATTTTGATATAAGGCGATACAGCTTGCTGTTGCATTAAATACATGCATGCTTGGGAAAATATTGGTAGGTGTATCAATTTTATACAAAAAACGTATCACACTGATAAACGCACCGCCTCCGGTACTGCCAAGATCCGGTCTCAGATGCTGTCCGTTCGGATATACATAAGAAATCAGCAGAAACAGTGTCATACCTACACCCAGAGTTCCGAGATATTGATAATATTCTTTTTGCTCGGGCAGAATACCGCAAAATAAATCACTGTTCCGATCAGGAAAAAGTACCAGAGTACATATGGAATAATAAAATACGGGCAAAACGGAATCTTATCATCAGCTAATGAATGAATCATATGTATTTTTACATCGCTCTGCTCCATCAGCATAAACGAAATCATATAAAAAATTCCATAAGCAGGTATGATCCACAAATGCTTTGATTGTTTCAGATAATTCAAAATATCCATCCTTTCCGGCTACAGCCTGTCTGTTACTGTTCATAGCAAAACTCTGCTGTCATTGGACTTCTGTTTTTTCTGTAGCTTATGATATCTCTATCCTATCAAATAATCAATGCACAAAATGCCGAAAATGGACAGTTTTACAAAAAATTTCATAGTTGTTTTATAAATAATTTTAAAAGGAAGCGTCTTTATGCTACGCTTCCTCTTCTTTTCCGTTCATCATTTCTGCAGACCTGCTGAAATTCTCTTAACTTTTTCTTTTGCTTCCGGGCTGAGGTTCTGTGGCACCTGAATTCGGATCGTCACATACTGATCACCATGAACAGATGGATTTTTCATCGAAACGATACCTTTGCCCTTCAGACG
>VOFB01003740.1_pt1 | contig 10321 bp, 22 predicted proteins | sample 5384141 | NCBI WGS metagenome assembly VOFB01 (sample SAMN12384721, study PRJNA508395) | human gut metagenome | isolation source: healthy gut A | host: Homo sapiens
ATCGCGTTCTTCGCATCTGCTGTCAGCTCCGCCATGCCGCAGTCCACTGCGTCGGGCTTGAACACCGGGTCATAGCCGAAGCGCCGTCACCGGGCCGTGCATTATCTCGCCCTCGCACTCGCCGCGGGAGCGCAGCACCGTGCCGTCCGGCATCGTGCAGCATATGCAGCACACGAAGCGCGCGCTGCGGTTCTTCTCATCGCCGAGTTTATTCAGCAGGTAGTTGTACCTGTCCGCGTCGGAAGCGTCATGTCCGGGGCCGTAGCGCGCCGAGTATACGCCCGGTTCGCCGTTCAGCGCATCGACCACCAGACCCGAATCGTCCGCGACCGCCGCGCAGCCGAGGCGCGTCGGTGACGGCCTTGGCCTTTGAGATAGCGTTCTCCTCAAAGGTCGTGCCCGTCTCCTCGACGTCGAGATGCAGCCCCGCCTCGCTCTGGCTGAGAAGCTCTATATCCATACCGACAAGCTGCTTGAATTCCCGCAGCTTGTTTTTGTTGTTGCTTGCAAGTATAAGTCTCATTTGAACAGTGCCTCCACGAAGTCTTTCCGTCGAACGGGATGAGGTCGTCTATCCCCTCGCCCACGCCGACGTACTTGACCGGAAGCTTCAGCTCGCTCGCTATTGCAGAACACTATAGCCGCCCTTGGCCGTGCCGTCGAGCTTTGTGAGCACGATGCCCGTGAGCCCCGCCGTGTCAAGAAACTGCTTTGCCTGTATCAGGCCGTTCTGCCCCGTCGTCGCGTCGAGCACCATCAGCGTCTCAACGTCCGCGCCTGGAAGCTCGCGGTCGATGATGCGGCGCATCTTCGAAAGCTCGTTCATGAGGTTCTGCTTGTTGTGCAGCCGACCGGTCGATTATTATGACGTGCCTTGCCCGCGCATGATTATACGACCGCCGGGGGTCGCTGCCTCCTCGTGGCGCACTATGTCCGCGCCCGTGCGCTCTGCCCGCTGTTCAGCTGCGGGCGCGGAAGATGCCGTCGCACAGCAGCACCTTTTGCCCTCGGCGGCGCGGGTTTTCTATCGTCGTGTCCCTCCTCATCAGTATACTGACGGCTTGGTCGAGAGCTTCAGGGCTGTTGTCACCGATTTCTTTGAAGCCAGAGAACTGAGCAGCGGGGGAGCTTGAGGGGGCAAGGTCCGCCTCAAATCGGATAAACCGCCGTCGAAAGCCTTGATATATCGAGGCTTTCGGTAACAGCATTTTGAATGCTTTCAAAATGCTATGCCCGTGCCCGCTTTGCGCTGCTGCCGCCGGTCATTGAGCCTCCGGCGTTTATAAGCTGCCGTCAGCGTCACGATGCTGCAGACGGTTGCCGTTATTCTTCGATATCCTTATCGCGTCGGTCATCGCTTCGGCAATGACCGTCCTGCCGAGAGGTTTTCAAAAATGTCCTTGTACTTCGCGTCATACTGCGCAAGCTCTGAGGCGATCCCGACAAAGCCGGGGTCGTTTACCGGCGCGTCGCGCATTACATTGCCGCGGATCGTGTCCACCGGCAGAAATGTTGCGCGGCCTGGAGTCATACTTCTTCAGCAGCTCTATTGCACGGCGGCCGTCGTTCTGCGTATCGACGACGATGTTTCTGTCCCGCCGCGCCGAGTGCCGTCTCGATAGCGAGGGCAAATTCGTCCTCCGCGCGGATGAGGTTTGCCACCGGCGCATGCACGCCCTTGAGGTTCCCGCGCCCCGCTTCGCGCATGACGGTCTTGACGGCCTTGGAGTAGCCCTCATAGTCCTTCTCCATTTCGAGAGCATCGCAATGCGCGAATCCATCGAACGTGCTTCTACTGATATTTTGTTAACTCTATCGCTGAGCTGGGCGACGCTGCTCTCTCCCGCCGAGCTTCATGCGGCAGCCCTCGACCATGTTGGAGTTCGCGGTCAGCTCCTCGCGCACGGTGGTCAGTTCATGGTCAATTTCGGCCATGCGGCCAAGGCTCTCGTCAATGCTCTGCTGCACGCCGCGCACGCGGTTTTCCTGCTCGGCAATGTCGCCGAGCATGCGGTCCATGCTCTCCTTGCTGCTCTTCACGTCCGCGCGCGCAGCACAGCCGCCATGCTCTCGCACTGAGCCGCCTGACCCTCCGCCGCGGAGAGCCGTTCGCGCGCCTGCTCTGACTCAACGTCCTTGCGGTGCATGCGCTCGCTGATGCTGCCGAGGAGGCATAGAGCGCCTGCAGCTCATCCTTCGCCTGCTCAAGGCTTTTTCTTTGTCTGCTCATATTCGGCGTTTACAAGCTCCGACTGCTCATGCAGCTTATCGAGCGTCGCCATCCAGGCCGAAACTTCCTGCACCTTGAGCTCATCGCGCAGCCTGAGGTACTGCTTTGCCGTCTCGGCCTGCTTTTTCAGCGGCCCGACCTGAATTTCAAGCCTCTTCTATCTTGTCGTTCATGCGCAGGAGGTTTTCTCCTCCGTCTTCTCAAGCTTGCGCTCCGCTTCCTCTTTTCTGTAGCGGTAGCGGGAGATACCGGCGGCTTCCTCAAAGACCTCGCGCCGGTCGGTCGAGCGGCTCGAAACTATCTCGCCTATGCGCCCCTGGCCGATGATGGAATAGCCGTCGCGGCCAAGGCCGGTATCCATGAGGAGGTTGTTTATATCCTTGAGCCTGACCGACTCACGGTTTATGTAATACTCGCTCGTCGCCGCTGCGGTAATAGCGGCGGGTCAGCATTATCTCGCTGCTGTCATAATCGAAGATGTGGCCTGAGTTATCGATGATGAGCGAGACCTGCGCATAGCCGAGAGCGCCGCGCTTTTCGGTGCCGCCGAAGATAACATCCTCCATTTGCTGCCGCGCAGCGCCTTGGAGCGCTGCTCGCCCATGACCCAGAGTATGGCGTCGGATATATTGGATTTGCCGGAGCCGTTCGGCCCGACGATCGCGGTTATATTCTTTTCAAAGGTGAGGCGGGTCTTGTCCGGGAAGGACTTGAACCCCTGAATTTCCAGTGCTTTTAAATACAAACCAAAGTCCCCGTTCAATTTCAAGGCAGCGCACGCATAATACGCCTGCCGCATTATGCGGCACTGCCCAAAATACAAATTTATCAGGTTATTATATTACATTTCCCGCGGCATTTCAATGTCGAGTATTTGAATTTCTTGCCCGGAAAGCTCCGTCTTTTCGGTTATTCTGATGTTTTTCAGGCCGAATTCCTCCGTCAGCGCTTTGGTGCTGCAGCGGTGCTGCCCGCCATCTGCGAGGCTTTGCCCCTGCCGACGGCAAGCGTCACGGTGCTGCCCGGCGTGATGCCGTCCAGCAGTTCCCGCGCCTTCTGCAGCATGATACGCGAGCGCACCAGCTCTCCGAGTGCCGGGTGATACGCACCGCCGGCAGCGTCGCCGCCGGAGAGGTCGTCCGTCGGGTTCAGGCCGAGGCGGATGATAGGTATGCCCGCCGCTTCAAACAGCGGTACGAGCTGCGCGCAGACGCTGACCGCGTCCTCGACAGTGTGTTCGGCGTATTTCCCCGCCTCCACATGTCGTAAAGCGCGGTATCGCGGACGATGACCGTCGGTAAATGCGCACGCCGTCCGGTTCGAGGGCAATTATTTTCCTCGCCGTCTCAATGTCCTTCTCCGCTGTGTCCCCGGGAAGCCCCGTCATCATCTGGAGTATCAGCCGGAAGCCCGCGGCCTTTGATCTGCTTCGACGCGCGACGACATCCTCCGCCGTGTGTGCCCGCGCGCCGAGCGGCGCAGCACCTCTGCGTCCATCGACTGCGCGCCGAGCTCGACCGTCTCAACGCCGTAGCGGTGCAGGCGTTCGAGCACCGTCTCATCTATCGCGTCGGGGCGGGTGGAAAGGCGGATCGCGTTTATCTCCCCGCGGTCAAGATAGGTCTTTGCCGCGCCCAAAAGCGCCTCCTGCTCCGCCGCCGGGATGGCCGTGAAGCTGCCCCCATAAAACGCCAGTTGCCGCTTTCCTCCCTTTGGGAGAAAGGCGGCTGCGTTCTATTTCGTCTATAACGGTCTGCGGCGTGGCGGGCTCAAGCTGCCCGGAGATGCGGTTCTGGTTGCAGAACACGCAGTCGTTCGGACAGCCGAGATGCGGCACGAAGACCGGGATTATGCTTTCTCTGGCGCTCACTGCTTCAGTGCCTCCAACGCCTTGCAGGCGGCCATCTGCTCGGCCTCCTTCTTTGACCTGCCGCTGCCCTCGCCGGTGGGTACACCGTTAATGAGCACGCGGAAGGTGAAAAGCTTGTTGTGATCCGGGCCGGATTCGCCGATAAGCTCATAGCTGATGAGCTGATTGCTGCGGCGCTGCACAAGCTCCTGAAGCTCGGTCTTATAATCGGCGATATGGTGCGCTTCGCCAAGCTCCGCCCCGGCAAGGACGTTCGCCATGATGAAGCGTCGCGCCTCGTCGATTCCGGAATCGAGATAGAGCGCGGCAATTATCGACTCGACCATATCCGCGAGGATCGACGGGCGCTCACGTCCGCCGGTGTGCTCCTCGCCGCGGCCAAGGCGCATATACTCGCCCAGACCGAGCGCGAGCGCGGCCTTATGCAGGCTCCCCTCGCACACGAGCTCCGCGCGCAGGCGGGTCATCCGGCCCTCGGGCAGGCTCGGCTCATGCGAGTAGAGAAACTCTGCCGTCACGTAGCCGAGAATGGAGTCGCCAAGGAACTCAAGGCGCTCATAGCTCTGGCAGGGCGTGCTGTGGCGCTCGTTGGCATAGGAGCTGTGCGTGAGCGCGGTAACGAGCAGGCCGCGGTTTTTGAAGCGGTAGCCGATCTTCTCTTCAAGTTTATCCATTACTGTTCAGCCTTCAGTTTCATATATTCGATATTGGCCTTGATATCGTCGATGACGCCTGCGTAGACAAAGGTCATGGCCTGACGCACCGCGGCAAAGATGCAGGCCGCGTTCGAGGAGCCGTGCGCCTTTATGACGGGCTTGGAGATGCCGACGAGCGCCGTGCCGCCGACCTCGTTGACGTCCATCGACTTTTTTCATTATGCCGAGGTCTTTCTTCAGAACGGCAGCGGCAAGCTTGTTCTTCGTGCTCTTATAGAACACGCCCTTGAGAGACTTCATCATATACTTGATGACACCCTCAGTACTCTTGAGGAGAACGTTGCCGGTGAAGCCGTCTGTTACGACGACGTCTGCCGTGCCGTTAAACACTCCCGTGCCCTCAACATTGCCGATGAAGTTTATCCTGCCCTCTTCATCCGCGTTTTTTCAGCAGGGCAAAGGCCTGATGCTGGAGCTCGCCGCCCTTTGTGTCCTCGGTGCCGACGTTCAAGCCCGACGCGCGGGTTCTCGCAGCCCATCATCTTCTTGGCATAGAAGCTGCCCATATACGCAAACTGAAGCAGATATTCCGCCGTGCACTCGACGTTCGCGCCGCAGTCGATGAGCATGACGCCGTGCTCCCCGCTCGGGAGAACGGGAGCCATCGCCGCGCGGCGGATGCCGCGGATGCGCTTGACGATCAGCGTCGCCCCTGTGAGGAGCGCGCCGGTCGACCCGGCAGAGACGACCGCATCGCCCTTGCCGTCACGCAGGAGATTGAGCGCAACGGTCATGGAAGAATCCTTCTTGCGGCGGGTGGCGGTGCTGGGGTCGTCCTCCATGGTGACGACCTCGCGCGCGTCGACTATCTCAAACTCACCCTCCGCGCAGCCCTCTTTTTCAAGGCAGGCTTTCACATCCTCGATACGGCCGACAAGGAGACGTCCACGCCAAGCTCTCTCTTCGCGCGCACAGCGCCCTTTACTATTTCCTCCGGTGCGTTATCGCCGTCCATTGCGTCAACGATTATCCTCACAGTGGAAAACCTCCTTTGCCATAAGGCCGTCGATAATCTCAAGGGAACGCTCGGATATCGCGGCGTTTTGTTTCTCTTTACCCTTTGACCCTGTAGCCCAGGGGGCTTATTATACCGAAATTTATGTTCATCGGCTGGAAATCGCCGACACTGCCGCCGGAGATGTACAGGCCCCAGCGCACCTATCGCGGTCTCCTGCGGGAAGTCCACAGGCTCCATGCCGAGCACGCGCGCGGCCGTCTCGATGCCGACGAGCATACCGGAGGCCGCGGACTCGACATAGCCCTCAACGCCGGTCATTTGACCGGCAAAGCTGATGCGCGGGCCTTCTGTGCGCAGCCGGTAATAGCGGTCAAGGAGCTTCGGGCTATTAAGATATGTGTTGCGGTGCATGACTCCGTAACGCACGAACTCCGCGTTCTTCAGCGCCAGTATCATCGAGAACACGCGCTTCTGCTCGCCCCATGTCAGGTGCGTCTGGAAGCCGACGATGTTATAGATAGTGCCGTCGGCATTGTCGCGCCGAAGCTGGACGACGGCATAGTTTTCTCTCCCGGTGCGCGGGTCTATAAGCCCGACGGGCTTCAACGGGCCGTAGCGCAGGGTGTCCACCCCGCGGCGCGCCATGACCTCGACCGGCATGCAGCCCTCGAACACGCCGCCGTCATCAAAGCCGTGTACCTCCGCTTCTTTAGCATGGGTCAGCTCCTCGACGAAGGCGAGGTATTCGTCCTTATCCATCGGGCAGTTCACATAGTCTGCCGTCCCCTTGTCGTAGCGCGAGGCGAAGAACGCGGAATCCATGTCCACGCTCTCAAGCGTCACGATGGGGGCGACGGCATCATAGAAATGCAGGTCGCTGTCCGGACAAGGGCGGCTATCTTGCTCGGCGATAGCGTCGCTTGACAGGGGGCCGGTCGCGATGACGACCTCGCCCTCCGGGATTCTCCGTCGCCTCGGCGCTCACGACCTCGACATTCGGGAGACTCTTTAATTTATCGGTGATGTATTTTGAAAAGCCCTCGCGGTCAACGGCAAGCGCGCCGCCCGCGGCGACCTTATTCGCGTCCGCGCTTCCATGATGAGAGAGCCCATCGCGCGCATTTCGGCCTTTGAGGAGGCCCTACGGCATTGCTCAGCTCGTCGCTCCGCAGGGAGTTTGAGCAGACAAGCTCCGCAAAGTTCGGCGAGGTATGCGCCGGGGTCATTTTCACCGGCTTCATCTCTATGAGCTTCACATTTATGCCGCGCTTTGCAAGCTGCCACGCGCACTCGCTTCCAGCAAGTCCCGCGCCCAGAACGGTAACCGTTTTCATTAATTATTCCTCTGTATCCGCACTTTTCTTTGTGCTTGTCTTTTTCGCCGCCGTAGTTGGCGGTCGTTTTTTGCAGTTGTTTTTCGCCGCGGTCTTTTTCGCGTGGTCTTGGCGGCCGCAGTCTTCTTCGCAGCCGTCTTCTTGGCGGGCTTCTTCTCTTCTTCACCCTCGGCAGCCTTTTCGCAGCCTTTGCGGCCCCTTCTCGGCGGCGGCCTCTTCTCGGGCGTCTTTTTCTTGAAGGTGCGCTTATCCTCGGGAACGAAGTTCGGGCACTGCTCGTTTATGCAGAAAGACTTGAGCGGCCCTCTGCCGCTGTGCTTGAACATGGTCTTGCCGCAGGCGGGGCAGAAGTCCTTGGTGGGAACGTCCCATGTAATAAAGCCGCAGTCCGTGCCGCGTTCGCAGGCGTAGAACACATAGCCTTTCTTCGAGGTGCGCTTGAGGATCCTGCCGCCGCACTTGGGGCATTTGCCGGGCATCTCGATGACGATGGGTTTTGTAAAGGTGCACTCCGGGAAGCCGGGGCAGGCAAGGAAGTATCCGAAGCCTTGCCCTTCTTCACGACCATCTGCCGGCCGCAGACCTCGCAGTATTCGTCGCTGAGAACGTCGGCACCTTGAGCTTCACACCGTCCATAGCCTTTTCGGCCTCATTCATCTCCTTGCTGAAATCGCCGTAGAACTCGGCCAGCACGTCGCGCCACGCAGCCTTGCCCTTCTCGATCTCGTCAAGCTCGGCCTCCATATGGTTAGTAAACTTCAGATCGACGATGTCGGCGAAGTGCTCTTTCATAAGCCCGGTGACGACTCTGCCGAGCGGCGTGGGACGAGGTACTTGCCTTCTTTTATAACATAGTCATGGGAAGTGATGGTAGATATCGTCGGCGCGTAGGTCGAGGGGCGGCCTATGCCCTTCTCCTCCATCGCGCGTATCAGCGTAGCCTCGGTATATCTCGCGGGCGGCTGCGTGAACTGCTGGTCGGAAGTCATCTTCTCAAGCATCAGGACTTCGCCCTCACTCGACTCGGGAGGATTGGATATCTCCGCGCTCTCCTCGTCCTTCGCTTCCTCATATACCGCGGTGAAGCCCTTGAACTTCATTTCCGAATAGGTCGCGCAGGTGTAGCCCGCGGAGGACGACATCGACGGCGACATTATCATACACGCGTTCGCCATCTGGCAGGCCGTGAAGCGCCCCCAGATAAGGCGGTAGAGCCGGTACTGCTCCTGCGTCAGATCCTTGCGCACAAGCTCCGGCGTGAGCTTCACGTCGGTGGGCCGTATGGCCTCGTGCGCGTCCTGCGCGCCGGCCTTGGTCTTGAAATGGCGCGGCTTGCCGGGTAATACGCCTCACCGTAGCGGTTGATTATAAAACCGCCTGCGCGGCTGCCAGCGCCTCCTCGGAAAGGCGGAGCGAGTCGGTTACTCATGTAGGTTATAAGGCCGAAGTGCCGCGGCCGGTGATATCCACGCCCTCATAGAGCTGCTGCGCTATGGACATCGTGCGGCGCGGGGTCATGCCGAGACGGCGCGAGGCCTCCTGCTGAAAGTTGAGGTGATGAACGGGGTGCGGGCGACTTCTGCTTTTCGCCGCGCTTGACGCCGGAATCGACGGTAAAAGGCTGCCCTTTGTCACGGGTCGATTACCTCGTCGACCTCGTCCTTGGATGAAGCTCCTGCTTTTTATCGCCCTGCCGTGGAAGCGGGCGGTGAACATCCGCCGTCCTCCGCGCCGCAGTTGAGGCGCGCGTCGAGCAGCCAGTACTCCTGGCTCTGGAAGGCTTCGATCTCCTCCTCGCGGTCAACGACCATGCGCGTGGCGACGGACTGCACACGTCCCGCGGACAGCCCTTTCTTTATCTTGCGCCAGAGCAGCGGGGAGAGCTCATAGCCGACGATGCGGTCGAGTATGCGCCGCGCCTGCTGGGAATCGACAAGGTTCTGGTCGATGCTGCGCGGGTTCTTGATGCTCTCGGTGACGACCTTTTGGTGATCTCGTTGAAGGTCACGCGCTTGGCCTTTTCATCGTCAAGCCCAAGCAGCTCCTTGAGATGCCACGATATGGCTTCGCCCTCGCGGTCAGGGTCGGTCGCGAGATAGACTGTTTTTGCCGCCTTGGAATCCTTCTTCAGCTGGTCGATAAGCTCTTTCTTATCCCTCACGGGGATGTACTTCGGCTCGAAGCCGTGCTCTATGTCAACGCCCATCTTGCTCTTCGGCAGATCGCGCAGATGTCCCATCGAAGCCGTTACCTTATAACCGCTCCCGAGATATTTTTCAATGGTCTTTGCCTTAGCCGGAGATTCGACTATGACAAGATCCTTCGCTTTTGCCATTATCTATCCTCATTTCATTGCCGTATTCAGGCTCACTCTCCGCCCGGTACGCGGCGGATATAGCCCTGATCTCCAGCACCGTCAGCTGCGAGCACCTTTGCCGTGCCCAAACCGGTGCGTTCGATCACATCGTCGATGTGCGCCTGCTCACCGCCGATGGCCGTGATTATCTTCAGCTGCTCCTCATTTAACCGGGAGAGCTGTTCTGACAAGTCAATATATCCTTTGGTTATGTTGTTGTCAATCTCTTTTTTTGTCGAAACCGGTGTTTTTTCCTGCTTTGCGGCAGGTTTTGCCCGCTCGGGCGGTACGTTTTTCACTTCCTCCGGGACGCTGAGACGCCCGCTCGGCTTCACTATTTTGTCCGGAAACAGCCCTTCGAACTCGCACATACCGTCCCAGCCGCTTGTCACGGGCCTTGCCCCGTCCTTGATGAGGCGGATGGTGCCGACGCTGTTCTCGGCATCGGCATTGCCGGGGACGGCGAATATCTCGCGCCCCTGCTCGAGCGCCTCCTGCGCAAAGAGGAGACTTCCGCTGCGCTCCGGTGCTTCGACCACGACGACGCCCTGAAAGCCCCGCGCTCACGCGGTTGCGGTCGCGGAAGAAGAACTTCTGCGTGACCGTGCCGGGCGGGTACTCACTTATGAGCGCGCCGGAGGCGGCAACGTCTTGCAGGCGGTTATCCTCGCCGTGCGGAGTGCCGAGAACACCGATGCACCTGCCGCCTGCGAGCAGGCAGCCCTCCGCCGCGGCGCGGTCGACGCCCTCGGTGAGTCCGGAGACGATAATGCCGCCGCATTTGACGATTTCAAAGGCGAGAGTGCGCGCCATTTTAAGCCCGTATGGGCTTGCACGGCGTGCCGACTATCGCAATC
>VOFB01004052.1_pt1 | contig 10320 bp, 13 predicted proteins | sample 5384141 | NCBI WGS metagenome assembly VOFB01 (sample SAMN12384721, study PRJNA508395) | human gut metagenome | isolation source: healthy gut A | host: Homo sapiens
GTCAGATCATGTCATGTCCCGCGGTCAGCTTGACTATGTTACCATCTGGGTATTATTTTGTCAACCTATTTTTCCAAAAATTTCACTTTCTTATGTGTACTTTCGCAAAGTGAATTTTACTGTTTCAGTTCATCTTTCCAGAAAAGATATATTTCCACCGTATTTTATTTCAATATCGCATCCATCGCATCTTTCACTGACCTCACACCAGTCAGGCGGATTCCCTTTGGCACAGATCCACTGTCCTTCATGGAATCCAGGCTGACCTGTGGCAGAATGCATTCATCAAATCCAAGTTTTTTTGCTTCTGTCACACGCCAGCCTGGCCATACTGACGGCACGCACTTCTCCGCTTAAGCCCACTTCTCCGAAACAGATCGTCTTCTCATTGATCGGGTTTTCACGGTAACTGGATATAATGGCAAGCACAATGCCAAGGTCGATCGCTGGCTCATTCATTTTTACGCCGCCCGCGATATTCACATAAGCGTCACAGTCTCCAAGTTTTAATCCCAGCCTTTTTCAAGTACTGCCATCAGAAGATTTACCCTGTTAAAATCGGTGCCTGCAGCCGTTCTCCGCGGATTCCAAAATTACTGTGGCAGACTAACGCCTGGATTTCGATCAGAATCGGCCGCGTTCCTTCCATGGAGCACGCAACAACAGAACCGGAGGCACCCTCCGGTTTCCCGCTCAGCATGTATTCCGAAGGATTTTCCACTTCCATCAGTCCGTTCTGTCTCATCTCAAACACGCCAATCTCATTCGTTGAGCCGAACCTGTTTTTGACACCGCGCAGTATACGGTATGCCGCATGCCTGTCCCCCTCAAAATAGAGTACCGTATCCACCATGTGTTCTAAAACTCTCGGACCCGCAACCACGCCCTCTTTCGTCACATGACCGACAATAAAGATGGAAATTCCCATCCCCTTTGCAATCTGCATAAATACCCCCTGTGGTTCCCGCACCTGTGATACGCTTTGCCCGGTGCAGAGGAAACTTCTTCGTTGTACATGGTCTGTATGGAATCTATGATCACGATCTGCGGTTTTTCCCGGTCAATCACCGTTTTTATCGTGTCTAAGTTCGTTTCACATAAAAGTGTCAGCGAATCGCCAAAGGTTCCGATACGTTCTGCCCTTATTTTGATCTGCTGCAGGATTCCTCTCCGGATATATATAATACGCGCACACCTTTCTCCGATAAATTCCGGCATACCTGCAAAAGCAGTGTTGATTTACCGATTCCCGGATCACCGCCCACTAACACTAAAGATCCCTGTACGATTCCGCCGCCAAGTACACGGTCAAGCTCTTTCATATCCGTCGACATGCGTTTGTCCTGTGTCATCTCGATCTGTGAGAGCGGAACGTTCTTCGCCTCTGCCGCTTTTGCCGCTACCCTGCCGCCTTTGCTACACTTTTTTTATCGATCATCTCCTCAACAAATGTATTCCATTCCTTACATGCAGGACACTGTCCCATCCACTTTGATGATTCGTAACCACATTCCTGACAAAAAAAAATACTGTTGTTTTTTCCCTTCGGCATATTCCTTCTCCATCTCTTTTTATTGTTTATCAGTATACTTACTTTATCTGTAAAAAGCAACTTACTTTCTATGACAAAAACCGGAAAAAAGCAATCCACTTCTTCCGGTTTTTATTATTATTGCAGAATTATTTTTTACTTTAATTTTCACTGCTGAACTCCTGATTGTAAAGTCTGCAAGTAATTCATTCCTGCCATTTACAACCACTTTGTAATAATATGTTTTTTCTTCTTTGCTTTTTTATCTGCAAAAGACATCTTCTTTGTGGTTCCAATCAGAGTATACTTACCGTTCTTTTTTTTCTGCACGGTAAATCTGATAAGTTTTGGCACCTGTTACCTTATTGTAAGAAACAGTAACCGTTCCTTTTTGTTATTTTTACTTTTGCAGCAACTTTGACACCATATATGATGACTGCCGGCTTACCGGAAGCAACCTGTGTACCATATTCCGAGGTCATATAAGAGGCAATTCTTGTTCCTTTTTCCCCATATGCACTGACCATATAATAATATTTCACACCTTTTTTCAACCGTGCCCTGTCATATGCCGCCGTGCCTGTAATGGATCCGTCTTCGCCATAATATTCCCGATAGTGAACCTCACTGTAATATCCTGTCTCATCATTGGAATCTTTTGCGATCAGATTACCCTGTTGCTGCATAAAGTTTTTCGTCCGTATTACATAACGGCGTATATACAGAACGGACGACTTTATAATATTTCGCACCTTTTACCTTTTCCAGGTAATCTTTACTGCATTCTTTTTCGTATCATAAACAGCTTTGATGGATTTTACTGCTGCAAGTGATGTAGATTCTTTTGACGATGACCATCCACTGTATTCTTTTTGGGAATTATAAGCCCTTACCGATACATTGACGTATTCTCCGCTCGATAATCCTTTAATGGTGTATTTATTTTTTCTTTACCGTTACATATTTTTCTGCAACTGTTTTTTCCTCACCATATTTATCATATACCATGTATCGGATCTGATAGCCTGCAGCGTACTTGTCCGCATCCCATTTAACGCTTACATTTTTGCCTTTATTGGTAAGGACGAGATTTCGCGTCCTCGAGCGCATTTTAACTCTGGTCGACGCGGTAATGTATTTTTAATGTTTTTCCGTCTTTATAATATGCACAGATCAGATAGGTGTAACTCTCACCGAATTTTAACTTTTTGTCCGTGTATGTTGTCGTTTTTGCGTTTGTGATCGTTTTCACCAGTTCATACTTTGTATTTTCTACTGTTACGGCACTGTTGCCCGAATTGATCCATCCTGAAATTTCTGTGATATCCTTGTCACTCTCAGAAGTTCTGTAAATCTCATATTTTGTTGCAGAACCTACTTTTGTCCAGGTCAGTTTCACTGTATTTTTTGAGTTCTTAGCCACCTTTAATACAATGTTATTTACACGGCTGGTACTTACAGTAAAATTTTTATATATACTGTAACTTTTCGTTTTTCTGTCCGGATCATAATAATAAGAGCGCATTACCTTGTAGGATATTTTGTGCCTGCCTTTAAATTCTGATCTGTATAGACATAGTCTGTGGTCGTTGCTATTTTCTTATATTTTTTACCTGAAAGACGATAAATCTCATATCCGGTATAGCTTCCTCTGGTAAAAGATAACTTTATACTGTTTTTTCCCGCCTTTGTATATACACGCGGTACGGATACCTTATCCGTATAGCTTACCATATTCGAAGCAGGACTCATTGCCGTATAATAAGTCATGCCAACAGATATATTTTTATACGTTTGATTTTTTTGAGCATCTGTTACTTTTATTTCCTTATTTACGGTAAACACCGGCTTCTTTTGTATGTTATAAAGAGAACTGCCTGCATCATAGGTATGCGCAACAAATGTATATTTTACGCCCGGTTTTAAAGAGATTGCACTGTATGATCCATCGATTCCTTCACTTTGTAAGAACGTACATAACTGCTTATTTCCTTACTTTCAAGCTCCGTAAGTGCATCTTTTAAATAAAGTTTTTCTGCTGTCCCTGACCATCCGTATAGTAACCATAAGCGTTCAAAAGCTCATAATTATAATGCGCCGGCTTCTTTCCTTCTTCAAAAACATAAATGACTACATCCGCATCGATTGGCGTCCATGAGATGCCAGTCATCTCCATTGTACGTCTTTTTCTATTTTGAGATTTTTACTGTCGGTATGTTTCCATTAATGCTGGCCGTTGCAGTTATGACATCTGAATAACTTCCATCTGAAAAAATATCCCTCTTCCGCAGATTCCAGTCTGACGGAACAATAAAAATATGGCAGTCCTGAATCTATTGTAATATTACAATACGGATCTGATGCATACTCTGAATCCGTTTCATAGGAATCGTTTTCTCCTTTTGCATTTACATAAGCATCGTACACCCTCTTATTGTAAAACTGTAAAAGCTCTCTATATTCGTAATATTTAACGGTTTGCTGCTTCGCAGGTAATACACACGATAGCTATCCACCCGTTTTGTGCATTCCAGGTAACTGACATCTTTTCCCTTTTCAGAAACTTTTTGTACCGGTTACCGGTGATAACTTCTTTAAAGAGTATTTTTATAAGTATAGGTGTCCGACCATTTACCATACATGTCCACCACATATTTCGTCTGTTTCGATTCTATAATATATTGGCTATTATCATTCCAGTTCCAATATACCTCCTGTTTGTTACTTGTCATCATGATAATATACAGCACGGACTTTTACGCTGACCTGCTGTCCTGAATTAATACATATGGCAGTCTTGTTCTGCATCTGATGTTATCATCTCATGTACGGTTCCGTCTGACGCATCCAAAAATAATCCCGGCATATTATAGACCTTGGTATTTCCATCGCAGACCACTTCATATCCAACCTTCATCATGTCTCCGGCTTTATTTTTCATTGTGGCCGTATCATTATTAACCGGATTCCAGCTTATTTTTACATAAGTTTTTTCAAAAGAAATCTCTTCATAAGCATTTGCATATACAACATATTTATATTTTTTCGATGCTGAATCATATACCGATTCATACGTTAATTGCTTATAAAAATGTCCATTATAACTATAATAAAGAACCTGTATCATTTTTTTACTGCATACTCATCTATCCGCTTTTGGCATTTTCCGATGAATCACTTACAGTAATTTCTGTAATTTCATCACCTTCTGTCACATAATGATACCCTGTCGCATCACATGACCGCAATGTCTCTATATCGTCTTACCATTGACTCTATACATTCCATATGCATCTTGATATTTATCTGTGTTGCCTTTCAGTATGGCTTCTGCCTTATTATACAGGTTTACAAATCCATCAATATCCGTACTGCTGCAATCACTCCGTTCTGGAACCGATTCACATAAGCATATCTCAACTGCCGGCCAGACGCTGTTGTTATAATACTTCCGTCATCTTTTCCTCTTACATTGATTACCTTTGACGGTTTATCAATTGCAGCGAGTTCTTCCTCTTCAGTCTCTTCTTCGGTCTCTTCTTCTATTTCTTCTTCCGATTCTTCTTCCGATTCTTCTTCCGTCTCTGTTTCCATCACTTCGGTATCATCAACAGCCTCCGTATCATTCACGTTTTCTGTCTCTTCTACAGTTTTCTCCGTTTCTGATGCCTCTGATGTTTCTGGAATTTCCGATGCCTCGCTGTTCTCTGTCTGCCCGCTGTCATTTTCTGCAGACTCACTGTCCGTTTCGCTTTCTTTCTCTGTCTGTTCTGTTGCTAAAGCTGCTTCCATCGCATCTTCTTCCTGTATCACAGCCTCTGTTACTGTCTGTACATCTGTCTGCGGCAATCCAGCAGCACCTGCTGATGTCCAATCTCCGACCGTCAGCGTAAGCGCCATCGCAAATGCCGCCATACGTTTCCAACCCGTGAGTCTCTTTCTTTTCATAACTTTTCTCCTTCTGATTTATTGCACATTGTCACGCGCATTTTTTATGTTAATGTAACATTTTATCCCCGTCAATCGTACTTTCGTACTTGAAAGCGCAAAAAAGCTTACATGCCCTTTTGACATGTAAGCTTCCTTTGATCTCACTTTTCCGTTCTTAACACTTTGTAACTTTTTACATCTACCGGATGGTCGCCAAGTTCTACACTTAAGCAATTTGCCGCCAAAGATTTGTCTTCATCTTTCCTGCATCTGCGCCATCGATCGTGATGTCGTACTCTGACTTATCCTCAAGTTCTACTGTGATCTGTGCATCTTCCGGTCCCTCTACCTGAAATGTCAGGCCTGTATCTGTTGCATTCAGATTCATGACAGCCGTTCCCGGAACAGATTCATATACGAACATGCCATTGCGCTCCAACTTGGTGATCTCGGAAAATGTCTTCACCTTTGTAGATATCTCCCTGATGTTCGAAATTATCAAGTTTCGCCTTTGCACCTAATGTGTAATCCCCAAAACTGATCGTTCCATCTGCTTCTGAACGAATTAATTCGCTGATCGTTGCCATTTTTTTCCTCCTGTGATAAAGTAGTTTTTCTCTTTATCGTAAAATTTTTGTGCCCTTATTATATAATATCCCCGTCACGATTTCCAGTGCTTTCCCGGATATTTCAGTAAAATTTTATTTTGTTTCGAACACGACTTTTCTTTGTGGATCGTCACGACCACTTCCGTATCTTTTTTCACTTTGCCGGACAGGATTTCTTCTGCCAGTTCATCCTCGATATCGTTCTGGATCTGACGGCGCAGCGGTCTTGCACCATATTTCGGATCATACGCTTTATCGACAATATGCTTTTTTTGACGCTGTCACGCACGGTAAGGTGGATTCCCATCTGTTTTCACAGCGGTCTGTAAGTTCTTTTAACATCAGTGCAACGATCTGTTTCATATCGTCTTTGTTCAGCGCACGGAATACAATTGTCTCATCAATCCGGTTTAAAAACTCCGGTTTAAAAATACGTTTGACTTCTTCCATCACGCTGTTTTTCATGCGGTCATAATTCTGTTTTTCATCATCCGAAACTGCAAATCCAAGTTTTTTCGGCTCTACGATCGTCTGTGCTCCCGCATTGGATGTCATTATGATGATGGTATTCTTGAAATCTACTTTTCGTCCCTGGGAATCTGTGATATGACCGTCGTCTAACACCTGCAGTAAAATATTAAACACATCCGGATGGGCTTTTTCAATCTCATCAAACAGGATCACCGAATACGGATTTCTGCGCACTTTTTCCCTAAGCTGTCCTCCATCCTCATGGCCTACATATCCTGGCGGTGAACCAATCATCTTTGATACGCTGTGTTTCTCCATATATTCCGACATATCAACACGGATCATAGACTGTTCGCTGCCAAACACTGCCTCCGCAAGTGCCTTTGAGATCTCTGTTTTTCCGACACCGGTCGGGCCTAAGAACAGGAAAGAACCGATCGGGCGCTTCGGATCTTTTAATCCGACACGTCCTCTTCGCACAGCTTTTGCCACTGCACTCACCGCATCCTCCTGACCGATGACACGTTTGTGTAAGGTAGCCTCTAATTTTCTTAAGCGGGCAGCCTCCCCCTCGGCAATCTTTCTTACCGGGATCTTCGTCCATCCGGATACCACATCCGCAATATCGTCTTCTGTCACTTTTAACTTTTTACTGCGGCTGTCTTTCTTTGTCTTTGCCTGTATTTTGGCAAGCTCTTCTTCACACGCTTCTTTTTCGTTCTTCTTCTGCTTTGCACCTTCCACATCACCATCGTGCAGAAATTCTAACATTTCCTCTTCTAACAGGTTGATGCGATGTCTTAATTCAACGACTTCCTCCGGTTTTCCACCCGCGCGCAGACGTACCTTTGCTGCAGCCTCATCCATCAGATCGATTGCTTTATCCGGCAGGAAACGGTCATTGATATAGCGCGCAGACAGGCGTACTGCTGCCGATACCGCATCATCCGTAATCTTTACCTGATGATGCTTTTTCATACTGTTCCCGCAGTCCCTCTAAAATCTGCACTGCCTCCTCTTCCGACGGCTCTTCTACCGTAACCGGCTGGAATCTGCGCTCTAGCGCAGCATCTTTTTCAATATATTTGCGGTATTCATCGATTGTCGTTGCACCGATCAGCTGCAGTTCCCCACGCGCAAGTGCAGGTTTTAATATATTGGAAGCATCGATTGCTCCTTCCGCTCCACCCGCTCCGATGATTGTATGCAGTTCATCGATGAAGAGCAGGATATTGCCGGCTGCCCGTACTTCCTGAAGTACCTTTTTAATGCGCTCCTCAAACTCACCGCGATATTTTGAGCCTGCCACGATTCCGGACATATCCAAAGATACCACCCGCTTTCCCGCAACGGTATCCGGAACCATTCCGGTTGTAATACGCTCCGCAATTCCCTCAACGATCGCAGTCTTTCCAACGCCCGGTTCACCGATCAGACATGGGTTATTCTTTGTCCTTCTGCTTAAGATCTGGATCACACGGCCGATCTCTTCCTGTCTGCCGACTAACGGATCTAATACTCCCTCTGCCGCCAATGCAGTCAGATCTCTGAGTATTGATTTAATACCGGTGTATCCGATGCTGTTTTTTTCACCGGCTTACCATTCATGAAATCTTCTTTGTACAGGCTCGCATCTTCTCCCATTGCGATCAGGATATCCACATACATTTTCTGGATATTGACCGCTAAGGTATTTAAAAGGCGGGATGCCACACACTCTGTCTCTTTCATCATCGCGATCAGGATATGCTCCGTCCCGATCTCCTCTGCATGAAAACGCGCTGCCTCCCTTGCTGCCCCCTTCTAACACCTGCAGTGCCCTCGGCGAATATTCCTTAGCCTCTGCCGTCAGCACCTGTGCATCCGGTTCAATGAGTTCCTCGATCAGCTGCATGACTTTGTCAAGTTCTACTCCATTATCATTTAATACCTGCGCAGCGACGCCCGTTCCTTCTTTTAAAAGTCCGATCAGGATATGCTCCGTTCCGATATAATGATGATGCAGTGATTTCGACATCTTTGAAGCCTGATCGATTGCTTTTTTTGCTTTTTGATGTATATCGTATCTGCATAGTTTCTCCATTCTTTTTCTATTTATAAATCATTTAAATCGATGATCTCTAAATCATCTTCTTCCTCTTCTTCTCTCGGAATGTGTTTTTCTCCGAGTATGTTTCCGCCCGGCTTTTTTTTCTCTCCGGCCTTTGTTTCTCCTCCGGTTTTTCTTTTCTCTCCGTGCGCTGTTTTTCCTCCGGTTTTCTTTTCTCTCCGGCCTTTGTTTCTCCTCCGGTTTTTCTTTTTCTCCGGACGCTGTTTTTCTTCCGTTTTTTTTTTCTTTCTACCGGCAGGAAATCTTCGTCCTCTTCCCAGTCCTCATCGTCAAGATCGTCAGACATGCCACGTCCAAACAATCCCGCACGCACTTTATGGATCTTTGATACGCCGACTTCGTTCTCTGTATCGTTTTCTTCCACATCATCCGGCTCTTCTTCCACTTTTTCTTTTGGTTTTCTGTGGAAAAATCCTTTTCTCTGTGTTTCTTTCTCCTCCCAGTCAGCGTCTTCCGGATCATCTACTTCCAAATCATCTTCTTCCACGCCAGGATTCTCTTCTATATTATCATCTTCTTCCAGATCAGTATCATCTTCTGCTTCCTGATCCTTTCCCTGTTTTTCGGACTTCCAGTCCCAGTCATCCTCTTCCTCATCCCAGTCGTCACTCTTACGTCCTCTCAATAGAAGATTGATAATAATAACGACAAGTACTGCGATCACAAAAGCCATAATTCCCATCATATTTCTGGAAAAAGACTTTTCTTTTGCATATTGTTCAGAGAGATCATTGTATTCCTGCTGGAGATATTCCATATTAGAAACATCTTCCGCTTCTTCTGTTTCAAACTCTGCGTTCTGGTCTGCTGCCTGTCCATCTGTTCCATCCGCCGGCTGGTCTGTTGTCTGACCGTCTGTTCCATCCGCCGGCTGGTCTGTTGTCTGACTGTCTGTTCCGTCTGCCGGCTGGTCTGTTGTCTGACCGTCTGTTCCATCCGCCGGCTGATCAACTGTTCCGTCTGCTGTCTGTCCATCTTCTCTGGTCAGTGTGATCGTATACTGGGCGAGTGCTCCGTTCTGCGCCTTCACGACTACTTTTATCGTATTTGTACCGACCTGCAGATTGTCATTTCCTGTGATCGACTGCACCGTCGCAAATTCATTAACCGGTGTTGCCGTCACTGTAACGCTTGTGACATCATTCGGTACGGTAGCTGTATATTGTACTGTCTTTCCTGTAAAGTCCGGGGATAATGTTCCCGCAGAAAGTGATAACACTTCCAGCGAATTATCTGCGGAAAGTGTTGTCTGTGCAGCAGCCACCTGGATTCCGGCAGCCTTTATGTCTGCCGCAGGTTCTGTCGCAAGACATCCCATGCAGAAAAGTGCAGCTATGAATCTTACTTTTCTCTTCATTCGTTTCACACTCCCTCTATTGCCATCATCACTATGGAATTATATGAGATATTCGAAAATGCGTCAACCTCAAACTCCCTCATTGTCAAATTCCGGAATAAAACTCTCCTCCGCCGTCTCCCCCTCCTGGATAAAACCGTTTTCAATCCCTATATCGATTGCAAAATCAACAACCTCATCATATTCCCGATCCGTGATCTTACGGTTTAATTCCGGATATTTTTTCACGTTAGAGAGCGGTGTAAACTGGTGCATGATACTGATATATATTTGATTCTCATAGGTTTCATGCAGATATTTCAAACTGCTTTGG
>VOFB01002483.1_pt1 | contig 10305 bp, 15 predicted proteins | sample 5384141 | NCBI WGS metagenome assembly VOFB01 (sample SAMN12384721, study PRJNA508395) | human gut metagenome | isolation source: healthy gut A | host: Homo sapiens
ATGTGCTTGACATACGGGTGGCGTAAACTGTGATATGTGAATTCCCGGACCCCAGTTCATAATGAATAACGCGGGATGCATCCATCATTGTTCGTGGTTGAATGTATGTTCCATTTTCCCTGACGTTTACCAAATTTACCGGCGTGCCGTCACCGGAATCCAAAAGGTTTCGGTCGTCTACGGTGATTTGATGATAAAACTCACCGTACATTTCCGACACTCCGAAAGCACCTTCCAGCGCTTTCGCAAGGCATCCCTGACCAACTGGCTCATTTTGATTGTCCGATAACTTTCGTACTTGGGCGGCGTAAACATCCAGTGCTTTTATCGTCAGACATCTGTACTTGCCTGCGAATTTGGATAGTGTTACAGTCAAAATCTATATCATCCCAGGTCAGTCCGTAGCTTCGCCAAGGCGCAAGCCACAGTAATAGCCAAGTAGTAGTGGAATATATGGGCTAGTCCTTCCGGGAATCGGGAAGGATCAATGCCATTTTTTGAGGTGTGATTACACTATGTGGATGCCGGGTTTCCGGTGTTTTGGGTGTAGCTCTGGTAGACGGCATTTTACGCCACCCATCAGCGATACCAACAGTAGATGCAAAGGCTCTACGGCATAGGATAGAGAACCGGTCAGGATGCCTTTAATGCTGCTGATTGTGTTTCGGCTGAGGCCGCTGTCAAAAAGCTTGTTGATGAATCCTTGCATAACAGATGGGGTCAGAGAAAGCAACTTGTACTTGCCAAGTGCCGGTCGAATATGGGTGTCGATCCGTTTCTGATAGCCTTTAATTGTTGTGCTTTTCAGGTTTGTGCCGTATTTATCTAACCACAGATTCAGATAGTCAGAAAAAGACATTTCAGATAACGTTCGGACTTCTCCGGCCTGATTATATTCATTCCACGCTATCATGCCAGCTGCACGAGCTTCTTTGGCTGTTCGAATGCCACCTTTGGAGTATTGCTTTCGCTTGCCATCAATGGGAGCCTTCGAATCGCCATTGCCAACCAGCGCCGTGCTTACGTACGGATACTTTTGATGCCATGTGGTTACACCTGCCTTTTAGATTTTAGTTTGCCCCGGGTTCCATTACGGACCCGGGGCATTTCGATATAATACAATTCTAAGATGCCAAGAAAAGATCCAAATTTTCTTGCTTGTTTCTCTCGCTCCAACGAACAACTTTTTACATCGTAGTTCAAAAGGCCATCTTCCACTTTTTTGAAACGCTGTTATGATCGTTAAAAATGACAATTAGCTGACTATCGCTCTTCCTGGCGGGTTTGGTATCATACCAAGCAAAATAAGATATTGCTCATTTTAGATCTATCCAAACGATTAACAGCCTGGCAAAGCCTTTCCGGTTTGGTTCGACTTCGTTGCAATAGGAAATCATAATTGTGTGAAAGACCAGATATTCGGTAAATTGCACATTGTCTGAGTAGTATATCTCTTTCTCATCAAAGAAGGCCTGTAAGTCATCAAGAAAAAAAAAGAAGATGCATTTGCTCTGGAGGCTATAAACATATCATCCACTCGAAGAATTGCTTGAATAAACATATGCTTTTGAGGCGCAAACTTATTTGTTGGGGCTTTGCAGAATAGCTCATCACCGTTTAATTTGATTCCATACTGATCTAATATGCGTTTAAGATGAGCTTACGAGCCTGGGTAAAGTTAAAGCCGCTTGCTTTCAGGTTTCGAATGGTTGCGCAATCGTCAGTAAAGTAAATTTCTTCGCCATCCTGTTTTACATAAATTTGTAAATAATCATTTGAATTGTCTAAATATGGAGTAGTAATTTCGTAATATTCACCAAATTTCTCAAAGTTATCTTTTCTCTAAGCCATGCGGCATATTCATCAATTAACCCTTTGAATATCCAATGCCGCACACCCCTTTTATATCACTTCAAGTTGAAATGCTATTTCTGGCTTCTCAATTACGTTAAACCTTTCCAAAAACAATATTGTGTTATCCACAAAGCTACTGCTTTCTAAATCGTCAGCTGGGATGGCGTATTTCCGCCCGTGCTCTTCAGTATAGATATGCCAGTGACTGCCCTTAATTTCAGTTCCGTCTGGATTATAATGCACATTGGTTGGGCCAATATGCAGTTCCAAAAAAAGAAGGATACCGTTTTTCTTGACCCTTGCACCGATGTCATACTTCTTTGGGTTAATTTTTCCCCTATATGTACATATCGTAAAGATATCCGTATTTGTGTCTCCAACAACGTCAAATTCTTCTTTTCCCCACGGGTTGGCAACATCAACTCTGCAATCAATGAGCGCTTTAGCATTTCGAGTAGCTGCCTAGCCTCGGTGGTAGTCATCTTCGTGTCACTCAAAGAAATCATCCTCTTTATCTATTTACTACTTACCTAAGCTCAAAAGAAATTGTAGTTCGGGAGCAGCTAAGTGTGAGGACCAAGGGAGCATCAGACTCGGCAATGCTATCAGGGATCTCGAACGGGCGATAATTCCTGACGAAGACATCAGCGGATTCAGGGATGTATCGTGCATATCGCTTGAGTGGCCCAAAAGGTTGGAGGCAGAAAACTCATATTCTCCAGAATAGATTTTAGCCGCAACATCATCATTCAGAGAAAAAGTAGGGAAGAAATGTGTCAGCAGCAGTGTCGTTATTTACGACAGTCAGAGACACAACGCCATACTTTGCCCCGTCCTCGGGGGAGTAAGATACGGAGTAGTCACCATCAATTTTGGCAGTTAGTTCAAAGTTATCTAAAGTGATGCTCCAATGCGTCAGCTCTACCGTATCTCCAACGCTGTAGGTAGATTTGCCTTCTGTTTCCGGATCAGTTTCGGGTTCAGTCGCCGGGTCGATTTCGGCAGGGGTAGAGGCAGGGTTGCTGGAAACTGGTTCGGTTGCGGTGGAGCCAGAATTTGTGCAGGCTGTCATACAAAGCAGCAAGCAAAGTAGTGCGATAGTAGATGCTATTTTTTCATTGTGTGTCCCTCTTTTCTTTATATTGCCACCGGCACTAAGTCGAAGTGGTTTCTACATTTTGCGTCTTGACTTTCAAACGCACGTTCGATATAATGCATACATACAGTCGAAAGGCGGCCGAAATAAAGCATGTTCACGTAAAATATAATCTTATTCCTTTTATTTACCTGGAGTCATAAAATTTTGTGCATGTTGCACAAATAGAAAGCTTGTAATTGTGCAGTCTTACGAATTTCTAGTTTTTTCCATTTGTTACACACATGTAACGCATTTTGTGATATAATGTGGATAATCAATTCACCTCCGCGCAAGATACGAACGGGGCGGCGCAATTGATAGATTTGCGAAATCAGCGAGAGAATAAAGGATATTCAATTCGGGAGCTATCCAAAATATCTGGCGTGTCCACTGCAACGATATCTCGAATCGAATGCGGATTGGTAGATCAAAAGTTAGTATAGTGCAGAAGCTGGCAAGCGCGCTAGAAATTAGCCTAGATGAACTGATGTTGGAAGATATTGAAGAAGATTAAGTTCCAAGTCTTACCCGCCCTGTGCGGTACATACAGAAGGAGGGCAGCTATGCCGAAATGCGAAAAAAGTTACAGCGGGCCAAGCGCAAGCTAAAGAAGATATGATAAATATGATTTTGAAACTTTTACATACCAGCAGCTATCTTCACGTACGCGCAATTCTTTTGCATGCTGAAAAGTGGAACACTTCCGGAGATTCCACTTAAGGCTCCGCCGAATCGCTCCGTAGCATCCCGGGCGGCTTGCTCCAGCATACGCCACCAGTTTGAATCAAGCTTCGAGATGGCCATGATGAATCGTTGCTTGAACTCATCGTCCGAGTCGAGCAGATCGGCAAAGAATGCAGAAAGTTCGTCGTTGCGGGAGAGATCAACGAACATATCTCCTTCCCCTTCGCGAAGCCAAGATTCATTTACATTGAATTCTCGACACATTAAAGATATTGCTGCGTCGCTTGGTTCCCTTCGACCAGTCTCATATCCGGCTATATTTGCCCGTGATATATTAAGCTTATCCGAAAATTCTTGCTGCGTAAGGCCAAGTGCCTTGCGCAGTTTTTGTATTCTTTCGTGCATTTTAAGCCCTCACTATCCTGCATCTTTGTACTCACATCATAGCACAGCTTGTGCGGCAAGTCAAGAAAAAATTGTGTCTTAGTCACAAATCTTGCTTGACAATTGTGACAAAGTCATATATAATAGGCGCACAGTCACAAGCAAGGAGGTGACAAGATATGTCTGAGGCAGAAAAAGCAATTGGCCGTACCCTAGCCGAAGCTGTGAACCGAATTCCTACTGCGGCAGGTCAAAAATACTTTTGGGATTTGCAGAAGGAGCGGCAGCGATGGCAACGGAGCTGGGGCCGTGGTACCTACATCCAACCCTCCTGTATCCGATTCTACCACGCACCCCACATCTGCACAATCCTAAATTAATATTTGTACGCGAGTACAGCAGTTTCCAAAAAGGGAGGTGAACAACATGGAAAATATCACAGTAAAGCAAGGCGGTCTTTATACTGTTGCCGAAACAGCAGCTTTGCTGCAAACCAACGTACACCGGGTTTATGATCTTATTCATGCTGGCTGATCCCCTGCCCTGAAATTGGGCGGGTACAAAATTAGGCCAGCTGCTTTGGAAGCCTTTTTTGGAAAAGCACGAAGGATATGACATGTCCGATCCACAGAATCCGATGCCACTAGAATCTGTACTATCGAAATGAGAAGGAGGACCCCATAATGAAACTGACTGACGATGAATGGGAAGCCCAAATGATAGCAGCAGTCAACGCCAACCACAAGGCCAAGGTACATAACTCACTGGTAGCTGACCAGCCTGTGGATAAAGATGTGCCTTTGTGGGTGCAGATCGTTGCGACAGCAATGTTTGCGCTGATTGGTGTGATTTGTCTGGTTTATACCACCATTTGAGAGGTGCTTCCATGAAATTCTGTAAGCTTAGCACCAATCATCGAAGAACTTGAAAGTTTATTTTCAAAGTTCAACACCCGATTCTTTTCCGGGGCACTGGAGAAGCCTGTGATCAGCGTTTCCCAGGATCATACCCGTGGATCTTATGGCTGGTGTACCTTGTGGAAGGCTTGGCAAGATGGGACCGAAAGCGGTGAGTTTTATGAAATCAACCTTTGCGCCGAATACTTGAATCGTCCCTTTGAAGAAACTTGCTCCACCTAATTCATGAAATGGTTCATCTGAAGAATCTTCAGGACGGCGTTCAGGATACTTCCAGATCCGGTACCTACCACAACAAAAAGTTCAAGAAAGCTGCTGAAACAACCGGGGCCTTGACTGTGGAAAAGGGCAGTAAATACGGATGGCATATTACCAAACTTTCCCCGGAAGGTGAAGCCTTTGTGAAATCCCTTGGGAAAACGGTTTCACCCTTGTCCGCCCCAAAGTTCCAAGGTTAAAAGGTTCTCGCAAAGGGTGGTTCTAGTTCCAGGAAGTACGTTTGTCCCGACTGTGGAATCATTATCCGGGCAACTAAAGAAATTTGTGTGATCTGCGGGGAATGTGATGTTCCCTTTGAAGAACAGGAGTAAAGCGGATGTTCAAAATCAAGTATTGCGTGGCCGCTGTGAATACCTACGGAAAAAAAGGCATGAAGTTTCTTTCTATGCTTTTCAGAATGGGCAGTATAGTCTTCACCGGGTTTCAGATTGGAATGATCGAAATGTTCTTTGGTATGACACCGAGAAAAAAGCCATGGACAACCGCTTGAACGCTAATGATTGCGTTCTTTTCGGGGATTTGAAGAATGAAAGGAATAAGCACAATGAACACCACCTTTTGCAGAGCGTTTGAAGAACGCTATGGAACAGGCCAGCATGAGCCAAGCTACCCTATTAAAACAGACGAAGGTTTCCAAGGCCGCAATCAGTCAGTATCTGTCCGGGAAGAACACGCCCAGCCCGGAGCGGATCAAAATCCTTGCGGATGCAACTACCGTTTCTTTTGATTATCTGATGGGCCATGAAGCTGCCCCAGTTGCAATACCACCTATCAAGAAGATCAGCGTGAAGGAAGCCGCCCGGTGCATGGGCAAATCTGATCAGTTCGTCAGAATCGGCCTTCAGCGTGGCCTTCTTCCCTTCGGAAACGCTGTCCCCAACGATAAGGGTTCGCAGAACTACTACGTTAACCCGGCCAAGTTCCGGGATTATGTGGGAGCCGAACAGTTTGATCAGTTCTTTAGCCTGACCGGAAAGAAAGGATGATGAAAGATGTTGCAAATCGGAATGACCGTGAAGGTGCTTCCTGATGCGGAGTACGGCGGCAAATATACCGGGTGTGTTGGTGTAGTGAAGAACTACTATTCCAGCAAGAAAAAGGCCGGTGTGGAGTTGGAGAAATTCAAAATGATGCAAGTTCCAAGGGCCTGTTCTGGTTTTCGGAAGATAAGCTGGCCCTGGTTGAAGGCCCCAACTTTTGGGGGAGCGTGTCTGAAAGTCTTTCGGGGATCTTCCACCAGAGCGGTTCCCGCCTTCACCGTGCCGGGATTCCCCCCTGTGAAGAAAGTTATCTTCAGCGGCCCCAAGACCGTTGTTCTTTGGGGGTGATGGCACTAAAAGCATCGTTTCCTGTGGTGATGGCGATACTTACGACTATTACGCCGGGTTCTGTGCCGCCGTGGTGAAGAAGTTGTTTGGTTCCACCACCCACGCCAAGAAGGTCTTGGGCAAGGTGGTGCAGGTTCAATGATCACCTTATTCCAGCACCAGCAAAAGGCCCTTGACCTGACGGAAGGCCAAAACCGATGCGCCTATTATCTTGATATGGGCCTTGGGAAAACTTTTGTGGGTTCAGAAAAATGATGAAGCTGAATAAGCGGATCAATCTGGTGGTGTGCCAATGTTCAAAGGTTCAGGATTGGGTTGAACATTTTCAGACTTACTACACCCGGAATTGTGTGTTTGACCTGACCAACCCGAAAACCTTCAAATGGTTCTTTGAACAGGTTCAATGTGAAGTTCCAACCCTGATGATTGGCGTGATCAATTATGAACTGACCTTCAGGCGGAAGATTTTGAAAACCCTGAATGGCTTCACGCTGATGCTGGATGAATCTTCCCTGATCCAGAATGAGAACGCCAAGCGTTCTAAATTCATCCTTGGCCTTCATCCTGATAATGTGATCCTGTTATCCGGTACACCCACCGGGGGTAAATATGAAAAGCTGTGGAGCCAATGTCAGCTTTTGGGATGGAAGATTTCAAAGGAACTGTTCTGGAAGCAGTACATTCAAACGGAATGGGTGGAAACCGATGGTTTTTGGCGGAAGCAGATTACCGGCTATAAGAATGTTGACCGGCTGAAGATGAAGCTGGCCGAACATGGAGCGGTATTCATGACCACTGATGATGCCGGGATTGACCTTCCCGCAAAGAACCTGATCCAAGTGAAAACCCGGCCTTCCCCGCTCTACTGGAAGTTCTGGAAAGAACGGGTGGTGAGTGTGGGCACCACAAGCCTTCAGGAATTTGAACTGGATTCAGATTTTTGGGGTTCCAATGCCCATTGTGAACGGGAACTGATCGGTGATACCAGTTTGACCCGCCGCCTTTACGCCCGTCAGCTTTGCGGCCTATATAACCCGGCCCGTTATGAAGCCTTCCGGGATTTGGTGAACAGTACGGAAGATCGCTTGATTGTGTTCTATAACTTCACGGAAGAAATGGAACGCCTGAAGGGTATGGTGAAGGGCATGAACCGACCTGTTTCCGTCCTGTCCGGTGAAGTGAAGGACTTGAACGCCTATCACTATAAATCCAACAGCGTGACTTTCATCCAATATCAGGCCGGGGCTATGGGGGCAACTTCCAAAAGGCCAACAAGATCATTTACTTCAGCCTTCCCCAAGGTTGGGAACTGTGGGAGCAATGCCAAAAGCGTATTCACCGCCTTGGGCAAGAACGGCCATGTTTCTATTACCTTCTGATCTGCCCCGGAACGGTGGAAGAAAACATACTGGCAACCTTGCAAATGCGCAAAGACTATAACGATGAACTATTCAGACAATGCGAACAACCACCTATGAAATGGAGTGAACGACATGATTAAATGCAAGAACAAATGTCCCTTGGGCAAGTTTGATGGATGTTGCCAATGTTGCCCGGAAAACAAGATTGCCCAGAAGCGTGTGAAGAAAATCCCAACGCCTGTGGGGAAGCCACCTTTGGCGAGGAAACCGGCCTTGCAGAATTCAGGGCCACCCAGCTTGCCACCCTGAACGTTATTGCTTCCCTGTCTGCCCACAAAAAGGCCATTGAGGAACAGGAAAAACAGATGAAAGCGGCCCTGTATGAAGCTATGGTGAAGTACGGGATCAAGAAATTTGAATCCGATGTTCTGAACCTTACCCTTGTGGAGCCTACCACCGCCACCAGCATTGATTCCGCCAAGCTGAAGAAGAAATACCCTGACATTGCGGCGGAATGTTCCAAATCCAGTGCCAAGGCCGGGTATGTGAAGATTGCCCTGAAAGGGGATAAATCATGAGTTGCCGAGGATTTGAACCCGTATGCACCGCCAATGAAGCAAGGAAGTTCTTCAAAAGCCGTGGCCTTTCCTATGACAGTATTCATGAGGGTGATATTCTGATCCTTTGCATGATGCTTCAGAAAGAATTGAAGAAATCCAACAAGGCCGGTGAAACTTCTGTCACCATAACATTGAGCAAGCGGGTTGACATGAAGAAGAAAAGCAATGGGAGCATAACGGAATGCTACATATACATGAACGCCCATTATTTCACCCGCCGTGAGTGTATCAGCTTCAACAGGGATGGGTTCATTGGATTTTGCTGGTTGGTCTGATCAGGAAGTACCAACCCGATACTTCGTGCTTTCATGGCGTGGTGTAATTATTTGGCGGAAGCTGGTGATCCTTAATGGCCGGTGAAAAGAATTTTGAAAACCGTCTGAAGGATTGGTTGGAATCTGAAGGCATTTACCCTTTGGGGGAGCCGGTTGACCGGATGAAGGCCCCGCCCTGTGGGTATTGGGAAAAAACGGTGGGGCGGCGGAAGATATACCAAATCCGGTTTGCCTGATATGAAGATCACCATAAAAGGCATTTCCCTTGAAGTGGAACTGAAGGCTTCCAACGGAACCCCTTCAGAACTTCAAAAGCGAAACCTGAAACAGATCAACCAATCACAGTGTTTCGGGTTCATCCTTTACCCGGAAGGCTTTGAAACCTTCAAAACTATTGTAAAAGGGTGAAACGATGCGAGTTTCCCCACAGCCGGGTTGAAGTCTTTGATAGATGCCCATACAAATACCGCTTGCGATATGTGGAAGGGATAGACACGATCCCGAACACGGATGCAGACAACGCCCTGATCCTTGGCACCGCCCTTCACACGGGCATTGAAGAAGGGGTGGAACAGGCCCTTGAATTCTACCAGAACAGCTTCCGGTTCTGACGGATGATCATATCAATGAAATGATCAAGCTGGAAGCCATGATCCCCAAGGCCAAGGCCCTGTTGCCACCGGGCGGAGCCTTTGAACTTCCCATTGGGAACGCTGATTTTGTGGGCTTCATGGATTATCTTTGGTCCGCTGGTTGGATGAATCCATTGCACCCGGATAATCAGTGGTGCGGTGATGTTCAAGTATTTGATCTGTACGATTTCAAGTATTCCAACAACGCCAAGAACTACGCCGTTTCCGGTCAGCTTCACGAATACAAGTATTGGTATGAACTGACCCATCCCGGCCACCGGATCAGGAATATGTATTTTCTGATGGTTCCCAAGGTGAAAATCCGCCAGAAGAAAACAGAAACCCTTTCCCAATTCCGGGACAGGTTGCAGGACGCTTTTTGAAAGACGCTGAACCAACGCTGTTGCCGGTTCAGTATGACCCCTGAAAATCGTGAACTTCCTGACCAATGTGAAACACATGGTTGAAGCCACAGACTTTCCCAAGAACCCAAACCATTTTTGTGGATGGTGTGAGTATGAAGAATATTGTCAGAAAGGATGGGATTATATGTTACTTCCCAAGAATGAACGCCGTGACCTGAACGCCACCAAGAAGAAGGTTGTGTGGCTTTACGGCGCACCCTTCAGCGGCAAAACCTTTTTCGCCAATGAGTTCCCCGATCCCTTGATGCTGAACACAGATGGCAACATCAAGTTTGTGGATGCCCCCTATATCGCCATTCGTGACACCGTTACGGTGGAAGGGCGGTTGACCAAACGCAAGCTGGCCTATCAAGTGTTCATGGAAACCGTGGCCGAACTGGAAAAAGAAGCAGAACGACTTCAAGACCA
>VOFB01004789.1_pt1 | contig 10299 bp, 17 predicted proteins | sample 5384141 | NCBI WGS metagenome assembly VOFB01 (sample SAMN12384721, study PRJNA508395) | human gut metagenome | isolation source: healthy gut A | host: Homo sapiens
CTATAGAATGTACGGAGGTAATTCCTCGTACCCACATTTCCTCATCATCACCGTAAGTGTAAACGCTGTCATATATCATCCATTTTCGATTTGATCCGGTTATCATTCGCGGTGTATTCGACTTGAGGATAGTTTCTTCTGGAAATTGGGTTGGAATCGTTCCATAAAGTAAGCGTCCGTTTTTGTCATAAATACAAAACATAATACCGTCATCGTAAAATTCGGTATCGCCTTCAAGATAAAAGGAACCATCCTGAAAATTAATATTTGAAGAGAAACCAGTCACTGCGGCACTGATTTCTTCTTCTGTCGCAGAAATTCCAACCTTATCCACAAAAAGAAGGACGAGAACTAGAATAGTCCCAAGAACTACGGCGATGATTCCGGTGTACCATAGCGTAATTTTTTCTTGATCGTCATCTGTTTCATTCGTTTTCCCTCATTACATATCCGACACCGCGAACAGTATGGATGATTTTTCGCAAATAGCGAATGTATACGTCGATCACATTGGAACCACCTTCAAAATCAAAGTCCCACGCATTCTGTTCAATCTGCTGTCTTGTCATTACGATATTTTTGTTGCGCATAAGACATTCCAGAACCATAAATTCTTTTGCAGAAAGATCAATTTCATTTCCGGCTCTTGTGACCTTTCTTGTGTCACGATCCAGAATAAGATCTGCTATTTTTAGTTGATTGGATGTAAATTGTGGCTTTCTACGCATCATGACACGGATTCTTGCAAGCAGTTCTTCAAATGCAAATGGTTTGATCAGGTAATCATCGGCACCAAGATCCAGCCCTTTGACACGGTCTTCAATGCTGTCTTTTGCTGTCAGTAACAGAACCGGTGTATCATCTTCTCGTTGCCTTAATTCTCTTAAGATTTCATATCCATCCTTTCCCGGCAACATGATATCAAGAATAATACCATCGTAGGAAGTCATATCGATATGATCCATCGCTTCCAGACCATCCCCACAGGCATCTACACTGTAATGTTCCTTGACAAGCCTTTTTTGACAATATTTCTTAAATCATTCTCGTCTTCTACAATCAGTAATCTCATAATGTAATTATTATAATACCAATCATTTTCGTGTGCTAGAGTCCTTTTTTTCATTTTTTGAAATTACTATTTGTTTTAATCTTTTTTTAATCTTCCCCTATATGATACATATAACAGCAAAAACAAAACACCCAAGAGACGGAAGGAGAACACGTTATGAAAAAATTATTAGTAGTTTTATTATCCCTCACATTAATATTTGCTTTTACAGGATGCACCTCATCCAATAATGAAGCTGCAGAAGATATAGAAATTAAGACACAGGAAGTTGTAACATCAAATACAAATGACAATGATGATAATATCAGTAACACAGAAAACGCAGTAGAGAATGTGAACGAAAAGGATTATGATTTCTCTTCTTATGAAAACGATATCCGTAATATAACAAAAAGTGTAAACAATGCAAAAAGATCTACAAATGCATCTGAGAATCACGAACAATTCTACGCTTTGAAAAAACAGGTAGACGCAGTCGATGACGAACTGGATAAGCTTGACGATGAATTTGAGTATGCTTACCAGATGAAAGAGATTAGTTTCGAGACATACAAAGCGAGAGAACGCACGATTGAAAAACTGGAAGATGAACTGGAATTAGCAGAAGAAGCGCTGGAAAACAAATACGGCATTGATGATTAATTCCATCTGGGCTACAAGAAAGTGGCAGAACTTTCTTAATTTCTAAAATCGGGTTTGTCAAGTTTTTTGTATAAGTTTTAAGAAAAAATTTTATGGGGAGGGGAACCTCCCCATTGTTAGAGTTTTATACTTTTGCAAATTAACTCGTCAAAGTATCCTTGACAAGCATCTCCATTTCATCGTTCAAAGCTCTGGATTCCTGATAGGCACATAACAGACACTCATAAGCTTTTTGTATTTCCGCTTCTTGTTCCTGATCTGCCGCTTCCAGTGCCTGTAAACAGTGATGGATCTTTTCCCATTTCTTATGCAGTTCTTCCATCAGAATCCCCCGTTTTCATATTTTTCAATCCTTACCTGGATCTTTTCATCCATGGAAAGCTGGTTCCGGACCATCGCCCAGTTGTTCATCGGACTTTGCTTCCGCAGTTTCCTTCACTATCCCTTCTCTGGAATCTGTTTCCACAAGTCCCTTTCGGGTCATCTCTTTTGACCGCATGTCTTTTCGCCTTAAATTCCTCCAATCGCTTTCACCTCCTTTCTCCCCAAATGGATAAAAAAATAAGGCCATCTATCGTGGATAACGGTAGACGACCTCAAGTTATATACTTCTTTATGATGTTATTACTTTGTATTTGTGTTTTAATGCTTTTGACAGTGCAACATTTGTAAATGGAACAATCTGATCATTTTGCAAGCGGCCAAGGACAATACCCGGATCTCTGTCAATTCTTTCAGCAAATCTGCGGATAGCATTTTCGCTAAACTCATTCATTCTAACGAAAGCCTCATATTCTCCCGGAGGGATCAATTTGTCTTCCGCATATTTATCTGCTGCATCCTCCTGTCCAGCGTGCTCATTTTCAAACGTAATTCCATAATCACCATTAATAATATGGCCAATCTCATGGAACAGAGTAAACCAAAATGTATCTGAATAGAAACGTCTGTCATTCACCATCAGCATTACATTCTGCCCAATCTTCTTGGTTGCACCATTTATTCCTGAACCCGGAAGATTTGGAAGTATTACGAATATTACTCCCGCATCTTCAAAGACCTTCCTAATCAGTGGATAAAAATCACCATGCTGTGTTGTTAATGTCAATGCATAATCAACAGCTTTTTTCAAACTTCTTTTGTCAAACTTAGGTGCTTCTATCTTCAGTGCCTGATTAATTGCGATCTGAACCATTGCATTTGCTCTGGCAGTATTAGCCTCTTTCATATCCTCAGATGCACTTCGGAAACTAACTGCCATATTTTGCTTTGTAAAAACAGATAATGATGCAACATTTAAAAATTCACGTAGACACTTAATCTGCTCATTTGTTTTTCTCGGAAGATCAGGCAATCCAAAATTCTCTCTGAAATATGTGTACTGAAAGTACTTGAAAATTCTTCTTTCCTGCTCTAATTCCTTGGATGATTCAAACTCAGCAATCAAAGCGTCATAGCTCTTTTGAAGATTCAGCCAGTATTCAACACTAGTGCCTAACATTCGAGATAATTTCATGGCTATATCAATTGATAAACTTTGTTCCCCACGTACCAGAATGCTTAAATTCTTTGGCGTGGTATCCAATCGGTTTGCAAAATCTTTTTGAGAAAGTCCACTTTCTTCAATGATTTCTTTGATATAGTATCCAGGATGAAAAGCAATCTTATCATTATATTCAATATAATTACTCATAATGGTTACTTACCTCCTTTACTTCAACAATTCTAACCACACCAGCAATTTCATCAATATTACAAGGATCATAAGGTTCTTCATTCTCATCTAATGGCTGAATAATAATACGCCATGGATCTCTTCTCGTTTTTACATCTATAGCAAAAAATCCATCCTTATTGCCACTTAACTTATGAAAATGAAACGTCGGCATCATTACTATATCCTTAATTACACTCGCCTGCTGCATAGCATTTATTCGGGCAAATAGGCTGGTTGCTAATGCAGCATTCCCTGCCAAACAATTTTTTTGCAGTTTTTAAATCGGTACATTGTTTCTGAACTTTGCTGTTATTGTATAGTAGCTGCACGTTTGCCCTCCTTTTTTCAAATTACCCGTTGGGTAATCTAAATATACCATCAGGAGAGGCTCTAGTCAATAATTCACACACTCTTTTCACAATTATTCTTCCATTTCCTTCTGTTTTCTGGCTTCAACCTCCTCCGGCTTAGTAGTCATGAGTGAGTAAAGCTTCAACGTCTTATCGAACTTATCCTTGAACGGAATGATAGTGCTTCCATTTGATTTTTCTTGAGTAATTCATAAACAAGATAATCATCAACCCCCAGCAGATCTGCGACTTCCTTAACGGAATAGGACCAGGATTTTAATTCTTTCCCTGATTCTTCTCCGGTAACTTTATGATATTTAATCTGATTGGCGTACCATTTTTCAAAGCTGGCAATATTGATTCGTATCTTTCCGGCAATCTCTTTTGATTCAAAAACATTTTTATGTACCAGCCAGTATCGATCTGTCTTTTTAGTGTTAGTGTTTTTTCTTATATCATATCTCAAATCCAGATAAAAATTTAGGATGTCGATTGCAGACAAAATCTGCCTGATCAACACTCTGTTTTTTTACTGTTCCAAGTTATCGAGCCAGTCATCGAAACTCTTCTTTGAGATGCGATACTTTCCGCCATCCAACTGGATCCACCGGAATTCCTTTTTCTTCAGAAGGTTATAAATAGTAGGTCTGCTGACTCCTAAGATTTCCTGTAACTCTTGAACTGTATAATATCTTTTTTTCTGACATTTCTTTATCCTCTTTTCTTTGAAATATGAAAGAAAAATTATCCCTTCATATAACGAAACGCTCAGAGCATGTTTTACAGTGGTCAAAAGCAAATTTTTTTACTTTTTTCTTACGAGTTTTCTTGCGAGTTTTTTAATGCAACTCGTAACATTAGATTTCTGCATTTATCCTGAAATTAAGAAAAGAATCAGGTTGTCTTTACATAATTTCCACTTTCAAGAAATAAAAAAATTTGTATTTTTGAAAGCGACATCTTGCATATACTATTAGCAGACAGTATATGGATTATGCACAGTTCGTTTTTTTTCATAAAACCTATTCTGTTTTTCGACTTCTGTGATATAATGCATTATCATAAAAAATCCGACAGATAAAACGAGGTAAATCAGGTGAAGAAAAAAACACTTGTGCCTCTTATCATTTTTTTACTGGGCATATGCCTTGTTGGTTTAATTGTATACAAAACAGATACCCATGAAAAAGAGCAGAGCCGCACAACAGCACAATTAAATGCAACAACCTATGGGGAACATATAAAGAATGAGATTACAAATGGAATTGAAATCACAGATACCTTGAAGCAAATCTTAATAAGTGAAGATGGCGAAATCCATCAGTTTGAAACAATTGCAGAAAATCTTATGTCTGATTCCATTGAAAGCATGCAACTTGCTCCGAATGGTGTTGTGACCGATATTTATCCGGCTGCCGAAAATGAGGCAGGTAAGATTGATCTGATCCATGATAAAGACCGTGGAAAGATTTCCTGTTATGCAAGAGACAACCATACAATCATTACGCAGGGTCCCTTCAAATTGAAACAGGGCGGCTATGGAATTGCAGTCCGCAATCCCGTCTACCTGAAAGATAAAAACGGACATGAGTATTTCTGGGGATTTACTATTGTTATCCTGCGTGTTCCGGATATTTTTTCAGATTCAATCAGTGCACTTTCAAATTTTGGATACGAATACAAAATTTCAAAAACAGACGCTCCATGGAGTGATACTTATAAAGTGGTTTATCAATCAGATGGGCAAATAAATCGTCCTGTTTCTTATACATTTACAATAGGAGACGAAAACTGGAAATTTGAAGTAACTCCTAAAAGTGGATGGAGAAATAACACATTACTGATAATCATCATCGGAATTTTTCTTACAATAAGCCTTCTCCTGTCAGTTCTTACCAGAGTATGGTTAGTAGCAAAAGAACATAAGAAAAAGTTTCAAATACTGGCGCACACAGATTCTCTTACCGATATTTACAACCGCTATGGATTTGATGAATTAGCAGAAAAGATGATCAACTAAAAATCCAAAAACGCATTTTGTGGCTGCACTCCTTGATATTGATGATTTCAAGTTTATTAATGATATCTATGGACATAATTACGGAGACAGGGCATTAAAGAGTCTTGCAGACAGCATGAAAACTTTTTTCCCATCCGATGCATTACTGGGGAAGAAATGGTGGTGATGAATTCTGCATTCTTTTACCAAATTGTACCTTTGCAGAAGCAGCTATACAGCTACAGAAATTCACCAAACTTCCTAAATCATTCTCATACCATGGTAAGGAACATGCATTTTATATTTCTCTAGGATATGCAGAATATCCAACATTTGCATCCAATCGTTCACAACTCATGCGCTGCGCAGATGCCGCTCTTTATGAAATAAAACTTCATGGAAAAAATGGATGTATGGTCTACAGAGAAGGACTTCGGTCAGGTGCCCGCAAACAACTTGGATTCGCATTCAAGGATATCTCAAAGCATCTTCCAGGTGCATTTATTATATACAGAGCTGACAAAGAAGATGATGAACTAATTTTTGCAAATGATGAATTTCTTCATATGTCCGGATATAAAGATATAGATGAACTGTTCAGACTTACTGAGAAAAGTTTTCGCAACCTGATTCGTGAAGATGAACAGCAACAGATAGAATCAAGCATTTGGGAACAAATTGACAGCGGCAACGAAAATGATTATATTCACTTTCATCTTCGAAAAGCGGACGGAACTTATCTTTCTGTACTTGATCACGGAAGGATTGTGGACAGCCAGCAATACGGAAGAGTATTTTAAAAATTCTTCCGAAAGCGCATTCGCTACCAGCACAAAATCAAGTTGTAATAAAAAAAGCTTCCATTGTGAGTGATATCCTCCAGATATACCTGTATTCGATAAGACAGCTTTTTCGCTCCACTGTGTCCATGGAGTCCAGCCCCTCACAAGTCATCAGCAGCACTTGAAAGCTTCCATCTACATCAAAATACTGTAATAAATCTTTTTCTATATGCATCGATTATCCGGAGTCTCAATAGCTGCAATCGGGGCGGATGCGATCTGCTCATCTGTAGTATCCGCAAAAAATACATGAATACTGAAGTCTTTTATCATATCTGATAAATGCACTTCCCAGGGCACAGTCAGTAGCGGAAGGTCATTTTCATCACAGTATGCTTTCAATTCTTCCGGCACCTCATAAATGTACTGCCCCACATTGATAACAAGCCCTGATGCATGATACCGGTTCAGCTGCTGTGCCAGATGCATCCAGTCTTTTTTTTCCGGAAAGCCAAGCCCCAGTTGTCACTGCAAGCTCCTTTCCCCAGAAATTCTGTATGATCGTTGTATCCTCCAGAAGATGTACCCAGCTGATCGAATTGGACCATCCATTTTTTCCGGCCAGAAACTTCATTTCATATCTTGTTTTCTGCTGTCAGCATCATATCCTGTATTGTAAAACTCTCAAAACCTCCCTTTTTGTTACCTAACCCATTCTGTAAAAGTGTTCAAATTTTTCCTTTATTATATCATATATTTTGTGTTGGCAGCACATATTTTTCCTTTGATTTTTAGAATCCGCCCCCATAGTTTTTCCTTAATTTTGTGCTAGAATATAAGTAACTTAAAAACAAATTAAAGGGAGGCGTGAATATGAAATTCGCAGAATATACAAGTTCCCTGGATGCACTTCCCGTTCCAGAATGGATCATATCAGAACGTTATATGTATTGTGACAATTTTATAAATGACTATACGAAGACTCGGCATTTGATCTTCTGGCTTTTGTCAAACGTCTCTTTCGCAAATAATATGCACTTCTTTCATAAAAGGACATCCGTTTTCAGGATGTCCTTTCTTTTTACTTTTTTCGGTAAATTCGAAGCATCAAAGGTGTCTCTACAAGCAGCATGGCAATCCATCCTGCCAGATAGGAATATGGCAGTGCCTCAATACCAAAATTCCATAACAAAACCATCGGTGCCGCAGCAATGACACGGACTGCCATATTGGTAAAGCTGCTCATCAAGGTCACCTTCAGATCTCCGATTCCACGGAAAAAGCCCTGAAGCCATTTGTGATAGCAGGAAGAATATACATTCGCAATCAGGTGGAGATAAACCACTCCATGTCCGATAACTTCCTCATCTTTTACAAATAATGACATCAATGGTCTGGCAACCCAGACAGATCAGCATAACTGCTGCTCCATAAACAAGCTCCAGTATCATTCCACATCGGAAGCCTTCCCTCATACGGTCATTTTTTCCGGCTCCTTTATTCTGAGCCATCAAAGATGTCATGGCATGGGCAATGTTCTGTTCCGGTGTGATAGCAAAATCATCAATGCGATTAACCACTGCAAAAGGCTGCTGCCACCGATACTCCCATTGTATTAACCAGTGCCTGTATTGCAATTTTTCCCATCTGTACAGTTGCCTGCTGCATGGCAGATGCCCACCCCAAGTAAGCAATGGTTTTTTCAAAAGCCTGGCATCAAAAACCAGCCATTTTTCCCAAGCCGAAGAATCGGTACTTTTTTCTGTATATAGATAATACAAAACAGACAGCAAAGCGCCTCACTGAGTACTGTGGAAATTGCACATCCATTACTTCCAGCCTTTAATACGATAACGAAAAACAGGTCTCCGAAAATGTTCAGAATCGCACTGATGATCAGAAAGTACAAAGGGGATGCACTGTCTCCCAATGCCCTTAAGGTACTGGAAAAAAGTTATATAAAAATGTAAACATTAATCCCAGAAAAATAATCCGCAAATATTGCACTGTCATATCCATAATAGACGGATCTACCTGCAATAACAGCAGAATAGGTACCGCAAATATTACACAAACCAATGTGAGAAAAAACGAAAAACCGCACCAGACAACAGAGTTGTACTGATCTGTCTGTGCAAAGGTCTCATAATCTTTGCTCCATACTGAATCCCCATCGGGATACTGGCTCCCATACACAATCCGTTCAGAAATAATATCATCAACGTGCTGACCGGATTACAGATTCCCACAGCAGCCAGTGCCTCTTTTCCTACAAAATGTCCTACAATGATGCTGTCAACTGCATTATAGGTCAGCTGAAACAAATTTCCCAAAACAAGAGGCACTGTAAAATTAACAAAAATGGGCATGATTTTCCCAGTAGTCAGATCTTTTGTCATATCCTCACACTCCCCAACCACAAATTTTTGCACACTCACATTTTAGCTTAAAAAATTAATTTCACAATGTCCTATTTTAACATTTTATATAGCATATTCTAATCGGATATGTTAAACTATAAAAAGATTTCTTAAAATATGCATCGACATTGGCATTTCCAATTATGATTCAAAATTTGATTTCAACATTGGTAAATATTGCTGATACTGTAATGCTTGGATATGTAAGCCAGACTGCCATGGCGGCTTCATCCCTTGCTAACCAGTATACTTTTATTCTTTTCTGTTTATATTACGGCATGGCAACGGGTACTTCGGTTTTATGTGCACAGTACTGGGGAAAGGGTGATAAAAAGACAGTAGAAAGAATTCTCGGCCTGGCGGAACGATCTCACTGATCGTTTCCCTCTGATATTTTTCCTGATCTCCTTTTCTATGCCGACTACGATCATGAAGATCTTTACCAGCAGTCCGGATACGATTGCTGCCGGTAGCGAATACTTAAGGGTAATTTCCTTCTCGTTTGTGTTTATGGGATTCTCTCAGGTTTTCATGAGTGCCCTTCGAAGTGTCGGAAAGATAATGTTGCCTTCTGTTACGTACGTTGTTTCTCTTTGTGTCAATGTAATCTGTAATGCCACTTTTATCTTTGGTCTATTTGGACTTCCGAAGCTTGGTGTTACCGGAGTTGCCCTTGGTACGGTGATTGCCAGGATCGTAGAGGTAGTGATTTGCCTCATCTACTCGTTAAAAAGCTCCGATGTCAGATTCCGGATAAAATACTTCTTTGCCAAAGCAGGTGTTCTGTTCCAGGATTTTATGAAAATTGCTTCTCCGGCTGTGATAAATGATGTTGTCTGGAGTCTTGCCAGCTCAGCATTTGCAGCAATCCTCGGTCATATTGGTGATGATATGGTTGCCGCAAATGCAGTTGCTGTTATGGTGGTAAATATTGGTGCGATCGCCTGTCGTGGTTTTGCCAACGCGACTACCATCATTGTCAGCCAGGAGCTGGGTAAAGATCACAATTGATACAGCCAGAGAATATGGGAAACGTATGCTCAGAATAACAATTATCGTAAGTCTGGTCGGATGCGCCATTATTCTGGCAGTCCGCCCTATGATACTGGACTTCTATCGGGATAAACTGACAGAGACGGCCATTTATTATCTTGGCATTTTTATAATTATGACAACCTGGCGTCTTGTAGGAGAAGGTATCAATACCTGTCTTATATGCGGATGCTTCAGAGGTGGCGGTGATTCCAGGTTCGGAATGATCGTAGATTCTATATTTATGTGGCTTGTTGCAGTTCCTCTCACCTTCCTTGCAGCATA
>VOFB01004646.1_pt1 | contig 10271 bp, 12 predicted proteins | sample 5384141 | NCBI WGS metagenome assembly VOFB01 (sample SAMN12384721, study PRJNA508395) | human gut metagenome | isolation source: healthy gut A | host: Homo sapiens
GGCTTTGTGAAAGCCGGCCAGCCGCAGCCGCTCTCGTACTTATCTGTGGAGGAAAAGAGCGGCTCGCCGGTGACGATGTCCACATAGATGCCCTTTTCAAACTTGTCCCAGAACTCGCCCGTGAAGGCGCGCTCCGTGCCGCTCTCCTGCGTGACCCGGTACTGCTCCGCCGTCAGCTTGTCACGAATGGATTCCGCCGCGGGCTTCTGATAGTCGCCCGGATCGATGCGCAGCCGGGAAAACAGCCCCATCTCCGCGCGCGGGATGTGGCAGTAGCCGTTCGGGTTCTTTTCGAGGTAGTTCTGGTGGTACTCCTCGGCGGGGTAGTAATTCTTGAGCGGGCCGATCTCCACGAAGAATTTCTCGCTGCGGCCGCGCTCGATCTCCGCGATGCGCTTCACCGTTTCTCTCGCGCTTTCGTTGGTGTAGTAGACACCGGTCTGGTACTGGCTGCCGCGGTCGTTGCCCTGCCGGTTCTGTACCGTGGGGTCGATCACATAGAAGTAGGCCAGCAGCAGCGCGTCGAGGCTCACCTGCTCGGGGTCGTATTCCACCCGCACAGTCTCCCGAAAGCCGGTCTCTCCCTTGCAGACGGTCTTGTAATCGGCATCCGCCTCACAGGTGCCGTTGGCGTAGCCGCTCTCGGCGTCGATGACGCCGGGGATGGACTGCATCAACTGTTCCATGCCCGCCCGCCAGATAGATGACATTTCCGTGGTATCCATATAGGTGATCTCCTTGTCGGACCGGTCAAAAGCCGCTCCGTCCATGTTTGCTTCCTGTCCGCTCTTTTCCTTCGGCACATCTTGCCCGACAGCGCAGCCGCTGAGCAGCAGAACCGAGGCAGCAGTGCCAAGTGATACATCGCGTTTCCTCCTTCAGGGGGAATCGGGACTCACTCTGTGCCCGCCGGGGGATTGCAGGGTTTTAAATCTCGGGTCAGCCCGCGTCGGCGGCGATGGCCTGATCGATGAGGGATTGCAGCGTCTCCGCCTGATTCTTTTCGGTGATAGCACCCACGATATCTACGCATTTTCTATGCTTTGTGCAGAGTAGTGAGTGCCAAAGGGTCACGAGAGGAACGCTCAATTTCAGTCCAAATGGCTGAAAGCAGTTTGAGGGAAACCTCACGTGGGTTCGAATCCCACCCGCTGCGCCAAAAATAAGACCATCTGCCTTTGGCAGATGGTCTTATTTTTGGGTTCCGCCCCTGTGGTCGCCCACCCCAAGGAAATCGAACATGCTCGGGGCAAGTGAATTGCCCCTGCGCCAAGATCTTGCTGCGCAAAATACTTGTGACGGCGCACCCGCGCCGCCCCACCTTGTGGGTCTCGGTTCGGTCGGCATCCATACTGATATGCTATGACAAAATGCCTGTGATGTTACAGCATCACAGGCATTTTTTGCGAGTATCGGCGTGGCGTGACGCGCTGCCGGCATTGTGCGGCTGGGGTAGAACGGCTCGTTGTTGTCCCCGGCCGCAGCTTCGGGGGCGATGCGGCGAGCGGTCATCACGCGAAGCTGTATTTGATTTTGACACGCTCAAGCTTATCGAGCATCGGCTCGGTGAAAACCAGAGGAAAATCACCGTGGAGATGGCCTGCACCGCATCCATTGCAAAGCCGGAGGCGCAGTAGACCGCAAGACTCTGCCACGTCAGCGCGCCTGTGGCGAGCAGCGCGGTAGGCGTTGAGCAGGATACCGTAGACGGCAAACGCGCTCACTACGCCGAAGACGCAGAGCGTCCCCCGATTTTCGGCGCTCTGCCCCTGCGGAACGCCAGCCCCGCGAGAAAGCCGCACAGCCCCATGCCGAGCATCTGCCACGGCGTCCACGGGCCCTGCGAAAAGAGGATGTTAGAGACCAGCATGGTCACCGCGCCCACGAGGAAGCCCGTCTCCCCGCCCAGGGCTGCGCCCGCGAGGATCGTCAATGCCAGCACGGGCTTGCACTGGGGCAGCATGAAAAGGCCGCACGGCCCGCCACGCCCAGCGCACAGAGCACCGCAGTCACGACCAGCTCCCGCGCGCGGGGTTGCGCCTCTCGAAGGTAAGGAAGAACGGCAGCATGGCCTCCAGCACCATCAGCAGCGAACGGCGTAGTAGCTCCGGTCGCCCAGCAGCTTGGGGCCGAACACCAGCGTCAGGGGGATGAGCAGAAGGGCGACCAGAGCGGAGACGGTCGTGCGCGGGGAAAGCCTTCGCTTTTCCGACGGCGCGGCGGGTATGTCCGCCGCCTTCGGCGGCTGCGGCGGAGGCTCCCGCCGCTCTTTTGGGGGCTCCCTGCCGCCGCAGGCGGCGATGACGTCCTCCGCCGTCACGGCTTCGGGCAGCCGGCCGCGCGCCATGCGGTTCGCCGCCGTGGTGTAGAAGCGGTTGAGCGCGAAAACTCCCGGGGCGCGCCGTCGGAGGCGATGGAGCCGTCGAAAAAGAGCGCGCAGCGCTGCGCATAGGCGGCGCAGAACTCGACGTCGTGGCTGACCAGAACGACGGTCACCCCCTGCGCGAGCAGATCATGCAGAAGCTCAGCCAGCTCCGCCTTGAAGGCCGCGTCCAGTCCGCGCGTCGGTTCGTCGAGGAGCAGGATATCGGGCCGCGTGAGCAAGATCTTTGCCAGCGCCGCGCGCTGCTGCTCGCCGCCGGAAAGGTCGTAGGGGTGACGGTCCAGCAGCGCGTCCAGACGGCAGAGTGCGGTGACGTAGGCGAGCATCGCCTCGTCGGAGGTGACCTCGGCAAGGTCCTCGCGCACGGTTTTTTTGGCAAAAAGCGTCTGCACCTCCTGCGGCAGGAGCGCCGTTTTGCCGGTGACGCGGACCTCTCCGCGATAGGGCTTTTGCAGGCCCGCCAGCAGCCGGAGCGTGGTGGATTTGCCCGCGCCGTTGCCGCCGAGGATGGCGAAAAGCTCGCCCCGCCGCACCGTCAGCTCCAGCCCGCGCAGCACGTCCGGCGCGTCCGGCGTATAGCGGAACCACGCATCCGAGACGGTCACGACCGTCTCCTGCGATGGCGCGGGCAGCAGGCGCTCCGGCAGGCTTTTGAGGGGGTGCGAGGCGGCAAAGTCAGCCAGCCAGTCCCGCCCCTCACGCACGGAGACGGGACAGGGAAAGCTGTTCTCCACTGCCGCCCACACGCGCATGGCGGCGGGCATGGCGCGGAACAGCTCATGTCCCGCCGTGCGCAGCTGCGCGCCCACGGCGCGGGGCGCGCCGTCCGCGAGGGACCGCCCGCCGTCCAGCACAACGGCGCGGTCGGAGAGGGGCAGCGCCTCCTCCAGCCGCTGCTCGGAGAGCAGCACCGTTGTGCCCAGCTCCCGGTTGACCCGCGCGAGCGCGGCGAGAAAGTCCGCCGCCGCGATGGGGTCGAGCTGCGCGGTCGGCTCGTCTAAAATGAGCACGTCCGGCTGCAGCGTCAGCACGGCGGCCAGATTCAAAGCTGCTTTCTGCCCGCCGGAGAGCGCCGCCGCCTCCCTGTGGAACCAGCTCTCCATGCCGAAAAAGCCCGCCATCTCGGCGACGCGGCGGCGGATGGTGGGAGTATCGTACCCGAGGCTCTCCGAGCCGAAGGCCAGCTCGTGCCACACCTTGTCGGTGACGATTTGGTTTTCTGGGCTTTGCTGCACAAAGCCGATGCGCTCCGCCTGCTCGCGCTGTGAAACGTCGGAGAGCGGGCGGCCGTCAGCTCGACCGCGCCCGAACGAACGCCGTTGGGCGCGAGCGCGGTCTTGAGCTGGCGAAGGAGCGTGCTTTACCGCTGCCGGAAAGTCCGCAGAGCGTGACAAACTCGCCCGCGCAGAGCGTCAGGCTCACATCCCGCAGGGCGGGCGCGAACTGCCCGGGGTAGGTAAAGGTCAGGCTTTCGACGCGATAGAGTTCCATGTGCGCGCCTCCTTTCTTTGCAGCAGCACCGGCGTCAGGCAGAGAAGAAAATACGCGAGCAGCACGCTCGCGGAATACGGCGTCAGCACGCCGCGCGCCGTGGGATAGTAGCGCCACTTCACGCCGCCGAGCGCCCAGCCCGCGGCGACGTAAGCGCCGCAGAGCGCCAGCCACAAAAGCAGCAGCCTGTCGCGGCGGCTGTAGCGATAGAGGGAAAGGCCGTGCGGCCCGGCAGTCCGTAGCCGCGGCTTTTCATGCTGTCCGCCGTCTCCACGGCGTTCTCAAGGCTCCATGTCACCATAACGGAAAAGACCGTCACGGCGCTCTTGAGCTTTTGAAGCCGGCCCTTTTCCGCGTACAGTCCCATGCCCCGCCGCGCCGCCGTCACCTCCCGGAGCTTTGCCTGAAAGCGGGGCACAAAGCGCAGCGTCATGGAGAGCAGCAGCGAGAGGGCGGGTACGACGCGCCCGAAAAGGTGCATGAGCTTGTCCGAGGTCATCACCGTGTTCCAGCAGGAAAACCACAGCACCACGGCGGCGAGCATCGCCGCGGCGGCAAAGCCGTAGGCGATGGACTCCAGCGTCAGAGGGTTGCCCGAGGGGAGATAGGCCAGAATGGTCGCGCCCCTGATGGTTGAAGGCAAGGTTCACCAGCGCGGCGAGCAGCGCCGTCGGCGCCAGCCACAGGGCGGTGCGCCGCACCGCCGTGCCGCCGTTTAACTGCGCGGCACACCAGAGCGCGGCACAGAGCGAGACGGCAAGGCAGAGGGGGTGCAGGAAGAACATGGAAAACGTCAGTACCAGCACGAAATAGAGCAGATTCACCGCCGGATGGCAGGCGAGAAAGGCGTGATGCTTCATGCGCCGAGCCCTCCGCCCACATCCGCGCCGAAGTCGCAGGTGTAGACCCACTCGACGGTGTCGCCGTCCGCGAGGGTATAACGCGAGCAGCCGTAGTTGGGAAATTCGCCGTTCACGCGGTACATCCAGCCCGAGCCCTCGCCGCAGTCGAACTCATAGAGGTTGCCGATGCCTTCGATGTAGGCGGACTGATAGACCGGCGTTTCGGAAAACTCCATGTGTATTTTGTTCTCGCGGCACACGCGCTTGAGCACGTCAAATATGCTCTCGCCCTCGGTAAATTCCACCGCGGTCGGAGCCAGCAGAACGCCGTCCGCAGGGATCAAGTCAGCCTTCTCCGCGTTGAGCCAGTCCGGATTTTCCAGAATCGCCGCGCAGGAGATGGAGACCGTACACGTCGGCACGGTGCTCTCCGGTGATGCATCGGGTTTGTTGGAAGAGCTGTCCTGTGAGTCGGAGCTGCCGCCTGTCGGCAATGCGTCGGAGGCGTTTCCCTCCGGCACACCGCTTTCCACTGGCTGCTGTTCTCCGACTGGCGGGCGGCAGGAGTCTCTGCCTCCTGCCGTTCGGTTTCAGAGGGAGCAGACGTGGCGGGCGCATCCTGCGCCGCATCGGGCGCGGGCGTTTCGCTCTGCGCCGGTGTGGGTGTCGGCGTCGGCTCCGTCGTTTGTGCATTGCAGCCCGCAAGAGTGAATATCAGTGCAAGCGCCAGCAGCGCCGCACAAAGGCGCTTTGCCGTTTTCATGTCCGTCTCCCTCCTTTCGTTTCGGTGCTGCTATGCCATCAGGCGGCAGGCTGCGTCAGCGCCGCCATCCGGTAGAAGCTGTTCTCGCCGCGCTCGGCGCGGACGAGCGACGCGAGGGCGCAGACCGCCTGCTCGCTTGCCATGAGATTCGTTTCCCCGCCGCGCTCGTGGCAGAAGCCGCCGTCCGCGTTCTGATAGGTCAGCAGCGCGTCTAGCACGCTGTGGCCGTTCTTTGCGAAGCGGCTGTCGTCCGTGTCAAGGCCCAGCGCGTTGAGCGCAAGGAGCACCTGCGCGCAGCTCTCGGCATTCTCACTCCCCCAGGAGGAGAAGCCGCCGTCCGCGTTCTGCATGGCGCTCAGGCACACGAGCGCGCGGTTGGCCGCCAGTTGGACGCTGCTCTGTTCCCGATACTTCGCCAGCGCCTGTAAGGCCATGGCGGTCAGGTCGGGATCGGCGTCTCGCCCATGAAGCTTCAGCCGCCGTTTGTCAGCTGAGCGGCCAGGATAGCGTCCACATACAGCTGCCGCGTCGCCTGCGTGCTTGCCGCCGCGTTCTGCGGCATGGGATAGTCACGGCTGTCGAGCGCGAGGAGCGCGTAGATCACGCCGTTCACGCCCTGCGCCGCCGTTTTCGTAGTCGCCGAGCGGAAGTGTCAGATCAAAGCCCGCGACGTCCCGCGCGTCCTTCCCTGAGCGCGGAGAGCGCGAGAATGACGCGGCTGTACTCAGTGTACTTGCGTTCGCTCAGCACGCCGTTTGCTTCGCGGACGGTCTGCTCGAGCGCGGCGTAATAGTCGGTGAAATACGCGGTTTCCGTGTCCGCGCCGCCGCGGGCGAGGGCCAGCACCGTCCACTCGCCGCCGAGACTGCCGTAGCGCGGCGCGCTCACGGCGGCGGTCAGGTAGGCCGACGCGCGGTCATAGGCGGTCTGCGTGTCGCTCCTTGCTGGCGGTATCCTTTGGGCAGTTCGCAGAAGCGCTGAAGGATGGCCGCCAGCTGCGCGCGCGTCGCGGTAAGCTGGGGCTGAGCGTCGTTTCGCCCGTGCCGTTGAGGACACCCTTCATCACGCACCAGTGCATCGCCTCGTCCGCCCAATCGCTGATGCTGGCCGCATCGTCATAGCGCAGTGGGAAGTACCACATACCGGTAAAGCCCCTGCCCCTGCGTTTTAATATAGCGGTAGAGGATCGCGGCGAGCTGCTCGCGCGTAATGGCGTCGTTCGGGCCGAAGCTGCTCTCGGTATAGCCGGTAACGACGCCGGTCGAAGCTGCCCAGCGCACGGCCTCGCCGTACCACGCGCCTCGTCCGCATCGGCGTAGCGCATGGCATAGTTGACGACGGGACTGCCCGCGAGACGCCAGAGAATGGTGACGATCTGGCCGCGCGTCGCTGTGCCGTCCGGCGCAAACGCGCTCTTCCGAAACACCGGTCATAAGACCGTTTTCATAGACGTACTGCACCGCGTCCGCGTACCACGCGGCAGCGGGAACGTCGGCAAAGGACGGCGCATTTTCCGCGGCGCGAGCCGCGGGACGGCAGAAGGCCGACGGCCAGAGCGAGAGCTGTCAGCAGAGAGCATAACTGTTTTTCATTGGAGGTTCTCCTTTCCTTGTAAGCGCCGCTCACGGGGCGATCTCCCGGGCGCTGCGGTATGTCAGAACGGCAGGATGCCCATGAAATACTCCACGGCCAGCGCCACGAGGACGACGAGCGCGGAGATCAGGAAGCCGTGCACCATCGGCGCCGCGCCGGACTTTTTCATTTCGGCGAAGCTCGTGTTCAATCCCACGGCGGCGAGCGCCGTGACCATGAGAAATTTGCTGATTCTCTTGAGCGCCGCCGCGGCTGCCGCGGGGATCACGCCCACGCTGCTGAGCACCGCCATGGCGAGAAAGCCGAGGATGAACCACGGAAGACGCTCTTCCACCTGATCTGCACCGCGCCGCCGGACGCGGCGGCTTCCTTTTTCTTCAGGTGCATACTCACAAACGAGAATACCACCACCGTCGGGATGATGGCGAGCGTGCGCGTGAGTTTGACCATGGTGGCGAAATCGCCCGCGCCCTCGCTGAAAGGCATAGCCTGCGGCGACGACGCTGGAGGTATCGTTGACCGCCGTGCCTGCCCAGAGGCCGTAGGCCATATCGGAAAGGCCCATCGCGCGGCCCATGATGGGAAAGAGCACGATCATCGCCATGTCAAAGAGGAAGGTGGCGGAGAGGGCGTAGGCGATGTCGCTGTCCTTGGCGTCAATAACGGGCGCGACCGCCGCGATGGCGCTGCCGCCGCAGATGCCGGTGCCCGCGGAGATGAGGTTCGAGAGCTTCCAGTCCAGCCCCAGCGCGCGGCCGATGAAGTAGCCGCCGCCGAAGCAGGTAAGGAGCGTAAAGAACATGACGGTCAGCGACATTCTGCCGACGTTCAGGATGGTCGTGACGTTCAGGCTCGCGCCGAGGAGAATGATGGCAAATTTCAGGATCTTCTTCGCCGTGAACTTCACGCCGGGCGCGGTGGTCTTGCCGGGCTTGCGGTAGCCGTTGATGAGCATACCGATGAACATGGCGATGACGGACGCGCCGATGACGTCGAACGGCAGCAGCGCCTCGATGCCCTTGGCGAGCAGCGCGATGACGAGCGCGAGCGCGAAGCCCGGCGCGTAGCTTTTGATTTGAGCGGGAATGGAGCGCATGGTGATCTGACCTCTCTTTGCCGGTAGTGATTTCTTTTGAATTTGCCTTGCAGGCCGCGCGCACTTCTGCTATGATCTTTGGCAGAAGCACAGCCAAGGAGCAGAGGAGCACGATAGCTATGATAGAGAATTACGCAGAAAAAATCAAGCACGAATCCAATGGATTTATCCGGCACAACGGGATCCGCATCGTTTCCGTTGATGAGGAAAGGAGCGTGCTGGAGGCCGAGATCACCGACAACAGCCGCAACGTTTGGGGCAGCGTCCACGGAGGCTTCCTCTACACGATGGCGGACACCGCCGCCGGAGCCTTTGCGCGCATCAAGTATGGGCGGCGCAACGTCACGCTCAACGGCTCGATGAATTACCTGCGGCCCACCACGCGCAGCAGGACGCTGACGGCGGTCGGGCGCGAGATCAAGGTCGGCGGACACGTTGGCTTTTTTGAAGTCAATATCACCGACGACACCGGCGCGCTCGTCGCCTGCGCGCAGATAAATATGTATTTTCTGGATTGAGCGGCCCGCGTGCGGGTCACGCTCCGCCATACCGGCAGGGTCGGGTGCAATGCCCGGCCCCTTTTCATTCCGTCGCGCAGAGAAAGGATAAGGGAAGATACGCAGCGCGTGTCTTCCCCTTTGCCTTATATTGCCTTATTTTTTCCGCTGCGCGGTGAACAGGCGGACGACGGATGAGACGAGCAGGATCGCGGCGGCGATGCTGCCGGCGATGCCTGCGGTGGCGAAGCCCCGCTGGAGGGCGAGCTGGGTGCTGCCGTTCAGCCCGAGGGACATGGTGTAGTAAATACCGGCGCCGGGCAGCAGCGGTACGGCGGAGATGACCTGATACGAGGTGACCGGATACTTGCGGGCGCGGGCCATGCCCTCGGCATAGACGGCGGCGACTGCGGCGGCGATGAAGTTCGCGCCGTAGGGACCGAGACCGAGCTCGCCGCACAGCAGATACGCCATCCACGTCACGACGCCGCCGAGCGCGCACAGGCAGCGCCCCCAGCCGTGGACGTTGAAGAGGATAACAAAGCCGGTGCAGGCGACCGCGATGGCGATGGCCTGAAGCCAGAAGGGATAGGAAAGCGTGCTGGCGGCGGTCTGGCCGTAGAGGGAGGAGGTGATGTGCCACGCGGCCGCAGTGCCCATGGCGATGGCGAGCGCCGAGAGGAGCACCTGCACGATGCGGTTGACGCCGGAGTTCGTGTCGCCGTAGATGATGTCGCGCATGGAGTTGGTGATGAGCAGACCGGGGAACCAGGATCATCAGCGAGCCGATGATGACCGCGTCCACATAGTCGACCAGCCCGAAAGCGGCGGCGAGGTAGGCGGGCACCGCCATGGCAAACGCCGCGGCAATGGTGCTGAAAAAAGGGTTGGTCTCGCGCTTGTCCATCTGGCGCGTGACAAAGCCGATGATAAGCCCCATCAGGCCCGCAAACAGGCAGTCGCGCAGTGAGCCGCCAAAGACGGGGCAGAAGCCGGACGCGGCAAGAAGATTGCCCAAGGTAATAAACGGGAACGGAATAGCGGCGATCGTTTTTGTCTCCTCCAGCCATTGCGCGGCAACGGCGGGGTCGGGCGTTTCGGCGCAGATGCGGCGCGAAAGCGCGTTGAGCCGCTCGACCGCGTCAAGATCGTTGCCGTGGAAGCCGACGCGCTTCATCACCATCAGCGGCTTGCCGTTGTCCGCCTCTAAGGCTGACCATGCGACGCACGTTGGGGGATCGCAAGGTCCCGCATTCGATGCCGTAGGCCGCGAGCACGCGGCGCATCGTCTCCTCGATGCGGAAGGTTCCGCCCGGCGGCGGCCAGCTCATAGCCGATCTGCGCGGTCATATCCGTCAAAAAGATAGTAGTCCATGAATATCACTCCTGCCGCCGTTTTGTGGAACGGCGGGCATTATCTTTACTGCGAAAGCATTCCCCGTCAAGAAGAGAAAACACCGCTTAAAAGGCGGTGTTTTGCGCGCTGTGACATTTTTTCTCTGCAAGCTCCAGAAGCGCCTGGCGGAAGCCGTATTTTTCCGCAGGCTTCCACGCGGCGGAAAGGTTCCTCTCGCCCGCGCGGCGGTCCTTGACGCAGCGGAGCATG
>VOFB01004269.1_pt1 | contig 10267 bp, 19 predicted proteins | sample 5384141 | NCBI WGS metagenome assembly VOFB01 (sample SAMN12384721, study PRJNA508395) | human gut metagenome | isolation source: healthy gut A | host: Homo sapiens
CTGAGACTGACACCTTCTACCTGCTGGATGCCCGAACACGGCACGATGCATCTTCTGGATCCAGGACGGCAAAAGACCTGGTCGAGCCTGCGGATCACTACTATCAGCAGAACTACTGGATCTGGGATTTGGCTAGCCCATACTTCACAGAAGATACGCCTGCAGTTTATGGCATCCGTGAAAACGCCATCGTTGCCTGTTATGAATCCTCAATTTGCAAACATCAGCCTGGAAATACGGCGCGTTTCGCTTCCTGAAAGCAGGCATTGCCGCCGGTGGTTGCGAGCATCGCACAGAACTACTACGGCTATGACACGCGAAACGAAGACAGCGAAGTGGTCTTGACGACGATCAATGCAACGTCTGGCGCCGCAACATGTTCTGGAGGACGGATACCCACTATAATTTCGTCTATTCTGTCATTCCCAGCGACATGGAAATCAGCCTTTCCCGCCGGATTCTCCCGGCAGATCCTCCCTGGTCATTGGGGAAGACGGCGCACTGTATTTCTCCGCCTGGGTCGGCTCTACCAATGCGCTTTTAATGCCTGGTTTACGACGAGAGCTCCGAAACCTACCTCAGCACACTCCTGGGTGATTTCGGCCAAGACGTCTGGCCCGCCGTCATCCTGGATGCCACCTCCAACGCGCCTGCGGGCCGCCGTTCCCCCCTCCAGGGAAGCACGCTTTACCTCCAGTCTGAACCAGAGGCCGGACGGTACGCTGCATGCTGTCCAGGGTAGAAGAAACAGAGTCCCCAGTTGAGCCCCGGCATCCAGAGCGGACCGGGATCAGCACACCATCACAGTCCCCATTGTGGCCACAGAGAGCACCAACGGCCTGTTCCATGTGGAGTATGATCCCGATGCATTGGCCTCGTCAGCGTGAATCCCGGCTCTGTCCTCAACCGCTATGACACCAGCACCGCAGGTGGAAAGATTCGCATGGGCTACGCCGACGCCAATGAGATTAACGGCGTCATTGCCAATCTGGTCTTCCGCAACCCTGGAGACGAAGTGGAAGAGACCGACCTGATCCCTGTCCGTGGTGGAAGATGGAGCCACCTCTGCCGGTACCACGGAAGCCGTGAAGATCACCCCTTGCCTCAAAGACCCCTTCCCAGAGCGCTTTGAGGATGTCCAGAGGAGACTGGTTCTATGACGATGTCAAGTTCGTTTACAACCAGAATCTGATGGTGGGCGTCTCGGAAACCCGCTTCGCTCCCAATGCCACCGCAAACCGCGCCATGATCGCCACCGTCCTGTACCGTTTGGCGGGCACCCCCGTATACCACAGAAAACCCTACACGGATCTGAAGCAGGGCTCCTACTACTACGACGCCTGCTGTGGTGCAACCGAAACGGCATTTTTGAAGGCTACGGCAACGGAAAAATTTGGTCCCATGGACGCCGTAACCCGGGAAAGCAGCTGGCAGCTGTGCTGTACCGGTACCGAAAAGTACTGGATATGGATGCTTCAAGCCGCGTGGTTTTGAAGGATGTCTACCGGGATTATGAAAAAGATTTCCCGCTGGGCGAAGAATTGATGGCATCTGCCACCGGGCTAATGGAAGGTTACCCCGACGGCACCGTGCGGCCTCGCAATGGTGAAAAGCGCTCCAGATTGCGGCCATGTTCCACCGGTACTGTGTCAATATCCTGGACGTGTAATCCCATCCGCTCAGGCGAGTGGAGCATATTGCAAAATAGCTTCTTTGTAAACCTTGTCTAACACAAACAGGGAAGAAACCACAAAAACGTGGCTTCCCCTGTTTTTCAACTTTTTCACCAGGGATTTATATAAAAACGCATGTTGCTGCAGGCCTTCCTATCTGGTCTCCGCCTGGTTCTCATTCCGTTTTCATCCTGTCCCACAACCAGAACGCAGGGATCAAAGCAGCGTTCCCGCATTCGTCCATGGCCTGCTCCGGATCCTGTTCGCCGGTGAGCCATAGGCTGTAGCAATATTCACAGAAGCCGGACAGATCCATCTTAAAGTTGGTCTCCCAAAGGTTGTTCATGACCCAGGAATAGACCGGCCGGTGGTTGTTCCTCTCCCCTCCATCACAGAGCCGGATGGGATGGTCATCTCGCCCATGTAAATGAGCGGCGTATCCCTGCATGGCAATCAGGGGCGCTGCCCTTGGGGACAGGTAGGCCAGGCCCTCATCCGACATATAATACTCCATGCAGGTTCCCGGAAGCTGATCCACACCGGGGCGGAAGGCTTCGCCACCCTTGCGGATATACAAGCTGCTGTCCGGCAAATGCAAACTCAGGGGCAGAAATACGCTTTCGATGTCCGAGGACAAGGTTTTACCCAGGTGGAGGCAGAAGTCCACCCGCGGCATGGCTTCATAGAACTTGACCATCACATCCGCCCGGACCGTACCTGGGAGGCGGTAGCGAAGCTGCAGCTGGGTAAATACCTCTCCCCGTTCCAGGCATCGGACCTCTTCCAGCTGGCCAATGTACAGCCGGGCGTGCTTTCCCCGGATGTTTCTGCCAACCAGCCGCCGCTCCTGCTCTTCCCGGCAGGCACATGCAGGGTCCTCCACGGAAATGGAAGTCACTTCATATACCGGGGTAAAAAACGGAGCTTCCCCCAAGCCCAGGAGATTTTGGCCGGTGCGCTTGTCCACCAGGGCGGTGACTCCCCTCATGGGGGGCAGTAGCACAGATGGAACCAGCGGTTTTCATATTCATACGGCAGCCGGTAGGTCACCGGATCATAGTCATTCACAATGTCCCGAACCCGCTCCGCACCTACGTAGCATTTTCTGCTGTTCAGCGTCTGGTTTTCTTCCGGCAGCTCCCGGTAGGTATAGCATACTTCTTCATGGGGAGCAAAGGTGTCCACAAAGCTGATTTTCCTGCCTCGGGGATGAGGAGAGACCTGGCAGGCCAGCTTCCGCCCATGGGCGTCCCGGACTTCCGCCCTGGCCAAATGGGGGCTTTCTATGTAGAACTCCACCAGCCGCTGCCCCGCCCTGTCGCTGACATGACACGCCCGGACTGTGCCCCTGGTGCTGTAATACCGCAGAATGTCCCCTTCTCTGCCGCAATCCGGTTCAACATCCGGGATGCAGCTTCATGGGCTTTGAGGCATAGCAGTTTTGCGCATGTCCAAATTCAGCACCATCGTATCATAGGGATTGGTAATGGTAGAGGAGTGTCCCCAGGTGTGCTCCGCATAGAGCATCAGGTTATCCTGCGCCGCAGCATAGAGGTCCGGGTACTTGCTGGCAATCTCTCCATCCAGCCGCTTACACAGCTGATAACGGTGCTGCGCGTCTTTGTAATGCTTCACGGCGTAAGGCGTGCTGCCAACGCCGTTGGCCCCACCAGTCGTTCAGGTCCCCCGATATACCGGGGCGTCCTCCAGCTTGGGACGGATGGCTGCATACAGTTCCTGGAGGAAACCATTTTCACCTGGACATCCGGACCATAGCGCCGGTTGTACGCCTCTATGGTATGCAAAAAATTTCCAGCGCCGGGGCGCGTTGTCGCTGAATACGCCAGATACTGCGGTGATCATAAAATCATACCCGTAGCCCTCTTTTTCACACAGGCTCAAATACTGGTCCAGATTTCTATGGAAAGTCGCTACAGAGTCCTCCTCTTCGGCCTGCTTCCCCAGGTGATTTTGCATCATAAAGTTGACAGACCGGTTGGCCTTCAGCCCCAGCACATTGCCCAGATTATAATGCTCCCCGTTCCATACCAACAGGCGCTGCCCGGCAGCGTTTTCCCACCAGAAGGCATTTTGGTTTCTGGTACAACGGATACATGCCGTGGTGGCAATGAATGTTCATAAAGAGGAATTCCACGCCCTCGGCCAGCATGGCGTCCCGGTAGCCCATGGAAATGCCGTTGATATCCGCCATCATAGCGGTGCGCATGGCGGCGCCGTGTGCTCCCAGGCACTGCTGCCAGCGGTTCAGCCGCTCCCGGTATACAGAGCAATCCACCAAATCGTTAAAGTTCAAATAATTGGCAGACAGGCCAATTTTTCCCTCCGCCGCCAATCTGAGAAAGGCTGCCTGCTCCTCCGCCATTGCGGATTTCCAAAACTCCTCCACACAGAACAGGGTTTCGCAGTTCCATCGGAAGCCGGCGTTGGCTGGCTGCTCCATCATGGAAAGTACGGTTTTGATGTAGTTTACCTGGGTGTCTATGACCCGCTCCTGCAGGTCTGTATAGCCGATGTCGGTATGAGAGTGGTGAATCACATAGACGGTTTTAATTGAATGTGCCATGGTAAGCGCTCCCTTCATTGTCATGCAAATTTTTTTCGGTCAAGTCCATTTTGGGGCTTGACTTTTTATTTGCAGGCTTTCTTGATTCCTCTCGCACGCAGGCGAGGAGGATGCGGACCCATTCCCCATCCGGCGAACAAACCTGATAGGCTCCCGCCGCCTCGGGAATGATGCAGGTTTCTGCATAATGCAGCTCAAAGGGGTCAAATCGACCCTCCGTACTGACAAGCAGGGCACGCTGGCCTTCCACCAGGTTCATCACATGGACGCTGCCATTGCGGTGAATGGGTAGCTTCTGGTCTGTGCTGATGCGGTAAGTATCCAGCGGCTCCCTTTTCATGGAGGCCCGTGCGCTCTATGCTTCCGTCTTCATTTTGGTAGACCTGCGTCACAGCATTGACCAGATGCTCCTGAACCCACTGGGTATCCTGATCCCACTGGATATTGGCTGCACCGTGCTCCAAATGGACTGGCCGTGGCCTTCCGTCCAGATCCAGGCGGTCCCAGTCCCACAGCTTGAATGTAAAAATATACGGCGTGGCGCTGATCTCCAGCACCATGGTGTTCGCCCCGGAGCAGTGCACCGTTCCCGCCGGAATCAGCACATGGTCGTGCTTTTTACAGGAATCCGGTTGACGAAATTTTTCTGCCGGAAAGGGGCTTCCGCCGTGCTGGGCCGCTTTCAGGGCCGTGCATCATTTCTTCCGGCTTTGAACCGGTTTAAGGCCCAAAAGACGCAGGGGTCTTCCCCTGGGCGTCAGAAGATAGTAGCTTTCATCCTGCGTGTACTTCATGTTGAAATGCTGCTGGATATACTCCGTCAGAGGATGCACCTGAAGACAGGTTCTGGCCGTTCATCGTATCCAGCATGTCAAAGCGAATGGGAAATTCCCTTCCAAACCGGTCATGAACCCGGTCCCCAGCAGCTTCCGTGGGTGCGCATAGACCAAATTCTGGGCGGGGTTCTGAAACACAGGTCCGAAAGTCCAGCAGCAGGCTGTTTTCCTCCGGTACGCCATCAAAGCTCCAAGCATAGTTCTTTCCGTTTTCGGAAGATGAAAATGGTTTTCATCCAGTCCCCGCCCCAAACCCCTGGATCAAAGTAGGGCACCATCCGAAACGGACGGGCCGCAACCTTTGGAAGGCGGCGCGGCAACCGGTCACCGGATACCATGGCGGGGTTGCCCTGATGTGGTCATGTCCAGATAGAAATCCAAAACCGGCAGCAGTTTGTCCTTGATCCGGTCCGCCCAGCGCCATTGGCAAAATACCCTTGCTTGTATTTTCCCGCTGGGTCAAGTTCTGCTTGGCCGTGCGCCAGTTGGTCATGCCCGGCGAAAGCGCAGCTGGATTTCCCAGCGGGTAATGTCCGCATAGATGGTGATGTCCCACGTTCCACAAGAGAGGCACCGACACCATAAACCAGTACCAGACCGGAACCTACCTCCCCAATTTTTGCCGGCGGCTCTCTCCAGGTTCTTCCTCCGGAAAAACTCCTTCATCTGCCAGGTGGTCATGATGCCGAACACAGGGTCGTCCGTCAGTTCGTGTTCGATTTTTTGCATCCAGCTCAGCGGGTTGGATTGCCAGGCATCATCTGCATGAATGATAAGTTCAGCGTGCGGGAACAGCGCTCTAGGATCTCCGTTGATCGGTACTGGGTAGCATTCAACCAACACAGACGGTTTTGCTGCTGCCTGCACACAGGGCGTGCAGTTCCTGTTTTACGGCATCGGTTCCCCGTGCAGCATGGTCGGCGGCACCGACCGTATGGTGGGGAATGGCCGGAAACAGTTGAAATGGATAGGTCGGATTGGGTCATAGACAGGCACCTCTTTCAAACACGGATATCGCTTACGATATAATCAACATACACGGAAGCCCTGGGACAATATATCAATTCATTTCTGAATTTTTAAAATTAGTAATTACATCTTTCCAAGTTGCCGTCTGCATGGTAACCCTTGATTCAGAAGTTCTGGCGTATAAATCTGCGCTGTGACAATATTTTTTGCGCGGAGAACGCCGGAAACAGGCACTTTACAAGCAAATTGCAGGAATATATCGAACGCATTGTCAGTCAGGAATATCCGGTTCAGATTCCCACGGCAGTTGAGGGATCGGATACAGAACGGTGCGGCAGGCGCTGGACACCCGACCAGAGAATTCCCACAGAAAACGGATCAAGGGCAGCGGTACATTTGTGACCGAACCGAAGCTGCTCCATGAATCCACCAGCTTTATCACAGGTTACCGGGAAGAGAGCAGAAAAATCATCGCATTTTACGCACAAGGGTTGTCTGTATCCGGACGGAAAAGGCCAGCAGTCAAGTGGCAGACGCCCTCAAATTGCATGCCAATGCTCAGGTCACCCGCCTGACCCGTGTCCGGCACTTGGAGCACGTCAACGAAAAACGCGCCGGTGGTCTACACCACGGTGTACGTACCTCACCAGCTTTTCCCCGAAATGAGTCAGCTGGATTTTACCGATGCGTCTCTTTATGAAGCCCTGGACGCCCGGGGGCTGGCAGTGGCTCATGCCTCTGCAGGCTGGAGGTCACCATGCCCCCTGCAGAGATTGCCGTTGACCTGAAAATCTCCCCCTTTGAGCCGACTGTATGGATTGCTTCTCTGGGCTACACCAAAAGCGGCCAGGTGGTGGAGTACAGTGAAAGCTATTATCCTGCCAGCCACAGCAGCTTCCAGATTGAAATCAACCGCTGAAGGAGGGGCCTATGAAGGATATCTACCTGTGCCTGGATGTGGGCGGCACAGAAATCAAGGCCGCCAGTGGACGCAGGCGGCGCGCTGCTCCAGCCATTGCGTCATTTTCCCGCAAGGTCCCACCAGAGCGCCCCCACTTTGTTGGACCATTTTGCCTCTGTTCTTCAGGAAATCTCTCCCGGTCAGGCCATATCGGGGATTCGCCTGGCCTTCCCCGGCCCCTTCGATTACGAGGCAGGCATTTGCCTCCTGCAAGGGTTGGGAAAATTGACGCCCTTTATGGGGTCAACCTCCGTCATGCCCTGGCCTGTCGCATGGATATCGAACCGGAAGCCATTCGGTTTGCCAACGACGCCTCTGCCTTCGCCCTGGGTGAGCTGGGCTTTGGTCTGGCCAAAGCAGCGCCGCGCGCCATGTTCATTTTGCATCGGTACCGGCTGCGGCAGCGCCTTTTGGGGTAGGCGGCGCCTTGGCCCCCTTGGGAACTCCCGGCGTTCCGGCCTGTGGATGTGTTTACAGCGCCCTTTCTGGAGGGGGTGTGGATGATTATCTCCGCCGGGGGCTCGAAAAAGCTGACCCAGGAGTACCTGGGGATGCCTTTGGACGGACTAAGTCCCTTGCCCATCTGGCTCAGGAGGGAATTGCCAGGCGCAGCTGTGCTTTTTGGCCTTTGGCCGGCAAATTCCGGGACGCTCTATCCCCGTTTCTTGTGCAATTTCGCCCGGATGTTCTGTGCTTTGGCGGTCAAATCACACGCAGCGCCTCGTTTTTCCTGAAGCCCATGGAACATGCTTGCCGCACGCAGAATATCCGGCTCTACATCACCGAAGACACCTCCGTCCGTACACTTCAGGGCTTAACCCGCATCTGACGCCTGGGTGCAGAAGCCTATGAAGCGCAGGCGCCAGGGCGCCTGTGCAAAGGCCAGGACATACCGCATCATTTGACCTTGTCGTTTTTGATTTTTGTGGTACAATGGAAGAAAAGACCAGCGCGGCGCCGCCGCCTGGTGGAGATTTCCGGATGTATGGGAGAAATGGACAAGGATATGGACGCAATTGTGAGATTCTGGCCCGGGAGTTGGGACAACAGGCAGAGTATGTGAAAAATGTGGTGCAGCTTTTGGATGAGGGAAATACCATCCCCTTCATCGCCCGCTACCGGAAGGAAATGACCGGTTCGCTGGACGACCAGATCCTCCGGGAACTTTCGGAACGGCTGGCCTACCTTCGTAATCTGGATGAGCAGCGGGAAAAGGTGCGGGCTTCCATCGAGGAACAGGGAAAACTTACCGACGAGCTGTCCGCCGCGCTGAACGCGGCCGTTACCCTGACCGAGGTGGAGGACCTCTACCGTCCCTACCGCCCCAAGCGGAAAAACCCGCGCCTCCATTGCCCGGGAGAAGGGCCTGCAGGCGCTGGCCGATGCGGAGCTGTTGCGCAGGGACGGCGTTCCCCCGCCCCCGCTGACGATGGCGGCGGCGTATGTGTCGGAGGAAAGGGCGTCGCTTCGCCGGAGGACGCGCTGCAGGGGCGCGCAGGACATCCTGGCCGAGCAGATGTCGGACGACGCGGGAATCCGCCGGCTGCGGGTGGTCTGTATGGCAAACGGCGAGACCGACCTCCCAGGCGCCAAAGAGGACCTCGGGGTCTATGAAATGTATCAGGAGTTCCGGGAGCCGCTGCGGAAAATCGCCGGGCACCGCGTCCTCGCGGTCAACCGGGGGGAACGGGAGGACATGCTGAAGGTATCCATTGACTTCGACCGGACGAAAGGGGCGGGGATCGTGCGCCTCCTCCTATGTGAAGGAAGGCTCCCCCTGCACCGCTTTTGTGCAACGCCGCGGCGGAGGACGCCTATGACCGGCTTATCTTCCCCTCCATCAACGGGAGCTTCGAACGACTGACCGGCCGCCAGTGAAGGCGGCGATCCGGGTGTTCTCCTCAACCCGGCATCTTCTGATGCAGCCCCCGTAAAGGGGCAAGGTCGACGCTGGGGCTGGACCCCGGCTACAGCGCACCGGTGCAAGGTTGCAGTGGTGGACCGGGACCCGGCAAGGTGCTGGATACCGGCGTGATTTACCCCGCGCCGCCTCATAACAAAACCGAACAGGCCAAAGCGGCCCTGACCCGGATGATCCAAACTCATGGTGTCCAGATTATCGCTATCGGGAACGGCACCGCCTCCCATGAAACCGAGGTGTTCGCCGCCGGGCTGATAAGGAGCTGGACTGCGGACTGTCCTACATGGTGGTGAGCGAGGCGGGGGCTTCCCGGTCTATTCCGCCTCCAAGCTGGCGGCGGAGGAATTCCCGGAATACGACGTGTCCTTCGCTCGGCTGTGTCCATCGCCCGGCCGTTTGCGGGACCCTGGCGGAGCTGGTGAAGATCGACCCCAAGGCCATCGGCGTGGGCCAATACCAGCACGATATGCCCCAAAAGCGGCTCACAGAAGCCCTGGAGGCCGTGGTGGAGGACTGCGTAAACGCCGTGGGGGGTGGACGTCAACACCGCCTCCCCCAGTCTTCTGGCCCAGGTAGCAGGCCTGAATGCCACCACAGCCCGGAACATGTGGCCTACCGGGGAGGCAAACGGCCCCTTTACCGGCCGGAAGCAGCTGCTGAAGGTGCCCAAGCTGGGGGCCAAAGGCCTTCAGCAGTGCGCCGGCTTCCTGCGGGTGCCGGAGAGCCGGGTTGCTGGACCACACCGGGGTCCATCCTGAATCCCTACCCCGCCGCAGAGCAATTGCTTCAGCTTTTGGGCCTCCGGAAGGGAGAATCTCTTGCAGGTCTTTGCCAAAGGTGGATGCCTTGGGCTGGGAGCAGGCGGCTTCCGCCTGCGGCGTGGGCGTTCCCACCCTGCGGACATGGCCCGGGAGCTGGAAAAGCCTGGCCGGGACCCCCGGCAGGAGCTGCCCGCTCCCCTTCTCCGCCGGGATGTGATGGCAATCCGGGATCTGAAGCCTGGGATGGTTCTCACAGGGACGGTGCGCAATGTGATTGACTTTGGCGCCTTTGTAGACATCGGCGTTCACCAGGACGGTTTGGTCCACATCTCTCAGGTGACAAACCGGTTCATCCGCCACCATCGGAAGTAGTGCAACATGTAGGAGACGTAGTCCAGGTGGCGGTGCTGGAGGTAGACGAAAAGCGGGGCCGCATCAGCCTCACCATGAAAAACTTGCCAAAGGAGGCGAGGTCATGAAAGATCGAATGTTAGAGCTCCTGCGTCCAGGAGTCAGGCTATCTCTCCGGTCAGGAGATGAGCACCCTTTTGGGCGTCTCCCG
>VOFB01004465.1_pt1 | contig 10254 bp, 17 predicted proteins | sample 5384141 | NCBI WGS metagenome assembly VOFB01 (sample SAMN12384721, study PRJNA508395) | human gut metagenome | isolation source: healthy gut A | host: Homo sapiens
CGAACTCCCTACGGCCGGGCAGAGCCGGGACATCCGGTCATTGTGGGATTATTTTTACCACGAGGAAGTACGCGGCTCTGAGAACACCGGGCGACGCAACCCCAAAAATAATTTGGAAATAAATGGGTTCTGACATGGAGCTGTGCTTCAATGTCAGAACCTTTTTAGCACTGTTTACCCATTCAGAAGTTTTCTTATCCTCTTGGAAGGACTTGTACTCTGTCCATTGTTTTTCGATTTTCCCCGCTCTACAATGTAGACAGAACGATTAAATAATTGTTTTAATGATATTGAGAGGTGAGAACGATGCTTTTAAAAGATGCGGAAATTGGACGAGCCTATCATCGCCTAATGCCTCCGTTCTACAAACCATCGTCCGATGTTGTTTCCGGTAAGGTCCGCACTGCGTTCAAAAACAGATGGCTCTGGTGACCGCCGATTCATATCGTATAGCGGTCGCCCTGGCCTCCAGCTTTCAGTGCGGGAGTTTGACGGATATTGGACACACGGTCTATCTCATATTTTCTCCGCCCTCCCAAGTGATGATCCTTGGGAACATCGTGCCGTCAGCGGCAAAATCAGCTTTGACGGCTACATATACTTTCAGCGGCTTATTCACCGTAGCAGTCTGCATCATCCGGCACCTCCATGTTGGCAAGGAAATTGCTTTTTGCGCTGAGATTGGCGGCTCTATCAGCTTATAGCCCTTCCACTTTAGTACACGGAATTTAAAATCAAGCAGTTCCGCTGGGACGCGGAGCATTGCAGCAGAGAAAAAGTGGTATCACGGTTGAGTGTTTCAAGGACATCCTGGTCTCTGAGTAAATACTGGCAGCAAACAGATTGGCGTCCTTCTCCAACAGCGAGCTCTCATCGAATAGGCCGATATCGTGAAATGCGTGAACACCCGAATGACGATGTAGCACCGCATGATCCAGCTCATGGGCTACAACGATTCGCTGAACCGCTTCCGGCAGGTCACAGTTGACCGTAATCGTTCGTATCCGCTTTCTCTAAAGTAAAACCCTTTTATGGCATCTGGGGCGTTTCCGAGAGCCTGACTGAGCAGAAGGATGTTCATATCCTCGCAAAGCCGGAACGGATTGCTTTCGTGGTATTTCTTTTGTAGGGCTTCGACTGCGCCGCACACTTCTGCGTATGACACAGGCTCACCTCCTCCTTATGTAAAATGGGTATACTGCCCCCATGCTGTAATTATACAATGGTAGCTGTCCCATAAAACGGACATCACTTATTTTTGCGACCGAATTTTACCTTTGCTTCATCCTTACAGGCGACATACGCCCGCATGACCGCCTCAAAGAACTGGTCTTTCTGCTCCTGGGACAGTTCACCACCTGCGAACAACGCAGCATTGTCTCGGAGGAGCTGGTCAACATCACGGGCTCCGGAAGATCCGTACCGTTCACGGGCTTCTTCAAGATAGCCGTCTTTCTCAATGTCGGCCATTGGGTCGAGGCAGGAATCGTCGGAAAGATACTTTGAGGATACGTTCAGCGCTTTTTGCGAGCTTCAACATCGTGGAAGCCCTGGCAATTGCGCCGCCGGACTCATAGGAAGCAATTGTCCGCTTGGAAACGCCAGTGCTATCAGCAAGCTGTTGTTGGGTCAGACCCGCTTGCTCTGTGGCTATCTTGATCTTGTCCGAGAAAGTCATAGGATACCTTCTTTCGATAAATTTCATCTCGCAACTTCATCTGAGCTATTGACAAAACTTCATTGTCAGACTATTATGTAGGTGAAGTTTGATGAAGTTACGCATATAATATACTTCACTTTCTTCACCTTGTCAATAGGTTTTGATGAAGTTTTGTTGAAGGAGATGGAATTATGCAGAATCACGCCATTCTCCACAGTGATCTGAATTGCTTTTTACGCTTCCGTTGAGACAATGCTCGATCCACGCCTCCGGGGCAAAGCCATTGCGGTCTGTGGAAGTACAGAAGGCCGCCAGGGGGGATTGTCCCCGCAAAGAAATGCTGCGTTTATTGGTTCGAGTAATAATTGTGCTCAATGTATATTTGAACTATTGACAATCAGCGGTTCAACAATTATAATTATAGTACCAACTCGAGGAGGAAAGATATGTCACGTCAATTTGATGAACACATGGAAGGAAAATTCGAAGTGCTCGGTGAAACATATGAGGTTGTTGAACCTGAGAATTTTGAGGAATTAATGCAAGCGCTCCATGTTAGGGGAGGTAATCCAAACCGCCATAAGTAGCCTTATGCATGACGAAGATTCTGGCGGACTTTGTACACTTATGGACGAGCAGAACGATTTCATCCAGGAATACTTTGATTCCATCGGAAATTTTGACAACCGCTACCTTATCAGCAACATTGCTTTTCTTGCTAAAAAATAGCCTGCGCATCGGAGAAATTGAAAATATGCTTGGTCTAAGTGCAGGTTATATTTCCAGGACAGCCAAGGAGAATTCTGCAAAAAAAGCTAAGCATCGATGTCGTATGGAAAATCGCTCGTTTGTTTGAAGTTGACATCAGACACCTACTGGAAACGAATCTGCAGATTCAGATTCCAATTCTGATCTTGCAGCCAAATTCCTTGAAAAAGTCTACCGAGATACTGAGTCTGGTCTTGTTGAATGGCAGTGCAATGGCGGAGTCATAGCAGCACTCGATGATAGCTTCTCTGGATCTGGTCTTGTCACTTACGAAAAGGACAAGCTGTACTATCACTCTATGTATTTGAACCGAGATGCTCGTTTCGTGCTTGCGGATGATATCTTCGCCTGCGAGAATATTGCTCTTGAGGCGGAAGTACTAATCGTTCCGTTTTACCTTGAAAGTTCGGGTGAGCAAGCCATGCACTATGAATTCATCTTCCGACACTCTATCGATGATGAAAACGACCCCAAATATGGGTCCTACTATTTTACTCGCATGTTTACGACAGCTGATGACCCCTTCTCCCATCTGGACAGTCCTGCAGGCAGATTGTATAAAGTTGCTCAAGGATCGTGAATACGATACAAGAATGTCGTCGGGGCCAAAGCAGTCATCACCAGCTATCTGAAGTCTGGACTGAAGTAATCGGAGGTACCTATATATGGAAGAAAACATTGTTTCAAGCCTCACCTCATCAAAACCCCCTGTTCACAAAATTCCTATCGGGGAGCCCGTTAAAAAATCCAGACGGGCACTACAGCATTCGGATTAAGAAGCCGAAAGGAAACGAATACGAGGAGCTATCCCTTGATCATCTGATTTCGATGGTGGTAATGGAAGCAGACTCCCATCCTAAAACAAAGCAGGTTCCTCATTTAGAGGGAGCCGCTTCCACCTAGTAATTTAATAGGCTCAAGACGAGCGAAACCAGTGTGAGTTTGGCCGACACGAGCATCTTACGGATACCATATCCGTGGATGTTTGTGTCGGCTATTTTATTTTTTCACGAAAGGAGGTATTTGTCTATGACCCAAGTCAAGGATCTAAACCGAAAGCGAGTATGCGATATCAGCGATGATGGAAAGAGTGCCTACATCCGCCGTGGAGACTGCATAACCAAGATTACCGCCGACACGGACGGCAATCTTAAGGTCACCTACGAAAAGTCCATCAAAGCATCATAATCCAACAATCACTAACAACGATCCGCCAGAACGCAAGACGGCAGTGCGGGATCTGAGTTCTCTCTTATGGGAGAAGCAGGTCTCACCCTGCCGTCTTTTTCTGTTTCCAGCGGATTTTGCGGCTCTGGACGGATTCATCGGATCTGAAAGGAGCTACATATGAAAATCAAATACGCATTCTTGGACGGAACAGTGACGGAGGTCGAGGTTTCTGACGAAATCGGTGCCGTCATCATCGACAGCCGTAAGGCGGAGCACGCGCAGGACGAGCGTCATCGCTACCATTGCTACTCCTACGACGCCATCGACTACGAGGGCGAGGAGTACGGTGCTTGCGACGAATATGCCGTAGAGGATGATTCGGCAGAACAGACCGCTCGTATCCGAGAAGCCTTCTCGCATTTGACTGCCACCCAGCAGCGCCGGCTTCGACTGTACGCAAACGGCAAGACCCCTGCGGGAAATCGCTGCCATCGAAGAGGCCAGCTTTTCAGTCTGTTTCCGAGTCCATCGAGGCGGGCAGAAAAAAAAGTTTTTGAAATTTTTCCGCCAGACACCCTGACAAATCCCCGATTTTTTCTGGGTACACCGGAAGGCAACAAAATACAAGCCCTCCGGAAAGGACGGTAACCCCGTATGAGGCACAACTTGAATATCCGTGTTTCAGACAAGCCCAGAAACGGCGGTGTAGTCGCTTGCAGAACGGTCAGCATCCGCGAAAAGCTCTTCACCCTGCTTCTGGGGCCCAAGCAGAAGGTAATGGTCGTGGTTCCCGGCAACACTGTCGAGTCCATTGCCATCACCGAAGTTCCGATGGGAGGTGGTGTACATGAGTAAGGTCAAGCTCCTGCTCGATGGTCGAGGATCTTCGCTCACTGGCGGACAGCGTTCAGGCAGATGCAATGCCTACAGCATGTGTTTCAGATACACGACCGCAAGCTGGATATCCCCGAACTCGGCTTCGATGGCTTGGTTGGCTACAGCCCCATCGCTATGGCAAAGAACGCCATCGGCATGGCAATCGCCTGTGAGGAGTACGGGGCGAAGTTCTTCGCCAATGGGGCTGCACCTGGCGGTGTGCTGGAACACCCGGTACGATTAAAGACCCGCAGCGTGTGCGGGAAAGCTGGCAGGCCACCTTCGGCGGCAGCGGTAATGCAAACAAGATTGCTGTGCTGGAAGAAGGCATGAATACACGCCCATCGGCATCTCGCCGGAGCAGGCACAGTTCCTCGAAACACGAAAATTTCAAATCAATGAGATCGCTCGAATTTTCCGAGTCCCTCCCCACATGGTCGGCAATCTGGAAAAAGTCGAGCTTTTTCTAATATTGAGCAGCAGTCCCTTGAGTTTGTAAAATACACCCTCGACCCCTGGGTCATCCGTTGGGGAGCAGTCCATTCAACGCTCCCTGCTGAACTCCGAAGGAGAAAAGAAGAAGTACTTTGCAAAATTCAATGTGGAAGGTCTGCTTCGCGGCGACTATCAGAGCCACATGAACGGGTACGCCATCGGGTGGCAGAACGGCTGGATGTCCGCCAACGACATCCGAGAGTTGGAAAAACTCGACCGTATCCCGGCAGAGGATGGCGGCGATTTGTACCTCATTAACGGCAATATGCTCCCGCTGAAAAATGCCGGGGCTTTGCAAATACACCTACCGATGACGGAAAGGAGGAAAAATCCGATGAAGAAATTCTGGAATTGGAAGACCCGAACGGTGACCAATCAGGAGGCACAGGAGCAGGTTCAGGAGAGGACGCTGTTTCTGAACGGGACCATCGCCGAGGAAAGTTGGTTTGACGATGACGTCACGCCGCAGCTTTTCAAGGACGAATTGATGGCGGGCTCCGGTGACATCACTGTTGAGCAACAGCACAATGCGCGCAAACGCGAAATGATGGAAAGGTGCTTCGAGTGCTATGCGGAAAACGGGCTCACAGGCACGGGAATTAAAGCACTAGCCGATGCGTGCGGATGCACGAAAGCAAAATTTGTATTCGTATTTTAAAAACTTCGATGAACTGATCATTGAGTCAACGGCATACTGTATGGAAAAGGTTGAGGACGATTTTATGGAGATGGCACCCACCGACCCCGAGGATGTTGTCCGGTTTGTGAAGGAGGTCCCGTACTGGACAGCCAAAAAAGCACGGAAAGAAATATCGCCTGATGTATCAGATATATACGCACCCGAAGTATATCGAGCACGGCAAGAAATTCTTTGAGGGCGTGAACGAACGCTATACCGAGTACGCCAAGCGGCTTGAGCCGAAGATCGGCATTCCATATACGGTCATCACGCCGCTGATCTTTATATTCGTCCGCGCCTGTGTGCATTATGCGATGTTTGAGGATGAGTATTATCTGAAAACCCAGATGGAGGTCTTAAAACAGGGGGTCGCCCTGTTTGTGGATAAGTACAAAGCAAACCAAGCATAAGCCGGTCAGCCGCCGCTCATTTACGGCGTGGGCAGCGGCGCAAAATTCCGCCGTGATAAACAATTCCGAACGGAGGAAAAGAAGATGAAGACAGGAAAAAAAACGAATCACAGGTACACTTTCGGCGCTTTGTGCCGCTTTGTTGGTACTTTGCATCGTGCTTGCCATAGGATGGAGCAAGACGGCAAAAACCCGACCGCAGTATTGCCGGAGGTGCGGAACAACGGCACGGCGGTCCAGTGGAAATACAGAGACGAACCCGATTGGCGCGACCTGGTGGCGTTTACCGAACTACGGGTGCTGCCGGAGAAAACGGAAAGAACGGCTGCCGGAGAAAACGGAAAGAACGGCACAAACGGTAAAGACGGCTCTGACGGTAAGAACGGAATAAACGGAAAAGACGGCATTAACGGCTCAACGCCGACGGCAAAGACGGTATTAACGGAGTTGACGGCATAAAGACGGCATGAACGCCAAAAACATAGAGGTGCAGCGAGCTGAATCCTACATACAGTGGCGTTACGAGGGTGATGAGTGGCAGGACCTTGTTGCGATAGCCGACATTACAGGCCCCACCGGGCAGAACGGTAAGGACGGGGCAAACGGAAAAAGCGCCGGAGTTCCGTGTAAGCGAAAACACATTGCAGTGGCGCTACACCGGCGATGAAATATGGCTGAACCTGTACGATCTTTCGGTTTTGAAAGGTCTTGACGGCAAGGATGGTATAAACGGAAAAGACGGAGCCGATGCTGTTCTGCCTTGTGCCGACCTACAGCGTTTGCCGAGGGTGAGACAAACAGGAAAGTCGAAACGGAACAAGAGCTTGTCAATGCGCTGGCGGACAGCAGCGTAGACATCATCACGCTGAAAAATGACATTGCAATCGGCACGACCCTGACCGTCCTCCGCAAGGTCACCCTCGATCTCAACGGCTATGTTCTGAAAATGACCGGCAGCGGCAGCGTTATTATCCTCGATAATAAGAGCGGCATCACCGGCGACCTGACCCTTATCGACAGCAATCCCACGGCGGAGCACAAATTCAAGGTTAACGGCGCAGAACCTTGGGTGCTGGACAACAGCGGTACAGAGACCGTCTATGGTGGCATCATCACAGGCGGCACGGGCAGCCGGATCTTCTTCTCCAATGGGGTGTCAGGCGGCGGCGTGATCATCGGCAGCGGCGCACTCACCATGAACGGCGGCAATATCGTCGGCTGCATAGCCAATGAAGGCGGTGGCCTGTTCCTCTCAGACGGTTCGTTCACCATGAACGCCGGCAGCATTGTCGGCTGCTCAACACCAAACAGATTAACGACCGGAGAGGCCTTTCACGGCGGCATATACGCTTTTGGTCCGATGGCGAACAGAGACACAACCGGCGTGATCACGTTGACCGGCGGCCTGATCAAAAACAATGGCAGATACGCTATCAATGCTGCGTATCATACCACAATTTACGCCAACGGCGGCGAGGTATACGGTGGGGTTTACCTAAATCAGTCAAGTAAGATCACCTGTCTTGCAGAAGATAACGGTATTACCGCCTTCAAAGGCAAGACGGTGATCGGCGGAGCTTCCGGTGTATATGCAAGCCATGTTGACTGGGGCCTCTTCTACGGCGGTCTGGATATTTACGGCAATACGACCGGCGTCATCGTGACTTACAAGGACGGCGACAGTGAATACGCAAAGCAGGTTCTGCCCTCCGGCACTCTCGCGACGCGTCCCGATGCTCCCGCCGCTTCGGGCTGTTCTTTAAGGACACGCAAACGGTGACCATCACCGCCGCCGACAACAGCGGCGAGGCGGTTACGGTTGAATATCTGCTGTCAAATAAGGAGCTTACCAAAGCGGAGCTTGACGGCATGACCTTCACAGCGTACACCGCACCCTTCGGCATTGACTCCGATAACGAATACATTATCTATGTCAGACTGACCGATAATGCAGGCAATACGGACTACATTTGCTCGGACGGCATGTGCTTGACGGCACAAGCCCGGTTATCACCGGCATAGAAAACGGCAAGAGCTATTGCGAGGCACAGACAGTCACCATTGACGAAAAGTATGTGGATACCGTCACTGTAAACGGCACAGCGGTCACGCTTAACGAAAGCGGCAGCTTTACGCTTGCTCCGGCAGACAGCGAGCAGAGAATCGTTGTCACCGACAAGGCGGGCAACACCGCCGAAATGACCGTAACGGTCAACGACGGGCATAGGCAGCGTACTATCAAATTTTGACGGTAACAAAAAACGATTGTCGGAAGCCCTCTTGAAAAATGCGGTTTGTAAGAGTCTGTTATCCGGCAGATATTCGGCAAGGGCAAATCGTGAACCTAAAACCGACTGCGCTTTTTTCTTTCTGCTGTAGTGAAAGCGTGAAAAACCACAAAAAATAAATTTATCGCTTTATAACCCGTTGTGTTTTCACAGAAATATGCTATTATATTCTTGACAATCACTTCTGCTGTTTTCGGATTTTGTTCGGTGGAAGCAAACCCTGATTGAATCGAGGCTGACGATATGAATATTAGCTATAAAAAAGCTCTGGAAATTGCTGATTGACAGGGATATGAAAAAGAAGGACCTGGAAAAGGCTGCGGGCATCAGCAACTATGTCATTTCCAAAATGACACGGAATGAAAATATCACGGTTGAAACCGTGGGAAAGATCTGCAAAGCACTGAATTGTACGCCGAATGACATATTTGGAATTCGTGTCAAATTCAAGTAAAGAGGTTTGATGAACAGCATTTTGAAAAAAAATCAGGCAAAACTGATGCCTTTAATGAGAAAATCAAATTACTACTAAAGGCGATCGTGTTGATGAGCTTATTTACTTTGTGTTTCTGCGCGGAATTTTTGTTTGTCAATATGATCTCCCGCACGGTTTCGAATCAATCGGTAAATGCCCAAACTATGCGCTTGGTATCAGCGTCATCGGTTTTGTTCTGTATCCTGTTTTTTCCTCGATTTTGTAAAGGAAAATGGCAAAACCCACTTGCAATGCGCAGCGACTTTATGTCGGTTATTTGTCTGTTTAGCATGGCCGCCATGCCTCTATGCACTACACTCGGCATGGGACTCTTTGCTGTTTCTGATTCTCGGCGCATTTGGAAGTGGCGTATTCTACAAACACTATGTCTGATAGAGGACAACAATCATATTGCGCAACTGACAGGCGTTTCCTATATGTTTGAATCTGCTTCAAATCGCAAACAACAATTTGGTTCATATAGATCACATAGAAACCGGCATACTTTCTGCATTTATACTATTGCTGGCATTTTATGCTGATAAAAACGAAAAAAACAACGTTGTCCTGCCTTCTCAATGAAAACCAGAAGGGAAAACTTGACAAGCGGAATGGCTGAAAATCATTTTGTTTCCTCGTCAACTGCGTCGCGCAGTAGAACTTGTATTTTCAGCACCATGGACAGGCTACGGTCACCGTATACCACGCAAACGGAACGGTGAATATTGGTCAGTGGCCGAAATACTTCTCGCACTCAACGGTCTTATAGCGGGGTTTTTATTTGATATCGCAGGCAGAAAATATATGGGAATTGTGATCATGTACCGTAATCGCTTCTGTCTACGACCTGCCTTGTCATTATTCAGTTTGCCGGGCCCATTCACGGTGGTCTGGTCATATCTGTCCACCGGCTTCTTTGCTGTTTTCTTCCTCTTTCGCTTTATGGAATCTTGATACGATACCCCCGAGTTGTGGTCGGGTTTGAATCAAATCAATAATCTTGTTGCCGCTACCGCAATCTCGGGAGGCTCCTTGCACTTTGCATTCGAAAACAATATTGTCATGATCACCATAGAGCTGATTTTATTCGTGGCCACCAAGCATTGTCCTATACCAACAAAGAAAAGCGTTTTGACGAAACATGAAGCAGCAACAGAACTAAACGACGATTTGAAAAACTACAAAAACTGGCAGAGCAGTTTCGCTGACGCAGAAAGAAGAGAAACCGGGTTTTCGGACTGCTGTCAATACCGAACAGTTGCAGACGATAACCGATGGTTCAACATGTCTCAGACAGACAGCAGAATATGTCTCCGCCATACCATATGAAAAACAGGTGCAAAATCAGGATCAGACTGATACACCCGCTTTATAACAACGCATAATAAAACATAACAAAAAGCATTTTATCCTCACCACCCGATGTGGGAGGA
>VOFB01001682.1_pt1 | contig 10248 bp, 13 predicted proteins | sample 5384141 | NCBI WGS metagenome assembly VOFB01 (sample SAMN12384721, study PRJNA508395) | human gut metagenome | isolation source: healthy gut A | host: Homo sapiens
GCACATGACCACGCGCACGGATCGATAGCGAACACAGGAGCGGAACATCAAAAACGGCTCATGATGTCGCTCGGTCTCACCTCGACGGTATTCATAGCGGAAGTCATCAGCGCGGTCATCACAGAATCGTTGGCGCTGCTCGTTGATGCCGGACACATGCTCACCGACATGTCCGTACTCATCGCATCAACCGTCACCGCAATACTGATGCAACGCAAGCCCAGCAACAAACGCACCTGGGGCTGGGCAAGGCTCGAAGTGCTAACAGCGGCAGTCGGAGCCCTCATCCTCCTCATCGTAGGTATCTATGCGCTTGTGGAAGCCGGCATGAGACTTTTCGGCGGATCTGCCGACGAAGTAAACGACGTGCGATTGCTGCTCTTCATGGGCATACTTGGCCTCGCGGCCAATATCGGATCAATCTTTATCCTCGCATCGCAAAGCGAGGACAACATGAACATGAAAGCGGCATTCCTTGAAGTCATGAATGACGCTTTAGGGTCCGTTGCCGTAATCGTATCGGCAAGCGTGCTCATCTGCACCGGCTGGGCCGGATTCGACGCTGTGGCAGGTGGCATCATCGCACTCATGATGATCCCGAGAGCCATCAAACTGTTGCACAACGCGGTTCGCGTGCTTCTCGAAGAAACCCCCAACGGTCTTGATCTCGATGAAGTGCGTTACCACTTGGAACAAGTGCCGCATGTTGTGGCGGTACACGACATCCACGCGAGCACCGTATCCACAGGCATGCCGATCTTCATGGCGCATGTTGTGGTCGGACAAGGACTCACCATGAAAGAAGCGGCGGAAATACTCGCACAACTACAAGATTGCCTACGCGAACATTTCCCCGTATCCGTACCTCATACCACCTTCCAACTCGAACCGGAAGGATACAGTTCGACAAGCAAATCCGAAATGCATTCCTAAACATTCTTAAATGACCGGTGCGTTTACCGGAAAAGAATCGCGCCCACAAAGATGGAGTCTTTGTTTATGGCTTCATCTTTGTGGGCGTGATTTCAATGGCGTTGAATAGTCTAACGTCAGATTTTGCGCAGCACGGTGACCACCTTGCCCATAATCGTGGCATGCGTGCCATCGATGGGGGAGTATGCGGGGTTGTGCGGCATCAGCCAGACATGGCCGTTTTCCTTGCGGAAGGTCTTCACCGTGGCCTCATCGTCGAGCAGCGCCGCCACAATATCTCCATTTTCCGCGGTGTTCTGCTCGCGTACCACCACAAAATCACCATCGCAGATAGCCGCGTCAATCATGGAGTCGCCATGTACTTCAAGCATAAACAGATTGCCGGTGCCAGTGAGACGTTCCGGCAGACGCATCACATCGTCCACATGCTGCTCGGCGGTGATGGGCACGCCTGCCGCGATGCGTCCCACCAAGGGGGACATCGCGGGAAGCCATGATGGATCCGCTGGAATCAGATTGGCTCGGGAATGGGATGACCTGCGCTACTTTGCCGGGCGAAACCTCGTCATCGTCGAAACTCACGACTTCGATGGCTCTGCCCTTGTTCGCGTTCATGCGAATGAAGCCCTTGTCGTCAAGCACTTGCAACTGGTGTTTGACGGATGACGGACTTTAAGCCCTGCGGCTTCGCCGATTTTGCGGAATGAGGGAGCGAACCCCTGCTCGACGAGATGTTTTTGATGGCGCCAAGCACCTTGCGCTGACGGTCGGTCAGCGTGCTTTCATCCGGACGCTCGGCATCCTTTTTTGGGCGTGAATGGGACGGTGCTCACGGTGGGCTCCTTTCAGGTCTTAGGCAAGCATAACGCGAAACGCCGAGAAAATCAAACATCTGTTCGAGGTGTGTCTGCAATTATCGAACATTTGTGCCATACTCAGAACATGCGTTCGATAGAACAGCTGTTCGAGAAGGAGTGGCGTGATGGATCGTGTGCCGAAGGCTCATGGCGTTGATTTCAAAGTCTGGGCGGATCGACTGGCCGTAATCATGATGCTGATGATGCTCGCATGGTGTTTGGCTGGATTGATGATGCCTGCACGCGCGCAGTCAGATCCCGGAGCGACGCCGGTGGTGGTATATACCGTCCAGCCGGGCGATACGTTGTGGGGGTACGCTGCGCGTATTACGCCTGATGGTGGCAATGTTGCGGATACTGTGGACGAGCTGGTACGCCTGAATAATCTGAATTCAGTATCGCTTCGGGCCGGTCAAAGACTTATCGTTCCCGACGAGGTATGAACCCGCGCAAGATTGGCCTAGTTCAATGGTTCAAGCTTTATTCTTGACACCATGCATTGCCCTTTTGTCAGAATCCAGATACCAAGGTAGTCGATACCCGCATCAGCGATGACGGCCATTCCATCCGCCGTAGGCGTGAATGCCCGAAATGCTCCAAGCGTTTCACCACGCTAGAGACCACTATGTTGTTGGTGGTGAAACGTTCCGGCAACGTTGAGCAGTTCGATAGGAACAAGGTGATTTCTGGTGTTCGCAAGGCATCTTAAAGACCGTCCGATCAAGGAAGACGATTTGAAGGCTCTTGGACAGCAGGTCGAAGAGGATCTTCGTGCCCGAGGACTGGCTCAAGTCAAATCCGACGAGGTCGGCAGGGCTATTTTGAAACCGTTGCGTGATCTTGATGAGGTCGCGTATATGCGATTCGCCAGTGTATACCAGAATTTTGAGAATCTTGAGGATTTCCAGAACGCGATCGACGAGCTGAAGGCCGATACGCTGAAGTAGGTTCGGACAGTTGCGAACGCATATGATAATGCGTTTGTTTTGGCTGAAAATGGACTTGGTAGCGCAAAACTGGGCGATTACGGCAAACGGCATTAGGGTTCATGCATTGTGGGGGTTCCAACCAATAAGTGATTGGAACCCCACAATGCATTCGTATCGTAGTGGCGTTTGCCGGATTGGGATCGTCAGCTGATCACACGCATACGGATCGTGCCTTCGATGGCTGCGAGTTCGTCCAAAGCCTTCTGGCTGGGGCGCTGGGCCGCATCGGTGACCACATAGCCGATTTCGCCTTCGGTGCCCAGTGCCTGTGCCGCGATGTTGATATTCTCTTCTCCGAGCACACGGTTCACCTTGGCAAGCACGCCAGAGCAAATTCGCGTGAAGATGCGCGATGCGGAAGTTCGAACGAATATCAGACAGTGTGATCTGCGGAAGATTCACGGACAACATGGTGGATCCCCTGAACCAATAATCCTCAAGACGCTGTGAGACGAACTGTCCGATGGACTTCTGGGCTTCAAGCGTAGACCCGCCAATATGCGGGGTCAGAATCATATTGTCTTCATTCGCAAGGCTCGTCAAAAACTCGTCGCCGCTCTTCTTCGGCTCGACAGGAACACATCCACTGCGGCGCCCGAAATGTGGCCGGAGTCCAAATGCTTCTTCAGAGCGTCCAAATCAGCCACAAAACCGCGGGAAAGATTGATGAAGATCGAATCCTGCTTCATATGCGCGAACTGGTCCTCACCGAAGAAACCGGTATTGGACTTGCGGCCATCGACATGCAGTGTGACCACATCGGACTGTTCGAGTAGTTCGTTCAGCGTGGAGCAACGATGGGCATTGCCCATGGCAAGCTTCTCTTCAATGTCGTAGAACACCACGCGCATGCCAAGTGCCTCGGCGATGACGGAAAGCTGAGATCCGATGTTGCCGTAGCCGATGATGCCGAGGGTCTTGCCTCGCACTTCATGCGAGCCGGAAGCGGACTTGTCCCACAGGCCATGCTTGATGTGATGCGTGTGTGCGGGAATGCGGCGCATCAAGCAGATGATGTCGCAGATCACCAGTTCCACCACGGAGCGAGTGTTGGAATATGGGGCATTGAACACGGCGATGCCGTGCTTGCCCGCATAGTCGAGATCGACCTGATTGGTGCCGATGCAGAAGCAACCGACAGCCGTGAGCGTCGGACGTGCGTCGATGACTTTGCTGGTCACGCTGGTTTTGGAGCGAATGCCCAGCAGATCAACGTCTTCCAAGGCGTCGATGAGTTCATCTTCGTTGAGGGCGCCCCTGAGGCACTCGACTTCGAAGCCGTGGTCACGCAGTGACTGTGCCGCGTCAGGATGAATATTTTCAAGTAACAATGCTTTAGGCATGGTTCCTACCTTATAGCTTGAGCAGTTTTTCGTCTGCATTTGTCCGGACTATAAGCAGACGTTGTGTCGGTCTGGTCATGGCGACGTATAAATCGGCTGCGGCCACAATGCGTGAGGGGCATTCTCCTCGATGCTTCCCGGCTGCACCACCATCACTGCGTCGTATTCCAAGCCTTTCACCATTTGCGTGGAACAAACGGTGACCTGTTCATCCCAAGAGCTCTGCGCATCGAGACGGTCGAACTCCTTCGCTGTCAATGTTTCGCGAAGCTGTTCGTACACCCGCCTGCGCAACGGCTTGACCATATCGTCAGGTGCGATGATGGCCACGCGCCCGGTGCCATCGGAGGAGACGAATGCGCGGACCAGATCGACGGTCTGCTGTGCCACGGCATCGGCAATCAGACTGTCGTCGGCCAGAGTGAGGCGCTTGACCGAATCCGGCACGCCACGCACCGCATTGACGGTGGAGATGTACAATCCCTCCGTTGCCGCGAAATCACAGGCGAGCTGCGACACTTCCTTCGGATTGCGGTAATTAATCGTCAATTCGTTGAGTTGCCAATTGTGGGGTCCGAACAACGGATCCATCATACGTCGCCACGAACGGGTGCCGCCCAATGCGGAGGTTTGCGCAACATCGCCCACAATGGTGAACGAACGCGACGGGCAACGGCGGATGAGCATGCGCCAATCCATGGCGGTGAGTTCCTGAGCTTCATCGACAACGATATGCCCATATGTCCATTCACGGTCTGCGGCGGCGCGCTGCGCGGTGAGTTCCGCGTCCATCCCGTTGATATTGTCGACCAACATCTGCGAAGTGACGATGCCGGAGCCGATGCCAGCTTGAGCCAGCGTATCTTGCGCGAACTGCTCCTCCTCGGCGCGCTTGGCGTCCAACGCCTTTTGGCGTGCGACCGCTTTGGGGTCGGGGCCAAGCAGTTCCATGGCTTCATCCAGCAGCGGAATATCGCTGACGGTAAACGGCGACCCCTTGGGGCGAACCAATGCTTCGATATCGCGTTCCTCAAGCCATGGTGCGAAGCGACGAAGCTGCTGCGGCTTGCAGAACAGTTGGTCGATAAGCCATTCGCCGGTCATCGGCAACCATGCGAGATTCAACGTCTTGCGCAAGGTGTCATTCATGCGCAACTGCTGCATCACATCCGTCAACTCCGCCTGCTCCGGCTCGTAATCAAGCTTGTCCACATAACGGTTGCGCATGGCGATCAACATGCTATGCACGAAAGTTTCGCGTGCTTTGTTATGCTGCTGTCGCGTGCGCTTGGCATCGGTGATGGCCTGTTCGATATCCGCGCGCACGATGGGCACTGCGAATCCGTTGATGCGGATCGACGGCAATGATGCGGGGACGCGTTCTCGTGCGGCAACGGCATTGGCGATGGCTTTGGACATACGACGTTCGCCCTTCAATTTCGCGGCGAACGGGTTGTCATGCGCCGTCGCGATCACGCCGGGGGATCAGATCGGCGATGGTTCGGCTGACCACTCCGGTCTCGCCGAGGGAGGGAGTACCTGATCGATGTAATGCAGGAAGGTTGAGCTCGGTCCGACCACGAGCACACCGGAGCGTTCGAGCATTCGCCGATGCGTGTAGAGCAGATATGCCGCACGGTGCAGTGCCACTGCGGTTTTGCCGGTACCCGGTCCACCCTGCACCACCACGGCCTTGGTTGAGGTCGGCGCGAATAATGCGATCCTGCTCGGCTTGGATGGTTGCCACGATATCGGTCATCTTGCCGGTGCGCTTGGCGTTCAACGATGCGAGCAGCGCGCCTTCGCCGGTCAGAGTGCCGTCCGAAGACGCCTGCCCGACCTGGTCGGAGTGCACATCGAGCACCTCGTCTTCAACGCCGACCACTTCACGGAAGCTGAGTGTGATATGGCGGCGCATTACGATATCGCCATGATTGGAAGGAGTCGCTTCGTAGAACGGACGTGCCGCGTCGGCTCGCCAATCGGTGAGGATCGGCTCGTGGTTTTCGTTGGACAGTCCGATACGCCCGATGTATCTGTGCGCACCGTGGACATCGTCGAGTCTGCCGAACACCAGACGATCTTCGACGGCACGCAGCTGGGTGAGGCGATCCTCGTACATGGTGGCGAAGGAATCGCGTTCGGTGCGTTGCGTGGGCGATCCGTGCGAGCCGGCAGCACGCACGGTGTCGAGACGGGCACGAGCTTGGGCCCGTAGATCATCCAAGCGGCCGTACGCGCGGCTGACGGCCTGTTGTTCTTCACGCAACTGGGCGGAATAACTCGACATCTGCAATCCCTTCCTCACAAAACTTAGGCACTCCAATGTACCCCGAGGCTTCTACGAAAACCGACGAGGGCGAGTGCGACATAGCGAAGCAGGATGAATTTACGGTAGTTGATTTGATGCCATTCGTTCAATGGGGAAAATCAACCTCAGCATTTGCTGATTTTTTCCATTTATGTGGGGATTTATGGTGATGCGTGGGGTAAAGTGGGGAAAGAGTTTTGGTCTAGGTGTTCCCGCGCATCATGTAAGGAGGTGTGGCGATGGTTCAAAGCGTTGAAACCGAGCCCTTCTCCGACGATGGTTCGACGCAAGCGAGCGGTGTGATGGCTGGACTGCCTCCGCTGCTGTTGGGAACATACACTCAAAAATCGACGCCAAAGGACGTATGGCATTGCCTGCAAAATTTCGTAGCCAGCTGGGACCGGGCATGGTGCTGGCCCGTGGTCAGGAGCGATGTGTCTATCTGTTGCCCCAATCGGAATTTCGCCGGATCGCATTGCAGATCCAGCGCACATCCATGGGAAACAAGGCTGCACGTGATTATTTGCGTGTGTTCCTTTCCGGCGCGGTTGATCAGGAGCCAGATAAGCAAGGACGTGTGCTCGTGCCGCAGATGTTGCGCGATTACGCGAATTTGGGAAGCGACATCGTGGTGATTGGCGTGGGGACCCGAGCGGAGATTTGGAACAAGCAGGCATGGGAGGTAATATCTCGCCGAACAGGAGCAGGGATATTCCGATATTGCTGACGAGACGTATTACCGGCGGTGGAATTCTGATGGTTGATGTGGCGAATATTCATCTGCCGGTATTGTTTTGACGATTGCGTGAACCTGATGGCACCTGCCCTGGAACATGTAGGGGCCATCGCAGTGGATTGCACCCTGGGCGCTTGCCGGCCATTCCATCGCCTTCCTCAAGGCCGCGCTCAGGCTCGGCTCATCGGCATTGACCGTGACAGTGAAGCGCTGGGGCTGGCCACCAGAACGTATGGAACAGGAGGGGCTCGCCGATCGTTCATCGGTGCATGCCGCCTTCGATCAGCTCGATCAGGTGTTGGCGGACCAAGACATCGAACGCGTGGACGCCGTATTCATGGATCTGGGATTTATCCAGCCTGCAGATCGACGAAACCGATCGTGGCTTCTCCTATTCGCATGATACGCCGCTGGATATGCGCATGGACGTCAGCCCGTTGACGGCCGAACGGATTCTTGCCACCTATGATGCGGCGGAACTGGTCCGCATATTCAAGGAATACGGTGAAGAGCGTTTCTCGCGTCAGATCGCCCGCGCCATCGTGGCGCGTCGAGACAAGGAGCCGTTTACCACCACCGCACTGCTCAACCGTCTGGTCGATGAAGTGGTGCCGCAAGCCCACCGCCCGGCGGGCAATCCCGCCAAACGCGTCTTCCAGGCGTTGCGCATTGAAGTCAACGGCGAATTGGACAAGCTCGCCTCCACATTGCCGCAGGCCGCGAACCGACTGCATGTCGGGGGACGACTGGTGGTGGAGTCTATCATTCGCTCGAAGACAAAACCGTCAAATCGTTCATGGCACAAGGGCTGCGAGGTGGATGTTCCGGCTGGCCTGCCTGTCATACCGCCGGATGCCCCAACCGTTTTTCACGGATCTCACGCGAGGTGCCATCAAGGCCGACGAACATGAAATCGCAGCCAACCCGAGATCGGCTTCGGTGCGGTTGCGGGCGGTGGAAGTCAGCCGTGAGATTCCGTCACGATGGAGGAAACGCTTTACGCAAACCGCGCAGGGCCTGAATGACGTCAAGATACAAGGCTCCGCGTCTCGGGCAGAGCCAAAAACACGGGCACGAATTCGTACAAGGAGGGATAACAGCATATGGCAACTGCACGTAGCATTCGATCGAACGCGGCTCCAGCCTCGAACCGACCGCACACCAAGCATCAGTCCTCCTCCCGACCTGAGCTGCGGGTGGTCTCCAACCCGCGTGAAACGAGCAGGGCAATGTCGTCGGACGGGTCATCGAATGGACCAGAACAAGAAGCGCACCGCTGGTGCACGTGGCCATTGCAGTGATCTTCCTCGTCGGCACCTTGTTCCGGCGCGCTGATGCTGCGTACCCAGATGGTGCAGAACTCGTTTGAGGCGGCACAGATCGAAACCAACATCAACAGACTTACCCAAGATATCGAAGACGATCAGGCCAAACTCGATCAATTGGTCGCGAACCTGCCCGACAAAGGCCAGCGACATGGGCATGGTCCCGCAGCAGGGATCAGTGTCCATCGACTTAAGCGGATACCCAGTCCAACAAAGGCGGAACCCAGTGAACACCATTCGTCGCATCGTAGAGTTCGCAGGTCAAAGACCTTCGCATTCAAATGCATCGCCATCGGCGCCGCATTCGCGTTGGTGGCGTCGGCATGCGGATTCAGCTGGCCTCCACCCAGCTCATCGGCGGCCGTCAAACCGCACAAGCGGCCACGGCTAACCGCACCCTGACCGTGACGTTGAGCGCCAAGCGTGGGCGTATCCTCGACGCCAACGGCTCTGTGCTCGCTCAAAGCGTGGAGCGTTATACTATCGTCGCCAATCCGGAGGCTGCACAGGAGTTCGAGCCGATTACTTGCAATGACAACACCCGTGATTACTGCCACGAAATTGACGGCAAACCCGTGGGCGCTACCGGAGCGGCGGCCGTGGGCCGACTGCTGGCCAAAGTCCTGATATGAACGCCATGGAACTGGGCGCTGATCTGTCCGGTACCGGGCAGTATGTGATTCTGAAGAAAGATGTGACTCCGCAGGTCAAGCGCAGCATCGAGGCGTTGCACCTGGGCGGTATTGTCTGGGGTGAGCTGAGCAGTGAACGACTGTATGCGGATGGCGATCTCATGGGCGCGCTGCTTGGCGGCGTGAACGACAACGGCGATGGCGTCGCCGGCATCGAGCAGGTCGAGAACAAGACGCTTACCGGAACCGATGGCCATGAAACCTACCAGCGTGGTAATGGCGGCGAAGAGATTCCCGGCACCATGACCGAATCGGTGGCGGCCAAAAATGGCGACGATGTCACCCCTGACCATTGACCGTGATGTGCAATGGTATGTCAAAAAGGTCTTGAAGAGGCCGAATCCAGTGTATGGTGCAGCGTGGGCGATCGCCGTGGTGCAGGATGTCCAGAGCGGGGAGATTTCGCACTGGCCGATAGCGATGAAGTACAGGCTGGTACCGATGCGGCGAAGATGAGCCCGTCTCGGGCCGTGTCGGAAACCTTCGAGCCTGGTTCGGTGGGCAAGGTCATCTCCATGTCCGGCTATCTGCAGATGGGACTGCATAAGATGAGCGATCAATTGTCGGTCCCGGACCACCATCACACAGGAGGGCCAGACCTACAAGGACTCATTCGACCATGGCACTGAGCGCTGGACGTCGCCGGCATTCTGAGAACTCATCGAACGTCGGCATGATTATGGCCGGGGAGAAGATTATCCGGGATGAGCAACGCTACGAGTACCTGACCAAATTCGGCATCGGACAACCGACCGGACTGAACCTGCCCGGTGAATCGAGCGGTCTGCTCACCAACCCCGGCATGGGATCTGCGTACGCGCAACACCATCCTGTTTGGTCAGGGCTACGCCGTCAACGCCCCGCAGCTCAACAAACGTGGTGGCCACCATCGCGAACAAGGGTGTCAAGCAGCAGCAGTCGATCATCAAATCAACCACCGATGCCAATGGCAAAGACCACTGAGAGCAAGAAGGGCGAAGCCCACCCGCGTGGTGAGATGAAAAGGTCGCATCGGACATGATGAATGGAATGGGGAATCAATGCATGAAAGGCTAGCTGGAT
>VOFB01003421.1_pt1 | contig 10227 bp, 14 predicted proteins | sample 5384141 | NCBI WGS metagenome assembly VOFB01 (sample SAMN12384721, study PRJNA508395) | human gut metagenome | isolation source: healthy gut A | host: Homo sapiens
TTTCATGGGTGCGCATGGTCTCGGTCAGCTCAGATTGCGGCGGGAACTCATGTCCAGATTGACAAACTGACTCTCGTTATAGAAATGGATGCGGCTGATGCGCTCAGACCCATCCGCTGCGTTTGATGAAGGTAGTCCAGCAGTATCCGCAGGCTGCCGACGGCCAACAGCCGCTGATCCAGTCCCAGGTCCTCAGCGAGGCGCCGAAGTGGCGGGGAACCAGCTGGGGTCCATGTGATCAAAGGCATCCTGGTCCACGATGTTGATAGAGGCCTTGAGCTTCTCCTTGATAAAGCGGGTGACCTCCTCCAGATCCAGCAGCTCGTCGTTGAAGAGAATCTCCGAGGGCTGGAATTTGCGCAGCTCGTTGATAAGCTGCCACCGGAGGGACGGCGTCCACCTCGGTGACCTGCAGATCGCCGGTGGGACGTCGCAGAAAGGCGATTCCGCAGCGGGCGCCCGGACATAGATGCTGGCCAGGTGGTTGTTGGCCTCCTCGTTCAGCATACTGTTTTCCACCACGGTGCCCGGCGTAACTACCCGCACCACCTCCCGGCGGACCATCCCTTGGCCTCGGCAGGGGTTCTCCATCTGTTCGCAGATGGCAACCTGAAAATACCCCTTTTTCACCAGCCGGGCAATATAAGACTCCCGCGCTGTGATAGGGTACGCCGCACATGGGGAGCGCGCTCCTCCTCGCCGCAGTCCCCGACCGGTGAGGGTCAGCTCCAGCTCTTTTGAGGCCAGGGTGGCGTCGTTAAAAAACATCTCATAAAAATCGCCCAAGAGGAAAAAGAGGATGTGGTCCCTGGTGGTGCTTTTTAATCTCAAAGTACTGCTGCATCATGGGTGAATCATTTGTCCTGTCCCTCGCTTCCCGTCAAAAAAGCTCTTCTGCTATTGATCCGTATGTCCGAAAATGTCCGTAGGAAACGGCTGACGCCAGGCCTCCTCCCTGCTCTTACGGACGTTTTTACAATAAATCCCCCAATTTCCGGCGCCTTGTCCCTTTTGAAAATGCAAAAGCCCGGATGAATCCCGGAGGACGTCCGGACCTTCTGCGCAACTGAAAAGGGAAATACAGGGGATGCCGGGCCGGACCTGCAGACCAGCCGGCGCAAGCCATCCTTTGCAATTTGCAGACCGTCCTGCTTTTCATTAAAAAGGAAATGGAAAATTAATGACAGCCGCTGGGAAGCTGGAACGCTGCCGGAGTGCCAATCCTCTTCCACCATATCAGGATCCTCGCCGTTGACGCTCATGACCAATATCTTGTTGATAAAGTTCATTTTGGCGTCCACCGTCTTTTTGATCTCGTTGAAGGCCTGCATGTTTCGTTGTCCATAATGTCCTGGTAGAGTGCGGGGACCTGGGTGTCCAGCTGCTGAAGCTTCTGCTGGTCGCCGTTTTCCTGGTTCATCTCTTGGCTCAGCTGGGTGCGCAGCTCGTTAAAGTCCTCAATCATCTTCTGAAGGGACTCGTCCTTGTCGTTGTTGGCTCTGGCAGCCTGGAGCTGCAGATACATCTCATCCTGCTGGATGGCCTTGCCCAGTTTCTCTTGTCAAAAATAATATCCATTATTTTCCTCCTGTGGTAAATCCACATATTGATCATTTTGATTACCTGTCGTTTCAGCCGCTTCAGCGGCGACGCTGTCCCTGGAGATAATTTCGCCGGATACCGCCCAGTTGAGAGCTTTTTGAATTTTGACATCCACAAAGAGCCAATAAGCGCGTCCGGCCCGGCACCCTCCACGATGGTGTTTCCCTCGGTGCGGCCCAGGCAATAGTCTTCCCCGGATTTGAGGAGGAATCCACCAGCACCGGACAATTTTTCCCACCAGGCTCTCGTTATAACGCCCTCCCTCCGCCTCCTGCACCTTCAGAAGCTGACCGAACCCAGGACTTCTCCGCCTGAGACCGAATCTTCCATGTCGGCGGCTCTGGTGCCGGGCGCTTGAGTAGATAAAGGTGAACAGCTGCATTGCTAGCCCACCCGCCGCACCAGTTCTAGGGTCTTTTAAAAGTCGTCGTAGCTCTCCCCCGGGAAAGCCCACCATGATATCGCTGGAAAAGGCGACGCCGGGAATGGTCCGCCGGGCGTATCAATGAGTTCCTGGTACTGCTCCACCGTATAGCGGCGGTTCATCTCCCGGAGAATCCGATCGAGCCGCTCTGCACCGGCAGGTGAATGTAGTTGCAGACCTTTTCGCACTGGGCGATGGTGTCGATGAGTTCATGGGTACAGTCCTTGGGATGGGAGGTCATAAACCGAATCCGGAATTCTCCGGGAATCTGGTTGAGCCGGCGAAGCAGAGCGGAAAAAATTGACGCCTGCATCCTCTCCTCCAGCCCCTGCCGTAGGAGTTGACATTTTGCCCGAGGAGCAGTGATCTCCCTTATAGCCCTCCTCCACCAGCTGCCGGGCTTCGGACAGGATGGCCTCGGGACGGCGGCTGCGTTCCCGTCCCCGGACATGGGGACAATGCAGTAGGTACAAAAGTTGTCGCAGCCGTACATGACGGGCAGCCAAGCCTTCACCTGTCCGTCCCGCCGGACAGGCAGGTCCTCTGCGAGAAGGCCCGCCCCCTGAGACAGGTCAAAACCCTGCCGCCGGTGGACAACATTGTAGAGCATCTCCGGCAGGGCATAGAGCGAGATAGGTGCCGAAAACCAGATCCACATGGGGATAGCTCTTTTTTGATTTTGTCCGCCACCGGCTGCTGCTGGGTCATGCAGCCGCACAGGCCGATGACCATCGAGGGGTTGCGCCGTTTATAGTGCTTTAACGCGCCTATATTTCCCAGCACCCGGTCCTCTGCGTTTTCCCGGACGGCGCAGGTGTTATAAAGGACGGCGTCGGCCTCCTCCAGCTCATCGGTGAGCTCATAGCCCATCTGGACCATAAGTCCCTTTGAGCTTCTCACCGTCCGAGACGTTCTGCTGACAGCCGCAGCTGTGGACCAGACATTTCTTCCGCCGGCCGGTCTCTATATAAAAAATTCTCATTGAGATTGCTCACCAACTGGGAAAAATGGTGCTGGCGGAGCATCTCCTGACGCGGTACCTCGACCGCTACGCATGTACTCATCCACAGGGTGTAAAACGGCCCGCACCGACGGCGGCTGCCTTCGGAGCAGATTGCCGAACCGTTTTCTCTTCCTTTCCCCCGCCCGTGCGTCCGGAAAAGACGCCCCTTGTCCCTTTTAAAAAAATATACCGGGCCGGTTGTATCAATTTATTATACCCTTTCTTACAGGGTTCGTCAAGTTTCGCCGGTGAAAAGGCGGATTTGTTTTATAAGCAAAGGCGCGTTTCCCTGTCATGGAAACACGCCCTGCGCTTTTTTGTCTGCGTGGAGAAAACGTCTGCCGAACAGCATGCCGGCAAGGCAGGCCTCCCCAGCTTGCCTCCCTTTCAGGGGGGTTATTCTGTCCTGAGAGCGATGACCGGATCCTTTTTGGCGGCAATCCTGGAGGGATCAGTCCGGCAACAAAGGTGAGCAGCATACTGATAAGCACCAGGATGAGGCCGGCCATCCATGGAAGGGCGGCAATTCCGGCGATGCCGGTGATTGCCTCAATGATGAGGTTGACCGGGATGATCAGCAGCAGCGTCACACCGATGCCGATGGCGCCGGAGGCAAAGCCCACGATCAGGGTTTCGGCATTAAAGACCCGGGAGATATCCCGCTTGGAGGCGCCGATGCTCCGCAAAATACCGATTTCCTTGGTGCGCTCCAGCACCGAAATATAGGTGATGATTCCAATCATGATGGAGGAAACCACGAGGGAGATGGAGACAAAGGCGATGAGGATATAGCTGATGGCGTTGATGATGGTGGTCACCGAGGCCATCATGAGCCCCACATAGTCGGTGTATTGGATGGCATTTTCTCCTCCACCCTGCTGTTGTAGTCAGAAATGATGGCGGAAATCTCCTCTTTGCCTCAAAATCCCTGGGATAAATTTTGATAGAGGAGGGACTGTCCAGGTCCGCCACACCCAGAGCGGTCAGATTGTCCTCGTAGGTGGACTGGGAGACGGCGTTTTGTGCATACCGCTCCATCAGCGCGGCCTGCTCCTCGGCAGACAGGCCGGCCAGGTAAACCTGCTCCTCCGGCTAGAGGCTGCTCAGATCAAAGGCAGGCTGCTCCTCCTCTTCGCCGGTCTGGAAGGGCTTGCCGGTAAAGACGTCGGTCTCGGTTCGTCCTGCTGGGCCTTGACGATGGCAGAGTCGTTGACCTGCTCAATGAGATACTCCATCAGCTGGGAGGTGTAGCCCACCGAACCGCTGATGCTGTTGGACCGTGCTGCCCTCGGCAGGACGGAGGATACCCACCACCCGACCTCCAGCGCCTCCTCAACAACCTGCTTCATGTAGGCGTCGTCCTCGCTGCGGTCCACCCAGAGGCCGTCAGACAGCTGATAGTAGTCGGTGTTGAGCACCAGCTTATAGGACTGAGACAGAATTTCGTCATAGCTGTAGTCTGTGGATTGGGTGGAAAACTCTTTTTGGTTTGGAATGTCCTTTCGCATCTGCTCCAGCTCGTCAGGGTCCTTGAGTCCCAGAGCGTAGAGGGTGTAGTCGCTGATCCGTTGTCCTTGTCTACAATGACTACCACCTCATTGTACTGCTCCGGCATCCGGCCGGCAATGACGTCGTACTGGGAGCTGAGAAGCTCCCGGTTGCCCAGCAGCTCTTCCCAGACGTCCATGCCGCTCATGCCGCTCATACTGCCCATACCCGCCATGCCGGAGGAGGACATGGCGTCGGTCATTGCGCTCATCCCCAGCTTTTCAAAGACGGTGCTGGGATTGACCTGAACGATGCCGTCGGAGGTGTCGGCCATATAGATGTTCAGCGGGGTGCTGTATCCATACTGAATGTCGCTGACCAGGGGGCCAGACCGCTGTCCTCTCTCAATAAAGCTCTTGAACGCCTCCAGGTTGTTGGTAGCCAGCTCGCTCATCATGGTGTTGAGCATTTGACCCATGACGTCGTTGGAATAAATCCGTCCCTCCTCGTGGTCCAGGGTATCCTTTGCTGGCCCATCATGGAGCTGAGCATGTCGCTGACATTGACCACATTCTCCTCAATGACAATGGGGTAGCTGGAGGGTCTCCTCCTCCACCTGGTTGATATACAGCTGGACGCCGTTGGACAGGGAGAGAATGAGGGCAATGCCGATGATTCCGATGCTCCCCGCAAAGGACGTCATAAAGGTACGGGGCTTCTTGGTCATCAGATTGTTGAGGCTCAGCGAGAGGGCAGTGGCAAAGGACATAGAGGTTTTCTTTCTTTGCCTTTGGCGCCTCCGGACGCTTGATGGCCTGCACCACATTGGCATGATAGGGGTTGGAATCGTCCACCATTCTTCCGTCCAGCAGACGGATAATCCGGGTGGAATAGCTCTCAGCCAGGTCAGGATTGTGTGTGACCATGACAATCAGCCGGTCCTTGGAGATTTCCTTGAGAATCTCCATAATTTGGACGCTGGTCTCTGTGTCCAGAGCGCCGGTGGCTCGTCGGCCAGCAGAATGTCGGGATTGTTTACCAGAGCCCGGGCGATAGCCACCCGCTGCATCTGACCGCCGGACATCTGGTTGGGCTTTTTGTTCAGCTGGTCTCCCCAGTCCCACCTGTTCCAGGGCCTCTCGGGCCCGCCTGCGCCGCTCCGACTTGGAGACGCCGGAGAGGGTCAGTGCCAGCTCCACGTTGGAGAGCACCGTCTGGTGGGGGATGAGATTGTAGCTTTGAAAGACAAAGCCGATGGAGTGGTTGCGGTAGCTGTCCCAGTCGCTGTCCTTAAACTCCTTGGTGGATTTTCCGTTGATAACAAGGTCGCCGCTGGTGTACTGGTCCAGACCGCCGATGATGTTCAAAAAGGGTGGTCTTGCCGCAGCCAGAGGGGCCGAGAATGGAAACAAACTCGCTTTTTCGAAACTCCACGCTGACCCCTTTGAGGGCCTCGACTTTAGAGTCTCCGGAGGGATAGTCCTTTACAATATTTTTCAGGCTTAGCATGCAGTCGGTGGTTCTCCTTTCAAATGGTAACGCAGTCAGTTTACCTCTCCAATTTAAACCCAATATAAAATTCTCCGCCTCAAATGTAAATAGTTTGCCATAGAATGTAAAGAAAGAATCAGCTTTTTTTGAACGGCGTTAAAAAAACGCCAAAAAGAATAGGGAACGTAAAAATTCTTGAATTGAGCCCAGTCTGAAATCATGGTATATTGACGGCGGACAGCCATTTACCTGCCGGATGCAGAAACAAAGTGATTTTAGGAGGGCGGATGTATGGAATACCGTATTGTGCCCCGGCCGCTTCGTCAAAAGTGGAGGAGAACGCGGGACAGGAACTCTGTACATATCTCAACAAGGCTTACGAGGACGATTTTGTCCTTGTAAAAGAGCCTGATGAGGGCAATATCTACGTTGGCTATACGGCCTTTTTGCCGCTGAGGCGGGCGTTTCCCGCCAAGGGCGGGTGCAACTCCCTGAGGGGCCGAGGCCTGGACGGTTCAAGCGGTGAAGGGCCGCCTCGTCATGACCGGCGGCGAAAAAATACCGACCGGGGCATTTTGTACGCGGCGGAGCACTTTCTGGAGGATGCGGTCGGGGTGCGTTTCTGGAACGCCTTGAGGAGTACGTTCCCCAGAACGGGGCGTTTTCCGTGGATTTCAGTCTCTATGGCGGGGGAGCCGGAAAGCCGTTATGCGCTTTCCGTTTCCTGTTCCTACATCGGCGACGATCCGAAATTTTGTGTGCGCAGACGTTCCAACCAGCTGTATATCCCCAGCGAGTGGGGTGGAGGCGTAACTGCTCCCCCGGGGACAGTGCCACACCGTCATCGGCATTTTGAAGACGGACGGTCTGTTTGAACGGCATCCAGACTGGTTTGCCTGGAACGAAAAGGAACAGCGGCGGCTGCCCTACGGACAGTACTGTCTGAACAACGAAGAGTTCCTCCAGGCGTTTGAAAAGGCCTTTCTGGATGACATTGCACAGACCTTTGCCGACTTTGACGCCCGGGGAGAAACCCGTCCCCACCACTTTCACATTTCCATGGACGACACAACCTTTGACTGCGAATGTCCTCTCTGCCGCGAGCGGGTTCAAAATCCGGCGGAACCGGCAATGTAATGCGCTTTGTCAACCGCATGGCCCGGGCTGCGGCTAAAGTCTACCGGGTATCCAGATTGAGACCCTTGCCTACCTGACCTATATGGAGCTTCCTTTGGACGACACGGTGCCGGAAAAAAAAATGTGATCGTGCGTCTGGCGGATTTGGACATTGACATTCTCCATGACCTTGCCCATCCCAACAACGCCCATATGCTGGAGGTGCTGGAGGGCTGGTCCAAGCTGTGCGAGGCCAACGGAAATCCCCTGTGCATCTGGGACTACAACATCAATGTGCGGGTCTCGTCGGTGGTTCCCAACGTCTTCCGCCTGGGACAAATCTTCCGAACTACTACGGAGCACAACGTGCAGGGATGGATGGTGGAGCATGAGGAGCCCCCTGCTGGCCAGTTTCTGGTGCCTGCAAAACTGGGTGCTTTCCCACCTGGCGAGGACCCCTACATAGATGATAAAAAGCTGATTTACGACTTTATGGACGGCTATTACGGCCCCGCCTCCCCCGCCCTGACGAAGTATCTGGAGCTTGCGGTTGAGGCATGCGAGAACTCTCCCATTCGGATGCGCTGCGTAGAGAATTTCTGCAAGGCAGACTTTGTCACATACGATCTGGTCCTGGAGGGCGACCGGCTCTTTGACCAGGCAGGCGGCGGTCCAGTACGATGAGACCTATATGCGCCGGGTACGACAGGCGGCGCCAGCCTGGATGTGACCATCCTCCTGGCGCTATGACAGCCTGCTCTATGTGGCCAACAAGCGGGGAGCGCCTGCCTCTAAACCGTCAGGTTGCGGCGCTGCGCTACGCGCTGACCACCAAGGAAACCATCCTCCAGACCGAACCCTACCGTATGGAGCACAACATCCCGCAGCATCCCTACTGGGAGGGCGGCGTTCCCATGCTGTGGCAGACCACGCCCTTATACCCCCTCCCAATGCCGGAGTGCTTTGCCGGTAAGGATGTCCTACAGGTTCCTCTGTACGACTATGTGACCCAGGAAGCGCTGAAGCTGGGGATTGTGTACGTCCATGACTCCGATTCTGTCACCGGCTTTGCCGCCGCTGCCAGCTGGATCCGGATGCCGGAGTTTGCACGGGCCGGTATCTGGTCAAGCCGGAGGGAGAGCCGGGAGGCACCTTTGCCTTCAGCCTGCGGCACAACGGAGAAAATTTGTACGCCGGTGTCTCTTGAGGAGCTTCCCAAAAACCACTATGGCATTCTCAAGGTCTTTGATATCGACGGCCTCACCGAAAGCTCCAACACGCTGTTGAATCTGGCCCGTATCTCATCCAAAAATCATCTGTCCGGCTTTGCCCATGTTTTGGGAAAACATCACGGTTTGGTCTCTATGAAGGCGACGGGAGGCCTTCGGCGAGACGCCGGCGATCCTGACGCTCTGTGGTTTGACCGGATGTTCCTGGAAGTGCGATAGTCCTTTCAGCCGGTTTAAAGGCTGACGGCGGCCGTGTTCTGAAGAGTACGGCCGCCGTCAGCTTTGTGATGTATATTCCTTTTTTGATTTATCTTTCGGCAAAAACTTTGTTTTTGTATAGCATGGATTTTTTTTTTGCCTGTGTTCAGCCTACAGGCAAGGCGAACGTTTGAAAAGCGACACCCCTCTGTCACTGCTGGCACGCTACCGACGGAGAAAGGGTTTGGCCTCTTCCCGCTGCCTGAGAATATAGCCGGACAACATGTCGATAAAGCTGCTGGTGTTTGGCTTTTTGCAAAAAGTATATCCGGCGACTTCTTCCAAAAGCAGCCGGTTTCCTCTCTCCCAGCAGACCTGAACCACCGTCCGGAGCTTTGCCCATATTCTCTACGTTGAGGTCTTTGTCCCGTATTCCTTAACAGCAATCGTCATGTAGATATTCTTCGTAATCAAATTGTCCTGCCTCGAGGTGCTTCATGTTCATGTATTTCTTGTTGCCCCACTGGGTGCCGGCCACATGGCGCAGGCGGGCACAGACCAGCATGAGGGCGGAGTTGCCATCCGGGAAGGTGCCCACCACCCGGGTCCGGCGGCGGATCTCCCGGTTGAGCCGCTCAATAACATTGTTGGTCCGGATGCGAGTCCAGTGCTCGAAGGGGAACTCACAATAGGTCAGCGTTTCCTCAACACCATCCTCCACCTTCCTGGCGGCCTCCTTCAGCTTCATTGCCCGCAGCTCTTCCACGACGGCTCTGGCCTTCTCCCGGGCAGCTTTCTTGCTCTCCTGAGCATGGATGGCCTTGAGCATTTTGGCCACCAGCTTCACCTTAGAGGGCGGGGTAACGGAGAACACGTTGCGGTAGAAATGAACGGTACAGCGCTGGTATTTGGCCTTGGGAAACACTTCTCCCACGGCCTCCAGCATCCCCAAACACTTGTCTCCAACGATGAGTCTTACGCCGTCCAGGCCGCGCCCACGGAGCCACTGGAAGAAGCTGACCCAGCTGGCCTTATCCTCTTTCATACCCTCGGCAGCACCCAGGACCTCACGGTATCCGTCCTCATTAACGGCAATTGCAACCAAAATGGCCACATTTTCGTACTCGCCGCCCCAGTTGCGGCGCAGATAGATGCCATCCACATAGACGTACGGATAACGACCGCCCTGCAGCGGGCGGTTGCGCCATTCCTCAATGTGAACATAGGCTTTCTTGTTCAACTCGCTGATGGTGGAGGGAGATACCTTGCTGCCCCACAAGGCTTCAGTGATGTCCTCCACACGGCGTACCGAGACGCCGGCCAGGTACATCTCAATGAGTGCTTCCTCCACGCTGCTCTCACGACGGCGGTACCGCTCAATGATCGCTGTCTCAAACGAGATCCCTTTGAGACGCGGCACCTTGAGCGTGACATCCCCCGAAGTGGTGGTGAGGTTCCGGCTGTAGTGGCCGCTGCGGTAGCCCTGGCGCTCCTCGCTGCGCTCGTACCGGGCCGCCTGGGTCAGTTTCTCCGCCTCGCCCTCCAGCAGCTCATTCAGGGTTTCTTCCACGCTGCCCCGGACCAATTCCTTGATCTGCCCCTTGATTACTTCCTCGTTCAGCTGTACAATCTTCTCAGGCATGGTTTGCTTTCTCCTTTCAGAATGGTGGTGTCGC
>VOFB01004939.1_pt1 | contig 10213 bp, 15 predicted proteins | sample 5384141 | NCBI WGS metagenome assembly VOFB01 (sample SAMN12384721, study PRJNA508395) | human gut metagenome | isolation source: healthy gut A | host: Homo sapiens
GTATCGGTCAGCCCGCAAAGTTCAGAATACGAAGCCCTGTCCCAACAAAATAATAGCTCGTCATAATACTTCTGATAAACTTTGTCATTTTGAGCAAAGGACAAAAAAACTTTCTTCCTGCGCTGGTGTTAGCGGAACCTTTGGTTCTGTATCATCTTCAATGACAGTGTTTAACTGGAAGTCAAAATTTTTCCTTATGCAATCGTCCTGTATCGCTGTGTAAAAGGCAGCTTTCAAAGGAACGCTTGTCATTACTGATAGTCTTATAGAAATTCCTTTTTTCTTTCATGCGGATTGCCCATTCTTTTGCGTCGGACAGCTTCACGCTGTCAATCAGGCAACCCCAAGTTTATCTTCTTCCAGTAGCTTCATCAGCCGCTTGCGTCCGTTTTCGTATTGTACCTTACATTTTCCCCGGTGGCGTATCTGCTTTGCATAAAGTTGGCAGACCGTCATTTTCTTGCCTATGGTGTCTATCCCGTCGTCAAGGTCTTTCTGTATCTCTTTTACCTTTTCTCGTAGGGATATATCCTCACGCTTTCCGGCAGGGGTCTTGTCCGTAGGTACTAACTTCCACGCATACACAAACTGCGGATTACCAAAGGTATCTATATATTTGTAAGCATATCTCCCGTCTTTTCTCTGGCTCTCTCCCGACCGCAAAACTCGATTTTGCTGTCACGTCTTTTCTTTGACATTTTCAATGCTCCTTTCCATGACGGAAAGAGCCTTGATATGCTTATCCCATTATAACACACATTCAAGGCTCAATTTCACTATCAGATTGTGTCTATGGTATCAATCATTTTTTCAAACTGTTTGCGCTTGATTTGAATACGGTTGCCGTTCATAATAACCCACCGGCGGCAGGATTTTCCTCGGCTAATTTACGCAGCTTGTTTTCTCCGATACGGAAGTATTTAGCTGCTTCATCTATCGTAAGCGTGTATTTTTTCCCAAATAGGCACGTCGGCGTTACTCATAGTATCGTCCCCCTTTCAATATTAGGAAAAGTGAATAGTAAAAAGGGGCTTTAATCGGACGGCTGTTAGCACAACCTCGCGGGAGTTCCACCCCTGCCCGTTAAGGCAGCTCTACCCATTGCCTGCGACGCTTCAAACGCTCGGACTATGGCGATAAAGGCTTGTCTACCCTTAATGTGCGTCGTTGCCCGCAAGCCGCTACACTTGCTCCCCGGCGCGGTGGTAGTCGCTCGAGTTTTCTCCAACCCGCCGGGAAAAGTGTCATGGCGCACCCGCCGTATGGCTCCACAAAAAGGACGTATCCGATTTGCCCTATACTGCGTCGCCGTTATCTTGCGTCGCTTTCTTTGTCAAAGAGCAAGGAAAAGGTTAAGGGGACAGGCAGCGGAAAGGGGAACGCTGCTTGTCGGTTATCCTAAACCTTGAATGACAGGACAGCCCGCATAAGGTGTGAACGCAAACGGTCGCGTATATCTTCATCTATGCCGTAATAGGTATTTCCGCGCTCATCACGCAGCTTTCGCATAGACAGGGACGCTATGTAACTTTCGTAATGCTGTACGACAATGTTCATAGCTTCCGGGTCGCCCTTAGTAGCGGCTATGATTACCGGGTAAGGCAACAAGCCGCGTTCATCTTGTTCGGTGTTACCAATCTGTGCAGTCATAGGCGCGTTCCTCCAAATAGCGTTTTAACAGCTTCATTGAGCTTGTCCGGCGGGACTGTACCGTTGTCCTTGACAGATTACAAAACTTTGCAATCTCGCGTTCGCTCATGTCAAAAAATAATACAGCAGTACGGTTTCCGCTTTTCTTCCGGCAAACTGTGCAGGGCTTCGGCAAGCAGCTTCGCAGTAATTTCTTTGCCGCCGACAACGAAAGACTGTTCTGCTTCATCATCTGCAAAATACTCGTCGCAGACGTAGAGCTGTTTTTCTTCCAGTGGCGACAGGTCAGGAAAAAGTAACCTCGCGTAATTGTCGCTGCTTTGTGTCCCTGTGGGCATTCATAGCTTCTCGCTTCAACGCCAGTTTGCAAAAAGCCGTTAAAAGCACAACGGATTTGCCATTGGGTACGAATAGGCTCGTTCATGTTCTCACCTCCTTTCGCTGCCGCGAAAGCGGTGGAGTTTGAAATGTCCCCTTTCGTAAACCCTCAAACCAACGCACTTCAAAATGGACGTTGGTTTTAGAAATTTTTGAAAAAAATTTTTGATAAAATACAAAAATGCGCCCGTCTGCAAATTGCAGACAGGCGCAAAGGAATTATCAAAGTATATGTATGATTTGTGAGTTCATCTATGTAGCCAGAATAACCCGTTGGCGGGTAATGGCTTTTTTGATAACAGTCTATTAGGGCATAGGAAAAAGGACATGACGATACCTCCTTGATACCGCCATGTCTTTATCTAGTAGGAGAGTTATCGTTAGAATTTAGATAGATAAAAAGAAACGGCGGCTCTGAAAATCAAAGCCGCCGAAATAGAATAGGCGCGTGAAAATATGGCTGCTCTGCGACGGCTTTTTTTCTTTGCCGTCGTCTGGCAGATGTTTTATACTATGTCACTTTCATAAAGTTCTCTTTATCCTTTATTACTTTTCTGTTTTGTCTGATTTAAAAGCAAGATAACCAAAACAGAAATAGCTATACTGCATAGAATGTATGTCCAATTCAAATATGATAGATTTATTAAATTCTGTGCTGATTGATTTTTAATGAAGTTTGTGTATGATGCGTTACTCTTAATCGCTTCCATAACTCCTAAAACATTTATCGGGCTTAAATTGTATAAGTACGCACCAAATAAATATATCGCTATTTTTTCAACAATGGACGGTATTAAAATAGCCGATGCAGAAAGCCATAATGGACATTGCTTGTGGGATTTCTGTAAATATACTGCCCCCAAAAGATATGGCAATACCGCAAGGCAACAGCCCAAGATGACAATATTCTGATGAAGCCCAAAGAGGGCGAAGAATACACGGATAAAAAGATATGTTCAAATATAATCAACCAATCAATGAGCAAGCCTTTTATTGGTGTGCGCTCTTTTATTGTTTCGTTTTGTAACTGCATTTCATTACCTCCCAAATGGACGCTCCACTTTCGGGAACGTCAAGGTTACGGTTGTTCCACCGCAAGAATTGTTTTTTAGCTCCACCGTGATAGACAGGTCAGTTGCCATTTTCTGAACAAGGTATAACCCCATACCCGTAGAACGACTAAGGTAACTGCCCGTATCTCCAGTAAACCCCTTGTCGAAAACAAAAGGTAAGTCAGACAACGGTATGCTTGTGCCGTTGTCTTTCATAGATAAAGAAATCTGTTCATTATCCGCACTATCAGCAATGGAAAAGAGAAGTCGAGGAGCAGGATTGTTCCCCGTATATTTCACACTATTGCTGATTATCTGTCCTAAAATGAACATCAAACCTTTTTGTCAGAAATCACTTGAGCATCGTTTTCGGTATATTCAACAGAAAATCCAGCTTCTTCAAGAAGCGTTAAATTATCTTCAACTGCTTCACGACAAATTTCAAGAATTGAAAGCGGCTCAAAAAAGTAATCCTTATGAGTAGCCCCAAGCCTTGAAAAGTATAGAATTTTTTCTATATCCTGTCGGGTATGGTCGCGTACATACAGCATACGAGTATGAACCAAAGGGGACATTTCATCTTTTCGATTGTCCAGTAGCAAGGTCATAAGGGATAGCGGCTTTTTGATTTCATGTACCCAATTTTCAATGTAGTGTTGATAATCTGTAACTGTAATTTTCTGTTCGTTGATATATTCCTGCTGCGTCCTCAAATGCTGCCCCAATTCACAGATATAAGGGCGTAATACTGCGGGAACAGCTTCACACAGTAAGTATTCGTTGGTATCGTCTGGCTCCAATAGAAAACGCCGAAAAATAGCGTCTGTCTTGTTGCGTTTTCTGATTGATATAGCAAGCGGGATAGCAAGTGTGGCAAATGATACGAAAATGATCAATGCAACATAATTGATAAAATAATCTGGATTAGCCAGCCAAGCAAGGAATATAAAGAACAAATCCAAACAGGCAAGTGTAATAATCCATACCCGGTTAGAGGAAATATAGATTAAAAATATTTTTAGCTTCTTCATAATCGCACCTGCTCTTTCAAACGGTAGCCTTGCCCGCGCACCGTTTCAATGCGATCATCAAGTCCAACTTCACGCAGCGTTTTCCGCAGTCGTGTAAAATTGACTTGCAGCGCATTTTCGTCAATGCATTCTTCCGTTCCCCAAAGCACGTTGCACAGCTCATGTTTGGTAACAAGATTAGGGCTTTTCTTCAAAAGCGCAAGCAATATTTTTCCCTCATTGGGTGGCATGAGGGAAGAACTCTTCCCCACATAAATTGTAAAGGTGTTTGGGTCAAGTAAAAATCCGTTCCCGTCCAGTAAGCCTTGCCGTATCTGTTCCTCTTTGCGTCGTAATAAATTTTTAATGCGGGCAAGCAGGCGCTCTATATTACACGGCTTTGTTAAGTAGTCATCAGCTCCCAATCCTAATGCGTGAAGTTCGTCCTGCAATTTATCTCTTGCTGTCAATATCAGCACAGTCCCAAGCTGTTTGCCTTTTACCTCTTTGCAGATTTCAAAGCCGGAATGAAAAGGAAGATTTATGTCGAGTAAAACCAAATCGGGGAATACTCTGTATTTCCGGTATTGCGTTTTCAAAATCAAATAACGAGGCTGTTTCATACCCCGACTTTCTCAATAAATCCGTCAGTTCTTCCCGCATATAAACATCATCTTCAACTACCATAATTCGTGCCAATACGACCACCTCCTTTCACGTAAGCCTGTTATGAATTAGGCTTGTAATTTATTTTTCCGATTTCCCGTGTAGCTGTCCGCGCAACAGCCACACCGTAAATTGCCATAATAAGAACGACAGTAAATGCCATAATAATCAACAACGGATAAGATTGCCCGATTTGTGCTGTCAGAGTATAAATGCTGCTGCATTGCATAAAGACCAACCGTACCACTTATACAAGCCAACATTAGGGGGAGTAGAAAATACCATAAAACTTGTTTATAAATTGACCGTTTTATCTGTTCTCGCCTCGCACCCAAAATTGAGAGTGTCAAATATCTTGATTTTGTCGATTGCATTTGTGTTAAGAATTGCAAAGCAAGCAATGCACACGCGATAATCAATAGCATAAAGCCCATATATAAAGTCATGTAACTCCCGGAGATAAGATAAAATAGTTGCCGCCCGAAATTATCAAGATAGCTTTCGTAATACAGACCGGACGGCTTCAGCAAATCGCGTGCTTCCATAACGGACAGCATCAGTCCGTTTGCTTCTACAATCTCATTCGGAATACAGAAATTCCAATATACAGAACAGGTGTCCGGGTCTACATAGTTATGATATATCTCGTCGGAAACAATCAATGCGGTTACAATTTTAACATTTTCATCAGCGGTAAGTCCTTTCATCGGTACAGACGGAACAAGTGTAACTGACTTTTTGTCAATGGAAATCAACGCATTACCGCTTGTCTGTGCGTTCTCTGCAATCCTGTCTAACAGAGCAACGGTATCTTCCTGTTCATCTTCTAAAAAGTCCGGGTTGAGGTAAAAACAGCTTCGTCATTTTCAAGATTTATTTGCTTTTCTCCTGCGGCTTCCAACAGGCGATTATATGATGAAACTGGGAGCATATAAGGAGAAACACTCCCCGTATCAATAAATCCAAGCAGATTAAGGGCTGCGGGTTGATGTGAACCAAATTCGTAACTGGCAGCTTCTTGTGTCGCAGGGTCTATTACACCCTCTGGCAAGTTTTGAACAATCTCTTTTCTTAATACAGACCAGTCAACCAAGGATTTCATTTCCCCGGAAGCAGGACGTTTCATGTTCCCTGTTTCCATACGGTTAAGATTAGCTACATAAACTCGCATTTGGTCGTCGGAAAGGTATTGCTCAACATTCTGTTCTTCGCCCATTACTGTAAAATCATAAACAGCAGAAGTTCTTGTTAATTCATTCCCATGCGACATAATAGTTGCAGAACCATTTGCAATAAACATAATGGTAAGCATCATCAGAATAGACGCAACACTAATTGAAATATATTTATAAACAACATTCTCGTGAAGCTGTCGCAAAGTAAATACATAAAGTCCATTTGTCGCTTTCCGTTTGTTAGAAGCAGCTACTATACTTAAAAGCCGGGCAATGCCTCGGATAAAAAGAATTGTTCCAACAATTCCAAGCAGGACAGCAACAAGCAGCATTACACCACCGCCAGTCATGAAGTGTTCTATGACAACCCAGTATGCAACAAGTAAAACTGCCGTACCAATTACAAGGGATAGCAAACTTCCGTGTGTGCTGCCCGTGTGTTTTTTTCCCATTTCTCCATAAAGCAGTTGGTGGACTTCTTTCTTAAACAATTTTCCGCATAGTATAAACAACGCCACACATTGGATGATTAAAAATCCCAATATCGTAAAGAAAACTGCGCTTAATGAAAAACTTGATTGATGTGCAATAACACCGTGTCCGACTAAACGTGCCGTTGCAAGGCTGATAACTTCGGATAGAAAACCACCGCAGATAAGTCCACCCAAGAGGGCGACAAGTGAAGTGATAAGCCCCTCCGTCATAATTTGCGTAAATAATCGGGTCTTTGTCATACCAAACATCAAATATAATCCTAGTTCCCGGCTGCGACATTCGAGCTGATACTTATTTGCAAATACTACAAGGAAAAATACAAATAATAATGCACAAACATAGACAGTAGGTAAAAGGTTTGTAAGCAGCCGTTCCACGGCATCGCTTTCAAGGCTGCTTAAAAAGCGTATAACGTCCTGCGCTCCGAGAGAAAGCACAAGGTAAAATGCCGCTACCGCCGTTACCATTGTCAGAAAGTAAATCAGATTTTCATTGCGGCTACGTTTGGAGTTTCGCCACGCAAGGTTAAAGAACATTTGCACTCCCTCCTCCCATCTGTGCCATTACCTGTAATATGCGCGCATAAAATTCTTCCCGTGTTTCTGTCGGAACTTTGCGACGCAATTCATGGAAAATAACGCCGTCCTGTATGAACAAAATGCGGGAACAGAAACTTGCTGCGTTAGGGTCATGCGTAACCATTAAAATGGTACGTCCTTGCACTTGGTTGACTTCCTGTAATTTTTCCATAAGCAACCGTGCAGCTTTTGTGTCTAATGCGCCTGTCGGCTCATCAGCCAAAATAATATCTGGATCAGAAATCAAGCTGCGGGCTGCGGCTACACGCTGCTTTTGACCGCCGGACATTTGCGCCGGAAACTTTGAAAGAACATCAATAATTCCAAGAAATCCGGCTATATCATTTAGGTGCTTTTCGGCTATGGAACTATCTATATTGTGAATGGATAAGGGCAACAGAATATTTTCTCTGCCTGTCAAATTATCAAGCAAAGCAAAGTCTTGAAACAGATAACCAATTCTATTTCCACGGTATTCCGCTAACTTAGCACCGTCAAAGGCACTTATATTCGCCCCGGAGAGCAAAATTTGTCCAGAGGTAGGTTTAATGACCGTAGCAATACAATTTAATAATGTTGTTTTTCCAGAACCGCTGGCTCCCATAATTCCCAAATATTCGCCACTTAGAACATCAAAGGTAATTCCGTTTAGTGCTTTTTGTGGGAACGCCCTCTTTGGAATATGCTTTGTGCAGGTCGCGTACTTCTAAAAGTTTTTTGTATAATCCATTCTTAACACCTCTTTTTTGTTCATACTTTTTTACAATTAAAATTTTACTACACAAAGCATAAATACACCACTTACATTTGATGTAAGGTTCCTTTGTTTGAATTTCACCGCTATTCTTTATGCTGCTTTTCGTCTGTCACCAGACATTCTATCTTCTACAAAATATTCACTATATATCATAGTCGGTTGACCGAGTAATAACAACACACTATTTACCATCTATCATATTTATCCGCATTAAAAAAGGACGCAGGATTTCTCCACGTCCTCACATCTATCTGGCTTTATCTTCTCTTACTTTCGGTGCTTCCTTATGTGCCGCTTCCTGCTTCCACCGGATCATATGGTTGGTTATGATAAGTTTCAAATAATCTTCCCCACTCAATCCCACGCATTTCACTTTCCACATCACTAAATACACCAGAAATCCAGTCTATCACACTTGTAAAATATGTTTTCAATTCCTGTATGTCTGTATCATGACGGTGCTGGCTCATATATGCTTCAACATCTTCATCTACCCCTTCACTATTTTAAATATCTTCGGTAACTATCCAGAACTGAATCTGTAACACCGCTTTTATAGATTTTACGGATATCAACAATCTGTTCATCTTTCAGAAGTTTCAACCAATCCAGTAAATCTTTTCTGCTGTTTGCGAAATTGCAACATTTTCCATCAGCATATTCAATCCTGTATCTCATACGCTCCTCCTATACATATACCAATTCACTCAATACAATTTCCTGCACACGATTCTCGACATTATTACACTGTCGCACCCACTCCATAGGATTACATGCTTTTAATTCCTCTGTAACTCCCTCCGCACTTCGCATTTGAGCTTCAATCAGCTCAAAGTGTTCCTGTGACTGTTCATTCAGATCTGCCAGATAACTGTCCAGTTTTCCGGTCAACAAAAAATAAGAATACATTCCCGATTTATGTTTTTTCAGATATTCCTTCCGAAGCATTCCCCATAAGCCAATCGGTCTGGTTTCCTCCGGTAATGATAGCACTGGCAGGTAATAATCTCCTACCAACACATAATCTAATCCATTCCTGTCATCATGTAGTATTTTTCTCTGATTGCTCATGTTCTTCTCCTCCATCAAATCTTTCTCTTTCTCTCAGATATGCTTCAAATATACTTCTTCGAATCAGCACTTTTTTCCCGATTTTATATACCCCCCCTGCTTCATGTGCCATACGGACAACGAGTTTGATTCCAAGTCTGTAGTATTCGCACGCCATGTTATAGGTCACGTAATCATGGCGCATAAATTCCAGATCTTCATCATCGATTTCATCTGAAAACATCCATACATTACCGCTCATCCGTCTTCTTCTCCTTATCATTTCCTGTTGCCGGTTCATGAAAACGCTCCAGATAGTCATCAAAAATATCCCGGTTAATCAATACGGTTCCATCTATTCTGTAAATTGCACCTGCATCACTGGCGAGTTCAAAAAGTTTCTTATGAGAAATACTGTAAATAATCTCTGCCTGTTGATAACGCAGATACTGTCGGCGTAATTTTCTAAGCTGCTCTGGTACTTCCTTCATACTTGTGATTGGTTTATAATTTTTATCCATGATGTTTTCCTCCAAAATTAGATTTACTGTTTTACAGAAGTTGACTGCCGGGATATAACTTTCCAGGGCCGAATCATCAGACGCGCCACTGGCGCCTCTTTGATATGCAACGCAAAAAGCACCTCTTAGATTAACTCTAGAAGTGCTTTCTTACTTCATTGCCAAACCTGTGTCCTTTCACCTGAAATTCGTCATGCTTCATAACGATTCATTATTATCCCAAATTTTGTTGTCAAATTGTTGTCAACTGCGGTCTGACATCATGGTTTTAGAGATTTTATATTTAATTTTAGTACAGCTTTGCACCAGCCGGAATATGGTTATCAACCATCAGAAGATGAAGTTTTTCTTCGCCCTCTTCCTCGTGGATTGCACTGAGAAGCATTCCACAGGATTCAATTCCCATCATGGCTCTCGGTGGCAGGTTAGTGATAGCAATCAATGTCTTTCCAACCAGTTCTTCTGGTTCGTAATAAGCGTGAATACCGCTTAAAATCGTACGATCTGTGCCTGTTCCGTCATCCAGAGTAAACTGTAACAGCTTCTTGGATTTCTTAACTGCTTCACATGCTTTTACCTTTACAGCTCTGAAATCAGACTTGCTGAAAGTATCGAAATCAACCATTTCTTCAAATAATGGCTCAACTTTTACTTTGGAAAAATCAATCTTCTCAACTGTTTTTTTCAGTCTCTGCCGGTGCTGCTTCAGAAGTCTTATTTGCCTTCTTATCAGCGTCCAGTGACTTCATTGTCTTAAACACCTCGCCTCAATGCCGATCACGCATCACGCCACCGATCCGGTTTCTTGAACTCGCTGCTTTATAGTTCTCCTCCCCCGACGCTGTCTCTCGCCACATAGGACTGGATGTTTCCTGTCATAA